>Ga0335075_10008979_pt1 | contig 15293 bp, 12 predicted proteins | sample Lox_Sample_24_FD_206723 | JGI IMG/M metagenome (GOLD analysis project Ga0335075, IMG submission 206723) | Soil microbial communities from Loxahatchee National Wildlife Refuge, Florida, United States - Lox_Sample_2.4 | ecosystem: Environmental > Terrestrial > Soil > Wetlands | place: USA... | reverse complement strand
GAGTTCAGGGTCGAGCGCGCTGGTGACCTCGTCCAGCAGCATGATCTGAGGCCGCATCGCGAGCGCCCGGACGATCGCCACCCGCTGCCGCTGCCCGCCCGAGAGCCGGTCCGGGTAGTCGGACTCCTTGTCCAGCAGTCCGAACCGGCTCAGCAGCGCGCGGGCCTCCTCCTCCGCCTGCGCCCGGGGGAGCTTGCGCGCCTTCATCGGCGCCAGCGTGATGTTCCGCAGCACGGTCATGTGCGGGAAGAGGTTGAACGACTGGAAGACGATGCCGACGTACTTGCGGACCAGCCACGCTCGTCGGTTGATAACCGACGAGCTTACTGGGCTGGCGTGTAGCCGGTACGTCTGCTTGACATGTCAGCGCGGGGCGGCGCCGGCGGCGTGGGCGGCCGGCGCCACCGACCGCGATCTTCGTAGCGGTCGCGGCCGCGGACGCGAGCGACGCCGTGGCCGGGCCGGCCGCCGACCGGGTCGTCATGCGCGGCCAGCGGATCGCGGCCCGCACCCGTGCCGCAAACGAGTACCCGGCGCTGACCGACGCTCAGATCTCCCAGCCACACCGACCCCGAGCAGGAGACCGCCATGGATCCGCACCGCCAGCTGACGGAGGCCGACATCGGGGAACTGCGGGCAACAATCACCGGGTGGCCAACGGTCTCGGGCTCCTCTCCGAGGCCGCCGAAGAGGAGCAATCTAAGATGCGGGTTCCGGGCTTGGACGAATAGTGTCCGGACATGGCCAGTAAGTTCACCGAGCTTGCGATCGACTGTGCCGACCCCGACGGTCTCGCCCGGTTCTGGTGCTCAGTCCTTGACTACGAGGTGCAAGACGAAGGCGAGGGAATTGTCACGATTGGCTCGCCCCTGGTGCCCGAGGGCAAGCACCGCCTTGGCCCGGTGCCGCCGACGCTGACGTTCGCGCGCGTGCCCGAGGGCAAGACCGCCAAGAACCGGCTGCACATCGACGTCAACCCAACCGACCGGGAGCAGCGCGAAGAGGTCCGTCGCCTGCTCGACCTCGGTGCCCGGCACGCCGACGTCGGCCAAGGCGACGACGTGCCCTGGGTTGTCCTTGCCGACCCAGAGGGGAACGAGTTCTGCGTCCTCGCGGACCGCTGCCCCTGAGGAGGCCTAGGGCTGACCCGGGAGCCGGGTCTGGAACGGCGCGAGGGTTATCTGGTCGATGTTGGGCGCCGTGCTCGACCGAAGATCCTGTCCGATGCCTTGTCCCGAGTAGATGACTCCGACGGTGGTGCTGTCCCAGTTGTACTGCGGGCTGGCGATGAACTTGATCGTGTTGGTGCCGGCCCGCAGCCTGACCGGGATCGTGAGATTCCAGAACTGATTCCAGTCAAACGTGTTGGCGAAGTTGACGTGGAAGGTCGGCGCTCCGTTGACGCTGATGTCGGCCGGGGCCGCCATCAGGTCCGGGTTGTAGTGGTTGGCCACCAGCTGCTGGTTGTTGGCGAACCGGACGGTCATCGCGTAGGTACCGGCCGCCGGCGCATGCACGGTGAAGGTCAGCGAGTTCGCCGGGCCGTCGCCGATGCCGGTAACGACGCCGCCGTTGGCCTGGCTGAAGCTGTCGTCGACGTGGGCGGTGCCGGTCATCGCGCCGTCCTCGGCCTGGTACGTGGTCACGTCCGGCCGCACGGCCGGGCTAGCGGCGCCGGCCGGGGTGACGGTCAGCTTGTCGAGGGTCACCTCGCCGCCGTCGCCGGTGACCACGACCTTGTTGATCCCCGCGCTGAGATAGACCCGGTCGGTCCGGGATGACCAGGTCCGCGATCCGGCCGCGTTCAGCCCCTCTGCGAGCGGCAGGGCGTTGACCGTCACCCCCGCTGTTCCCTGGCCCTTGTACCGGAAGGCCAGGTCCGAGTATCCGTCGGTGGCGGAGTAGACCCAGAAGGTCGTGCTCTGGCCGCGGCCGAGGTCGACGGCCCCGGCGCCGGACTGGCCCTGCGCGCGGTAATCCGTCCTGGCGCCGCCACCGAGGTCGGCCTGCTCGGCTTCGTAGATGGCCGGGTCCTGGACGGACGGATCGTCGAGCTGCAGATCGATCTTGTTGATGATCGCGTCGCCGTTGGTCGCGGCGCCGTTCGCCCCGATGGTCGACAGGCTGATCTGATGGCTGCCCGCCGTCAGGTGGACCGTGGTGCCGGCATGATTCCAGATCACCCAGTTGTAGCCGACCGGCAGCCACACCTCCCGCGGGTCGCCGCCGTCGACCCGCACGAAGATGTTGGTCGGGCCGCTCACGTCGGAGGCCGCCGAGTCGCTCCCGTCGAATACGGACAGGTTGTAGTTGCCGGTCTGCGGCACATCCACGCTGAACGTGATCACCGCGCTCGAGGCGGTCCGCAGGCCGCCCACGTCCTGTTCGCCGGCGGTCGCGTACCCGCCGAGGTTGCTGGGCGTCCCCTCGGTGTTGATGTTCCAGCCGGTGCCGGTCATGGTGGCCTGCGCCGCCAGGTAGCTGTGCAGCCAGGTGGCATCGGTCGGCGTGGCCGAGCCGGTTGCGCCCGGGGCGAGGATGACCTCGTAGGCGTCCATCGCGGGCGGGTAGGCCGGGTCCGAGACGATCGTCGCGTTGCGGCCGTTGCCGGAGGAGTCGATCGCGGTGGCCCCGCCGGTCTCGTCGAACGTGTAGTCCGCGACGTCGCCGGCGCCCGGCTGCCCGCTCGCCAGGGTGGCGATCTGGGCGGCGCTCAGCGCGCTGTTGTAAATATTGAAGTCGTCGACTTCCCCGTCCAGGTAGGGGTCGGCCGGGTACTGCGAGTGCCCGATCCAGTCCTGGGTGGTGGCACCGAGGTCGGCGGGAGTCAGGGTCATGTCGGTGTTGGTGCCAACCGCCGTGCCGTTGACGTAGAGCGTGCCGGTGGTACCCGAGAGCGTCACCGCCACGTTCGACCAGGTGTTGAGAGGCAGTTCGTCGGTGGTGTTGATCTGCTGCTCTCCGCCGGCGCCGCTGGTGGTGATCGCGAACCGCAGCGCGTTGTCGGCGGCGTTCAGCGTCAGGAACATGTAGTCGTTGGTGCCGGCGCCGAAGTCGAAGACTCGTGACCAGGCGGTATCCGCCGAGGGATTGACCCAGGCCGAGATCGTGAAGTCGCCCGCGCCCTGCATGATGCCGGACGGCAGGCTGACGTATTCGTTGTTGCCGCACAGCGACACCGCGTTGCCGATCCTGCCCGGCACGCGGGGCCCGGTGGCGTCGCACGACGCGGCGTTGCCGCCGGCGCCGTCGCCCTGATCGCCGTTGGTCACCGGAAGCGTGATCGAGCCGTTCGCGCCCACCGGCACGTCGCCGTCGAACGTCCGGGTCGGCTCGGCCGCCGCCCCGGTCATGCCGCTCCACCGGTCCTGCAGGACGGTGGCGTGCACGGTGTGGCCGAAGATGGCCGGGTCGATGTCCTTGACGGTCACGCCCTCCGGCCCGGCCGCCCCGCCGCCGAGGATGATGCGCGCCTGTTTCTTCGCCTTGTCCAGCGTGGCCAGGCCCTGCAGCGTGTCGTCGGTGTTGCCCTGCGGCGTGGTGACCGCCACCGTGTTGCCGGTCATCGAGGAGTACCAGTTGTACAGCCACCACTGGGCGTTCGGGATGTTCTGCTGCGCGACCGAGTCGCCCAGGGACCCGTTGATGTTCCAGTAGGCGAGGTCCCCGTCGACCTTCTCCGACTCGAGCGCCGAGAGCCACGCGACCATCTGGCCGGGGCTGGTCAACTGGTACCGGGCCGCGTACTCGTCGATGTTGATCGGCAGGTGACGGGTCATCCCGACCGTTGTCTCCAGGGCCCGGTAGGCCGCCACGTCGGTGCGCACGGTCGATGCGACGGCCAGTTCGTGCCAGGTCATCACGTCCGGCAGGCACTTGCTGGCCATGCAGAACTGCAGGAACGAGCCCAGCGCGGCCGGGTAGAACCCGCTGAGGTTGGGCCCGGCGATCCGGGCCTGCGGCCACAGGCCCTTGATGAAGTTGTAGGTCTGCAGCCACTCGGCCTCGAACGAGGCCAGAACCGTGGGGTTGGTGGTCAGGCCCGCGAACCAGTTGCCGTCGGGCTCGTTGTAGGGCACCAGGACGATGCGGTTCCTGTAAGGCGACGTGAGCGCCTGCTGGACCTCGGTCTTCATGTAGCCCTGGTACTGCGCGTAGGTCGTGCGCTCGTACGGGAAGTCGCGGTACACGTCGGTCATGTAGATGTAGATGTTCTGACCGCCGCTGTTGACAAACGGCTTGGCGATCTCGAGCGCGTCCGATCCCGGATGCTGCTGGCCGTCCTGCGCCTTCGTGTCCGTGGTCTTCAGCCCCATGCCCTCGATGAGGTTGTTGCTCGGCACGCCCTGGTCATAGAGGCCGTACAGGCTGCCGGACGCTCCGCCGTCGAACGGCCCGGTGGAGGACCCGAGATCCACGACCACGTCATTCGGGGTGGCCGCGGCGCCGCCCGCTGACTCGGTGCCAAGAACCAGTCCGGACGCGGCCAGGACAAGAGCGGTGAGACAAGCGCTGAGACGCACGGGGTTCATGGCTGCTCCCGAGCAGGCGTAGCGGCTTTCTGCAGGACCTTCCGGGCTCTCCGATGGCATTGAGGAAACGTTTCCTCACCCGGTATGCCGAGAATGTCCCGCCGCCGAAGGCGCGTCAAGCCACGAGCTAGGGCGTTATAAATTCGTTATTTAACGCCCCGGTACCCCGACGGCCGCGCCGCCTTCGGGGCGCCCGTGACCCTTACTCGCGTCGCTCCCGGATTCCGCAACGCACGCGCGGCGATGGCACACTCACGGCATGAGCAGACGACGCCCGGCCACGCTTGTCGAGGTGGCCAAGCGCGCCGGCGTGTCACTGACGACCGCCTCGAAGGCGATCAACGGCAAGGACCGGGTGTCCGAGGAGACGCGGGCGCGGGTCATGGCCGCCGCGCGAGAACTCTCGTTCACGCCGAACCCGATCGCGCGCGGCCTGATCACCGGACGGAGCAGCACCGTCGGAGTCATCATCGCCGACAGCATGACCCACCGCTTCGCGGTGCCGGTCATGCTCGGGGCGGAGGCCGCGCTCGGCGAGATCGACCTCTCCATGATCACCTGTGACGCCCGGGGGGACCGGGCCCGCAGCCTGGAACTGGCCCGGATGCTGGCGGCGCGCAAGGTGGACGGCGTGCTGCTCGTGGGCGACAACAACGTGGTCACCGCCTCGGTGACCCGCCACATCGACGTCCCGGTGGTTTATGTCTACGGCGAATCGGACGACGCGCGCGACGTCGTTCATATGCCCGACGACCAGGGCGGCACCGGCCTGATGGTGGACCATCTGGCCGCCGCCGGCCGGCGGCGGATCGTCCATCTCACCGGGCCGCGTCGCACGACCGCGGTCACCAACCGCGTCCACGGCCTCTCGTCGCGCTTGCGCAGCCACCGGCTGCGGTTGGCCGCTCCCGTCGTGTACGGCGAGTGGTCTCAGCGGTGGGCCCGCGCCGCGATCACCGCCCTGCTGGAGAAGGTGCCGGGCGTCGACGCCGTCCTGTGCGGATCCGACCAGATCGCCTCGGGGGTCCTGGTGGCCCTGGACGAGATCGGCCGGCGGGTGCCAGACGACATCGCCGTCACCGGCTACGACAACTGGAGCGTCTTCGCCCTGGAGACCGAGCCTCAGCTGACCACCATAGACATGAACCTTGAGGCGCTCGGCGCGGCCGCGGCCAAGGATCTTTTCACGATCATCGATGGCGCCCCGCGTCAGGGCGGTGTCCGGCGGCACGCGTGCGAGCTAGTGATACGCGGCTCCAGCGTCCGCTGAGCCCGGGTACCGGGCGTCCACGGTGGTGGTGACGCGTCCGGTCGCGATGTCGTAGACGTGGCCGGAGACGCTCACCTTGGGCGAGAGCAGGGGCGAGGTGAGCAGCCGCGCGACGTCGGCCTGGACGGTCATGCTTGGGTCGGCGACGGCGGAGGCTTCCAGCGCTGGCTCGGGCAGCCCGGTCGCCTCGGCGGCCCGCTGCCGGAAGCCGGGGTCAGCGAGAAAGCCGGTTCCGCATTGGGTGTGGTGGACGACCGCGACCTCGAAGAGCCTGTCGTCCGCGGCCTGGCCGCCGAAGAGCTGCTCGGCGAGGTAGCCGAGGTAGGCGATGTCGTCGATGACGGCCTGGGTGACCCGCCCGCCGGCGTTGCGGATGACGGGAGCGTCGCCGAGCCGGAGCCCGAGCACGATCGCGGGGTCGACCCGGTGGTCGAGGCAGGTGACGAGGAGCAATTGCTCGGCGGGCGGGCCGAGCGGCACAGGGGCATAGGACATGGCGAACTGCTCGTTGCGTTCGAGCAGCGGGGTCAGCCTGGTCATGGTGATGACGCTCCTTTCGAGGGGTCGTGTCAGCGGCGGGCGGCGGCGAACCATTCCGCCGCCGTCACCAGAGCCCGGTCCTGTCGCGGCGAACGTGTCGTCTCGTTCCTGTTCATCGCCACTTTCCTCTATCTCGCTCTTTATTTCGCGGTGGCCGTAAGCGGGGCGGTGGCCGGCCGTGCTGTCCTCGCCACCCTCGCCAGCGCGGACACCGCCGAGATGTGCAGGGCGAACAACAGCGGCACCGTCGCGGTCGGGATCAGCGCGAGCGGCAGCTCGGTGATGGGGGCACTGGAGGGCGTGATGCTGAGCAACTGGAATCCGGTGAGGGCGCCGAGGGCCACGGCCACGATCAGGTCGGTCATGCCGAACGCGTTGAACCACAGGGCGGCGCGGCGGCCGGTGCCCTGCGCGAGCCTGCGCGCGACCAGCGGCGCGGCGATGCCGGCGGCGATGTCACCCACGCCCGCGGGCACGGCGAACAACGCCGGCAGGTGGCCGAGCGCCAGGTACAGCAGGAACGCCACCCCGGCCACGCGGGGCGTGTGCGGAAGCTCGAGGCGGCTCAGCATGCCCGGTGCCGCCAGCGCACGCGCCACCACCGGGATCCGGCGCAGGGCCAGCAACAGGCCCAGGTAGCCGGTTACCGCGAGCGGAAACCACGGCAGCGTGCGGTACCAGCCGTGACCCGCGATCACCGCGCTGGCGGTGATCCAGCCGCCGAGCACGACGGCCGCGGCCCCGGCCAGGAGCACCGCACGCCCGAGCCCCAGGCCGGAGCGCACCGCGCCGCCGTACAGCACGACACAGGTCAGAGCCGCGACCGCGGCGGGCCCGGCGATGATAGTCGCCCACAGATAGGCGGGCGGGTCGTACATGACGGCCTCCACGTGCAGATCGATGGCCCGGCTTTCTACGAACGCTACGAACCAAGGTCGCCGCGGGGCGTCACCCGAAGGTGCCCTCCGGGTGGAATGTCGCTGCGCGGGGATCCCTCACCCGAAGGTGCTACCGGGCCGGCCTGGGCGATGCGCCACGGGGTGTCAGGGGATCAGGCCGAGCTGCCGCGCCCGCGCGACGGCCTCGGTCCGGTTGGCGGCGCCGAGCTTGCCCAGCACGTGGGTCACGTGCTTTTTGACCGTGTCGAGCGCAACCACCAGGTCGTGCGCGATGCGCTGGTTTGACCTGCCCGTGGCCAGCAGCCGCAGCACCTCCAGCTCGCGGCCGGTCAGCGGCTCGGCCAGGCCCGGCGGCACGGCGGCGTCTCGCCTCGTCGGCGGGACGTCCGGCGCGACATCTGGCGGGCCGCAGGCGCGAACGAGCGCGGCCAGGTAGACGGGATCGATGTCGCAAGCCGCGGGCCGCTGGCCGGGCCGGGCCGCGGAGAGCTGCTCCAGCAGGGCGTGCATCGGAGCGCCCTCGTCGGCCAGGACCCGGATGTGGCCGTGCCGCCGGGCGAGCCTTACCGCATCGGCGAGCGCGCCGAGGGCACCGGCGTGATCGCCGCACGCGGCCAGCGCGAGCGCCCGCAGCGCCTGGATCTCGATCACGCTCGCGGTCCGGCCCTGGCTGACCGCGGGGTCGAGCAGCCGCCGCAGCAGCGTCAGCGCCGGGCCGGGGTCGCCCTGGGCGAGCAGCACCCGCGCCAGCACCAGATATCCCGGCTCGCGGGGGTAATCGGGCTCGTCGTCCGGGCTGAGACCGGCCGCCGTTGTCCACCCGGCGGCCGCGTCGAGGTCGCCCTGGGCGAGCAGCAGCCGCGCCCGCTGCGATGGCACCGGGTTGAGCAGGGCTGTCACCTGCTGGCTCAGCCCGGCCTGGCCGGCCTCGCGCATGGCCTCCCGCGCCCCGGCGGCGTCGCCATGAGCGTGCCGGATCCGGGCTACCAGAGCCAGGCCGGTGACCACCGACTGGGTGAAGGCGAGCTGTCGGCCGAGCGTGACACCCCGGGTGGCGTGGTCCAGGGCGGCGGTCAGCTCGTTCCGCTCGTACAGGACCTGGGCGAGGCCTATATGCGCCGGGCCCGTGATGGCCTCCTGGCTGGTGTCGCCGCCCGTGTCCAGCGCCTGCCGGCTGGTCGCCAGTGCCGCATCCAGGTCGCCCTGGGCGCGCTGCACCTCGCCCAGGTCGTAGCAGACGCGCATGGCCAGAAAGTTCCCGAAGAACTCGTCGGCCGCGCGCCGCTCCTCGAGCAGTTCGGCCAGGCCGCGCTCGGCCGGCCCGAGCCGCCCGTCCAGCCAGTCCGCCACCGCCTGGTTCCAGCGCACGAAGGCGCGCATCAGCCAGTCGTCCTCGCCCAGATCGGCCAGGGCCTGCCGGTTGTAGTCGGCCGCGAGGGCGGCATCACCGCGCAGCCGCGCGAGCGAGGCGCGCAGGAACGCGATCCCCGCGGGGACATTGGCCAGCACGCTGTCCCCCTGCGGCGGTCCGAGGGACGGCTCATACGGTTCGTCACCGCTGACCGCGAAGGCGCGCTCGGCCTCCCCGAGCAACGCCTCGAGCGCTTCCAGCTCGAAGCCCATGGCCGCGCCGTAGGCCCGGGCCAGGCACAGGCGCGGCCGGCCGCGTACCGACTCGGCCGGCAGCGCCGAAAGCCAGCGGCGCAGGGTCACGCCCTCGCTGCGGCCGAGCAGCGTCTCGACGTGCCGCTCTACCAGCCGCGCCGCCCAGGCGGCGTCCCCGGCGGCCAGCGCGTGCCGCACCGCGTCATCGGCCAGGTCATGCTCCTCGAACCAGGCGGCCGCGGCCCGGTGCAGCGCCCGAACCCGGCCGGGCTGCTCGGCCTGCAGCCGGGCGCGGAGCAGATCGGCGAACAGATGGTGGTAGCGCCACCAGGCGCGGACCTCATCGAGCGGTACCAAGAACAGGCCCGCCCGCTCGAGGTCTTGCAGCATCGCCTGGCTGCCGGCCCGGCCGGTGACCGCATCACACAGCTCCCCGGACAGCCGCTCCAGCACCGAGGTCTCCAGCAAGAACGCGCGCACTTGCCCGGTCTGGCCGTCAAGGACCTCATCGGCCAGGTAATCCAGCACGAAGCGGTGGCTGCCGCTGAACGCCGCCGCGAACCCGGCCGGATCCGCGTGCCCGCGCAGCGACAGTCCGGCCAGCTGCAGCCCGGCCGCCCACCCCTCGGTGCGGGCCACGAGCGCCTCCGCCGCCGCGGCCGGCAGGCCCGGTCCAGCGGCCTCACCGAGCAGCGACGCCGCCTCATCGGCGGTGAAGCGCAGGTCGGCGGCGCGCAGCTCAGCCAGCTGGCCCCGGGCCCGCAGCCGGGCCAGCGGCAGCGGCGGGTCAGCCCGGCCGGAAACCACCACCCGCAGGCCCGGCGGTAGATTCTCCAGCAAGAACGCCACCGACTCGTGCACCGGCCCGGACTCGATCAGGTGGTAGTCATCGAGGACCAGCAGTACCTCGTCCGGGCCCGGACCGGCGGCCAGCTCGTTGATCAAGGCCGTCACCAGACCCTGAGGCGAACGCGAGGGCAGCGGGCCCACCCGCCCGGCCAGCCCCGGCCGAGCCCGGTCCAGCGCGGCCACCGCGTGGCGCCAGAACCGGGCCGGGTCGCTGTCATCGCCATCCAGGCTCAGCCACGCCGTCGGCCTGCCGGCACCGCGGGCCCAGGCGGCCAGCAGCGCCGTCTTGCCGAATCCCGCCGGCGCGCACACCAGCACCCGCCCCCGCGCCAGGCCCTCGCCCAACGCCTGCACCAGACGCGGGCGCGGCACGAAACCGGGCTGCCGCCCGGGCACATGCAGCTTGGTGGCCAGCAGGACGTCCCGCCCGGACAGAGCGGTCTGGTCGGTCATCTGGTGTCTCCACGCGGCCCGGAGGCGGCCCAGGCCACGAGTAAATCGTCAGGCCATCCGGCGCAAGCAGATTACCGCTCGTATACCCAGGCCGGTCACCCGCATCACACCGAGGCAGATCTTCCACTCCGATGCCACCTTCGGGTGACGCTCACCGCCCGCGCCCGTTCATACCGTCGACAGATGAAGCAAACGCGACCGGTACGAAGGACGTGGTGAGTGCCTCCGGCGACCCGGCCCGGTATGAGATCCGGGTGGCGGGTGTCCTGGACGGCCGGTGGGCCGCCTGGTTCAACGGCCTGCAGATCAGCAGCCAGGGCGAGGAGACGGTGATCTGCGGCATCCTCGCCGACCAGTCCGCGCTGCACGGGCTGCTGACCAAGGTCCGCGACCTCGGGCTCTGCCTGATCTCCGTGCGCCGGCTGGATACCAGCCGTGCCGACGCACTTTGAGTTCAGGGTCTCACGGTGAGGGTGCCGCTCACGTAGCTGCTCGCGTCGATCGTGTAGTTGGGGTCGGCCGCTTCCGAACAGTAGGTCGGGTACGGCGACGACGATGTCGCGGTGGTCCAGCACGTGGGTGCGATCGGCAGGGACGCCGCGCTGTCGCCGTTGACGAAGCCGGAGTACGACGCGGTGACGGACGAGGCCTCCTGCCTCATGTACTTCGATTCGCTGGCCAAGCGGCCGGGCGTCGCGCTCGGAATGCAGTTGCAAACGGGTGATATGCAGTTCCTCAACAACTTTGTGACCGTGCATAACCGCACGGCATTCGGTGACGACGTCGACGACGACATCGACATCCACTCCGAGAAGGACGTGGAGTCGGCGAACAGGCCTAGTGATCCGGCTCGAAGGCGGCGGAGAACAGGTAGCTGGTGGCCAGGCTGCGGTAGGGCCGCCATTTGTCGGCGATGTCCAGGACCTGCTGCGGCGCGGGGAGCTGGTCGAGCTGGTAGGCGGCCTGGATGGCCTTGCGAAGCGCTAGGTCGCCGGGCAGGACGACGTCTTCGCGGCCCAGCGCGATGATCAGGGCGCCCTGCACGGTCCACGGGCCGATGCCCGGTATGGCGGTGAGCTCGGCCATCAGCGCGTCGTCGGGCAGGCTGCTCAGCACGTCAGGGTCGAGCCGGCCGTCCACGAGCCGCCCGGCGAGGTCGCGCAGCGTGCCGATCTTCCGCCACGACAGGCCGGCGTCGCGCAGCCCGGCGGGATCCACGCCCAGCAGTTCGCCGGGCGACGGGAGATGCCCGCCGAACAGCGCCTCGATACGGGCCAGGGTCCGGCGGGTCGCCGCGACCGACAGCTGCTGGCCGGTGACCTGGAACAGCAGCGCGCCGTACAGGTCCATCGGCGGGAGCTGCGCCATCCACGCCCGCGGGTCGAAGTCCGGCCGCTCGTCGATCAGCCGCGCCAGAACCGGGTCGGCCCGGCGCAGGTAGGTCCGCGCTTGCCGCAGCCAGGCGGCGCGGCTGGATTCCTCGGTCACCATGCCCGCTCCCTTCCCTCGGCCGTCCTGGCCGCCACCATGGCCCTTGATCCGGACCGTGTACAGCGCGGATGGCGGGTTCATGCTGCCATCGTCGGGCGCCGGCCGGTGAGCTGACATCGCCAGATTCTGGTGAGCGTCGGCGACCGGTTATGGGCGGTTATGGGCGACAACTCGATCAAGATGCCGCGGCGCCAGCGCGGCGCGGCAGGACAGGACCACGACCAGCGGCCAGATCGCCTGCGCCCCGCCCACGAACCGCTCGGCCAGGCCGACCTGCCCGGAGCCGCTGACCAACTCCCCGACGAACCAGGCCAGCAGGACGAGCTGGCCGGCGACCGCGCCGGCGCCGACGGCCGCCCGCAGGCCCCAGGGCACAGACGGGCCGCGGCGCCACGCCCAGGCCGGCCAGGCCGCCAGTCCGGCGAACCCGAGCGCCGCCCAGACCGCGTGCGAGAGCGACCCTCCGGGATGCGCAGGATTGGCCGCCACCATCATGCCGGAGACCGCGCCGGCGATCAGGATCAGCCGTCCGGGCCGCGCGGCCGGCCGCAGCGCCGCCCCGGTCACGATGTCGCAGACCCCGACGGCCAGGAAAACCAGCGTCATCACCCACCGGTCGGTCGCGCCGGCGGCCGCGAGCGCACTGACCGTGTCCGCCACCTGGTTGAAGGGCCGGGACTGCAGCATGGCGGCGATCGTCCACCCCCCGATCAGCAGGACCGGAGAGGCGGTCGACGAGACCACACCCCACCACGGCACCCCCCGCGCCCCCCGCACCGCTCTACGTTAGGCGAGGAGCCGTCGGAGCCTGGAGGCCAGGCGGCCGTTGGGGAGCGGCCTGGGGGAGAGACGGGGCGTAAAAGACTGCTTTCTCCCTGCCGGAGCGGGCAACAGCAGTCAAGGCGCTGATGCGGCCGCGTCACCCGGCCAAGAGGCTGGGCCTGTGACGCCGGGCAACCCAGGCATGCACATGATCGGATTGCCCGGCGGCGGCTACGCCGAGCACGCGCCTATCTATCGGACGGGCAGCGGGCGGGTGTTGTACACGTGCCGCGCCCACAGGTACGCGCCCAGCGACACCCCGGCGGCCCAGGCGATGGCGATCAGCGCGTTGTCGCCGACGGCGCCGCCCAGCAGGAGTTGCCGCACGGCCGTCGTCACCGGCGTGAACGGCTGGTACTCGGCGAACCACCGCAGCCCGAGCGGCAGCGAACTGGTCGGTACGAACCCGCTCCCGAGGAACGGCAGCAGCATCAGGAACATCGGGGTGTTGCTCGCGGTCTCGACCGACTTGGCGACCAGGCCGAGCGCGACCGTCAGCCAGGTGAGCGCCAGCGCGGTCAGCGCCAGCAGGCCGGTGACCGCGAGCCAGGCCAGCGGGCTCGTGGCGGAGCGGAAGCCGATCAGGACCGCCAGGCCGGTGATCGCCGCGACGCCGAGCAATGACTGGATCATGCTGCCGAGCACGTGTCCGGTCAGCACCGAAGCGCGTGCGATGGACATCGTTCGGAAGCGCGCGATGATGCCCGTCGTCATGTCCATGGCGACGCTCACGGCGGTGCCCTGCGCCACCGCGGCGACGGTCAGCAGGAGAATGCCCGGGGTCACGAAGCCGACGTAGGCGGCCCGGCCGCCGGTCGTGTGCCCGAGACCGGCGCCGAGCGTTCCGCCGAAGACGTAGACGAAGATCAGCAGGAAGATCACCGGGATGCCGAGCACCATCAGGGTGAGGGTTGGATAACGCTGCATGTGCCGCAGGTTGCGCCGCAGCATGGTGGCCGAATCGGCGACCGTGTAGCTCAGGGAGGTCATGGCTAGGCTGCTTTCTGCGGGTCAGGGTCCCGCGCATCGGACTCGCCGGTGAAGGCGAAGAAGACGTCGTCGAGGTCCGGGGTGTGGATCGACAGCTTCGCCACCGGGACGGCGCCGAGCTTGTCGATCAGGCTGCGCAGTGAGTCGAGGCTCCCGTCGCCCGGCACCTGCAGGGTGAGCGCTTCGTCGTCGCGCGACGTCGCGTTCACCAGGCCGGCCGCGACGGCCAGGTCCTCGGCGCTCGCGAACTCCAGCTCGATGTGGCCGCCGGGGATCTGCCGCTTGAGCTCGTCGGGCGTGCCCGCCACCACGATGCGCCCGTGATCGAGCACGGCGACCCGGTCGGCGAGCTGATCGGCCTCGTCCAGGTACTGCGTGGTCAGGAAGATCGTCACGCCGCCGGCCGCCAGGGTCCGGATGATCTCCCACATGGTGCGCCGGCTGCGCGGGTCGAGGCCCGTCGTCGGCTCGTCCAGGAAGATCAGCTTCGGGTCGCCGGTCAGCGTCATCGCCAGATCGAGCCGGCGCCGCATGCCGCCGGAGTACGTCGCGGCCGCTTTGCCCGCCGCGTCCTGCAGGCCGAACTGCCGGAGCAACGCGGCGCCGCGCTGACGGCCGGCCGCGCGGCCCAGGTGGTGCAGGTCGGTCATGAGACGCAGGTTCTCCTCGCCGGTGAGCAGGTTGTCGACGGCGGAGAACTGGCCGGTGACCCCGATGGCCGCGCGCACGGCGTCGGGCTCGGCGGCCAGGTCGTGGCCGGCCACCCGGATCTCGCCGCCGTCGGCGGGCAGAAGGGTGGACAGAATCTGCACCGCGGTGGTCTTGCCGGCGCCGTTCGGCCCGAGGAGGGCGAAGATCGTCCCCTCGGGAACGGTGAGGTCGATGCCGTCGAGCACGAGCTTGTCGCCGAACGACTTCCTCAGGCCGGTGACGGCGATCGCCGCCGGCCGGCGGGCGTCGGCTGGGCTGTTCATGGGGGTCTCCGTTCACGAGGGGGGCGGGCTCAGGCACGCCGGATGACGATGTCGCCGAAAGAGGTCCGGGCGTGCACCTCGGCCGTCTCGTCGGCGGGCTCAGGGCGGTCCGCGACGGCCAGGCTGTTGCGCACGTTGCCCAGCCGGGTCTGCGCGTCCACGAGCGCGGCGGTGCCGGCCGCGATGCCGACCTCGATCTCGCCCATGCTGGTGGTCAGCGTGGCCATGCCTCGGGAAACGCGGCCGATGCGCAGGCTGCCGTTGGCCGTCTTCGCGGTCACGTCACCATCGGCCCGGTCGACGGAGATGCTCCCGTTGCTGGCGCTGACCTGCAGGTTGCCGGTCACGGCGCCGATCCAGGTCTCGCCGTTGGCGTTCCGGACCACGGCGGGGCCGTCGATCTCGGTCAGCCGGACGCGGCCTGAGCCGCAGGTGACCTCAGCGCTGCCGGTCACGACGCCGACGCTGATGCCGCCCGCGCCGGTGGTCAGGTCGACCGGCCCGGCGTTCTCCAGGTCGATCTCCCCGGCGCCGGTCTTGGCCTGGCACCGGTCCAGCCGCCCGGTGCACCGGAGCGTTGCCACCCCGGCCTCGGCGCGCAGCCGGGAGCCGGTCGGCAGGTCGATGGTCACGTCGATCGAGCCCGGCTTGCTGCGCAGCGACAGGCCGCGCTGCCTCGGCGCCTTCACCAGGAGGCCGTCGGAGGTCATCTCGACGCGGGTCTGCTCCGCGGCGCGGACGTCGGGCTCGTGCGACGGGTCGCTGGGGCGGACCTCGACGACGGTGTCGGTGCGGTCGCGCGCCGCGATGCGCAGGTCGCCGACGGGGACCTCGACGGTCGCCAGGATCGGCTCGGGTGTCTCGAACG
>Ga0335075_10008977_pt1 | contig 15295 bp, 11 predicted proteins | sample Lox_Sample_24_FD_206723 | JGI IMG/M metagenome (GOLD analysis project Ga0335075, IMG submission 206723) | Soil microbial communities from Loxahatchee National Wildlife Refuge, Florida, United States - Lox_Sample_2.4 | ecosystem: Environmental > Terrestrial > Soil > Wetlands | place: USA... | reverse complement strand
GTTCCTTCAGGCCCCACAGCAGCATGTGGCCGAGCATGTGCTGCCGGTTCTCCTGGCCGACATACGTTACGTAGCCGCCGCCGTCGATGACGGCAGGCCGGCCGGAGAAATCCTCGGTGTTGGTGAACAGCGCACCCCACTGCGTCTGCAGCAGGTTGACAACATGCAGATCCTCACCCCGCTGCTCGAGCTGGGCGCCCGGGGTGGAGAGGAAGTGCACGTGCGAGTCGCCGCACCACCATCCCTCCGCGGCCAGGTCGGCGACGCGGCTGATCCGCAGCGTCAGGTCCCGCTGGCCCGGCTCGATCCGCACCGTCTGCCGGAGCGGCTCGTACTCGAACCCGCGCGCGATGTCCACGACGACGTCGCCTCGCGGCAGCCATCCCTGGCAGGTGCCGTCGATGTAGGCGTAGCTGCGCTGGCTCAGCCGGACGTCCCCGCCGACGTCGTAGTGCCAGCTACCGAGATTCTGCGTGACGTGGTCGTGATGACCGTGCGGCTGGTACGGAATCCCCGCGGCCGAGCGGAAATGGACCCGGCACGGCACCGGCCGCCCGGTCGCGTCGTCGATCACGCTGACATGCACCCAGTTGCGGCCGCCTTCCACCAGCTCGAGCGAGACCTGGCCGGCGTCCGCCAGCCCGTCGCGTTCCACGTCGGCCCAGCGCACCCGGCCGAGCTCGGTACCGCCCTGCCGGACCATGACCGTGGCCGACGGCAGCGCCGCGATCGACGTGTACGCGGCCTTTCCTTCGGTCGCTCCCCAGCCGCCTCGGTCGTCCTCGCCGGGCAGCGGCTGCGGATACGTCGCGGTACCCCGGTCGACGTCGACGTCGAGGACGCCGTCGCGCCCGTCCTTCGGCACGATCCGCACCGGGCGCCCCGGCTCGCGGACGAACGGGTGCTCGTCAACGTCGCTGGTCGTGACGCCGGCGACCATGAACCGCGTGCCGCGCGGGATGAACTCGATCCGCTCGACCGCCCGGTCCGGATGAGGGTTCTCCCAGCACCACAGGAAGTACGCGGCGGGCCATCCAAGGTCGTGCTCTGCCAGGCGGGCCCCGGAGTCGGCCCACTTGCCCTCGAAGCGCGCCATCTTGTGGTCGCTCGTGTCGGTGACGGCGAGGAACGGCAGACGCCCCCACCCTGGCGGCACCACCTGGATCTCGAACCGCTCCCGGATGGGTGCCACCACGACCTCGCCGCCGGCCAGGTGGAACGCGTACTCCGCAACGGCCTGCCCGACGGCGTGACCGCCTGGTGCGCCCGGCTCGAGCAGCCGGTGCGCGACGATCACCCGCGGCGCCAGGCGGCCGATCGCGACCGACGTCCGCACGTCAGGAAGCAGGAAGCGCCGCTCCGCAGGCGGCCCTTCGGGCCCGATAAGGAACGGCAGGCCGCGCAGGCTCACCTTCCCGAGCGGGACATCACCCGGCTCATCACCAAGAACCTCCACACCGGCGTTGCAGACAGCGGACAGGTCGACTGGCTCATAGCTCGGCATGCGCCCGATCGTAGGCATAGCGACGGGGCTGATCCCAGTCAATTTCGCCCCGTGAACTAGCCACTTTGAGGATGCCGGCCCTCGCCGCCAGCCGGAATAGTGTCCACCGGACTGCGAACCGGAAGGCGTGAGATGCCGCAACGACCGATCATCGTCTTCGACGTCAACGAGACCCTGCTAGACCTGGATACGCTCCATCCCACGCTGGACCGCATCTTCGGCGACCCGGCCGTCCTCCGGCTGTGGTTCGCGAACCTGATCACCTACTCCGAAGCACTCACACTCGCCGGGGTGTACGTGCCGTTCACCGACATCGGCGCCGCGGTTCTGCGGATGCTAGCCGCTACTCGCGACATCACGATCAGCGACTCTGACGCGGCCGAGCTGACCGACAGGTTTGCCACCATGCCGGCCCATGCGGAGGTTCCCGCTGCCCTGCGGCGCCTGAGGGAAGACGGCTTCCGGCTGTTCACCCTGACCGACAACACGCTGGCGATCTCAGGAAGGCAGCTTGAGCACGCGGGCGTGATCGACGTGTTCGAGCGGCGGTTCAGTGTCGACGAGACCGTCCGGCGGCACAAGCCGGCACCCGAGGCCTACCGCTCGGTCGCAACCGCGCTCGAGGTCAACCCGGGCGACATCTGCCTGGTCGCCTGCCACGTGTGGGACACCATCGGCGCTCAGGCGGCCGGCTGGCAGGCCGGCCTGATCCTGCGTCAGGGCAATGCCCCTCTCGGTGTCGGCCCGCAGCCGGACTACATCGGGAAGAACCTCGGCGAGATCGCCGACCAGCTGATCGGCAAGTACGGCCCTGCCACTCGATGACCGACCTGTCACCACGGCGAAGTCTGCCAGCGCCCTCGTGCACCTGACCGGCCTTCCGAGACGGGCGCGGTCCCTACGATTACCAGTTATGCAGTCCGTCACGCGTTCGGAGCCCGCCGCCCGCGGTGTCGGCCCGGCGGGCGCGAGCGGGATTGTCCCCCGCCCGGCCCTGTGGGAGCGGCTCGCCGGCCAGGGACGCGTGGCCGTGGTGTCTGCGCCGCCGGGCAGCGGCAAGACCGTCCTGCTGCGGTCCTGGATCGGCGCGGCCAGGCTGGCCGGGAGTGCCGCGTGGGTGGCGGTGCAGCGCGACGAGCACGATCCGCAGCGCCTGTGGCTGGCGGTGCTGGACGCGCTGCGCCGGACGGCCGCGGGGTCGGCGCTGGTGCGGGAGCTGACGGCGGCGCCCGACCTGGACGGGTGGACGATCGTCGAGCGGCTGCTGCAGGACCTGGCGCCGCTCAGCGAGCCGCTGTGGCTGGTCATCGACGACGTGCATGAGCTGGGCTCGGCCGAGGCGATCCGGCAGCTGGAACTGCTGGTGATGCGCGCGCCGGCGCAGCTGCGGCTGGTGCTGGCCACCCGGCACGACCTGCGGCTCGGACTGCACCGGTTGCGGCTGCAGGGCGAGCTGACCGAGATCCGCGCCAGCGATCTGCGATTCAGCCTCGAGGAATCGCAGGCGCTGTTCCAGGGCGGCGGGATAGAGCTGCCCGGAGCGGTGATCGCGATGCTGCACGAGCGGGCCGAGGGGTGGGCCGCGGGGCTGCGGATGGCGGCATTGTCGCTGGCCGGGCACCCGGATCCGGAACGGTTCGCGGCGGAGTTCTCCGGGACCGAGCGGACGGTGGCCGAGTACCTGCTGGCTGAGGTGCTGGCGCGCCAGCCGCCGGAGGTACGGCGTCTGCTGCTGCGCACCAGCGGGCTGGACCGCGTCAGCGGAGAGCTGGCCGACCTGCTGACCGGGGCCAGGGGCGGCGAGCGGGTGCTGCAGGATCTGGAGAAGGCCAACGCGTTCGTGGTGTCGCTGGATACGGCGCGTTCCTGGTTCCGCTACCACCACCTGTTCGCCGAGATGTTGCAGCTGGAGCTGCGGCGAACCGAGCCGGAGCAGGTGGGGGCGGCTCACATCCGGGCGGCCGGGTGGCTGGTCGGCCACGGTTACCCGGTCGAGGCCACCCGGCACGCTCAGGCCGCCGGTGACTGGGAGATGGCCGCCCGGCTGCTGGCCGATCACTGGCCTGGCCTGTACCTGGACGGGCAGGAGGCAACGGTGCACGCGCTCGTCGGCGCGTTCCCTGCCGGGACGGCCGCGGGCGACGCCGAGCTGGCGGCGGTCGCGGCAGCCGGCGAGCTGGCGCAGGGTTCGATGGCCAGCGCGCAGCAGCTGCTGGGCCTGGCCGAGCGAGGCCTGGCAGTAGTGCCAGAGGCCCGGCGTGAGCAGGCGCTCACGCTGCTCGGGGTCGTGCAAATGATGTACTCCGGCCGGAGGGGAGACCAGCGGGGACGGGCCGCGCACGCGCAGCGGCTGGTCGCCGCCTCCGCGGTCCCCCCGGCGGCCCGGCCCGGGCTGAGTGAGGAGCTGCGCGCGTTCGCCCTGGCCGAGATCGGCGATAGCGAGACCTGGGCAGGCCGGCTCGACCTGGCCGAATCGCACCTGGACCTGGCCATCGCGCTAGGACGCCGGAGCGACCGGCCTTATGTCGAATTCATCGCGCTGGTGTACCGGGCCGAGATCGAGCTCAACCGGTGCTTTCCGCGGGCAGAGGAACTCAGCAGGGAGGCCATCGGCCTGGCCGAGCGGCACGGCTGGACCGACGACCTGTTCACCGGGTTCGCGGCCATGGCGCTCGGCGGCGCGCTGGCGTGGCAGGGACGGGTGGACGACGCGGACGCCTGGGTCGGCCGCGCTGAACGTATCTTCCGGATGGAAGCGAACCCCGCCTCGGCGATGGGCGGCCAGTACGTCCGCGGCCAGCTCGAGATGGGCCGCGGACGCGCCGCCGACGCCCTCGCTGCGTTCCGCGCAGCTGAACATCTGGCAGGCCTGCACCCGCTCGCACGTCCCCTGCGGGCCTGGCTAGTGATTGCCCTTGCGCAGCTCGGCCAGACGGACGACGCCGAGCAATTCCTGGCCGGCCTCAGCGACCGCGACCGCGGCGAGATGCGCGTCGCCACCGCGGCGCTGCGGCTCGCCCAGGACGACCCGCTTGGCGCCACAGGAGCCCTGGCGCCCGTCCTGGAACGCTCGGCGACGGGCTGGCCTGCCTGGTTGATTGAGGCCTTTCTGTTGGACGCGATCGCCCGGGCGGCGCTGGGCGAACTGCCCGCCGCGCGGCGCTCACTGGAGCGCGCACTGGACCTGGCCGAGCCCCAGGGCACTGTCCTGTGGTTCCTGATGCATCCGGCCCCGGAACTGCTCCAAACCCTCGCCCGCCAGCAGGGCGCTCATCCCGTCCTTATCGCCAGGATCCTCGACCAGCTGGCCCGGACCGCAACGGCTTCGCCGGCCGCCGACCTCCGGCTGCCGGTCCAGCCGCTAACCCCCAGCGAGATCCGTGTGCTGCGCTACCTGCCGACGCACCTGTCGGCGCCGGAGATCGCCGGCGAGCTGTCCGTCTCGATCGCCACCGTCAAGACCCACATGCGCAACCTGTACGCCAAACTCGGCGCGCACCGCAGGGCCGAGGCTGTCGCTTCCGCGCGCGCCCTCGGCCTGCTGGCCCCCTCCGCGTCGCGCCGTTGATGCACCGCGACCCGGCGGCCGCTGCGGGTTGAAACTAGCCAACCTGGCGATGTCAGCCACCTCTCCTTCACGGAATAGTGATTGCAGCCGATCGGCGGGCACGGCCCGGTGCTGTGCAGTGATCGCGACAGGGAGAAGACGATGTCGAGTCCGTTCGATGACCTCAAGGTGGCGGACGGTGACCTAGTACAGGCGAAGGACATGCAGGACGCCCTGACCGCGGCTACCTTGCATTTCCCGGACGGCGCCACGCAGGTATTCACCGCAGATGGGAAGACGGCCTACGTCGAGCAGGGCCGATCCTCGCAGGGGGAGTGGTCGATCATCGACGACGGGGAGTTCTCATCGTTCTGGCCGCCTAGCTACCGCGCCACCTACGCTCTGCGCTGGATTGTGGAAGAAGGCGCGGTCACCGGGCTCAGTTTCATCCACGAAGAGACGGCAGACCGATTTGACGGCCGGTACGTGTAACCGGCCGTCAGCCTTCGGCAGGCCACTCACGTGGCCATCAGCCTCGCTGGCCTGCTGGAGCAAATGATGCTATGAGCGAGATCATGACGTCGAGAGCCGTCGCGAGCGGCCGGACGTCCCGCTCGACCTTGGCAAGCAGCAGGCCCCCCTGCAGCGCGGCGAGGACGGCGGTAGCCAGTTCCCCTGGATCGGCGGACGCGCTCAGCTGCCCGCGGTCGCGCATGCCTGCCAGGCATGCCGAGATCGCGCCCTCCCACCTGGCGTACCCCGCGGCGACGTCGCAGCGGACAGCGTGGTCCAGGTCGGCCAGTTCGCTGCCGAGCGAGCCGAGCGGGCACCCACCACGGCAGTCCACCTGGCTCTGGATCGAGACGATCATGTCCCGCCAGGCGCGGAGGCCCTCGATACCCTCGATGGCGGCCAGCGCGGGCTCGTGGATCTCGCCGACTACCGTCTGTGCCCTGTAGTCGACCACGGCGCGGACCAGCGCTTCCTTGTCGGCGAAGTAGTGATAGATCTGAGAGCTGCTGACGCCTGCCTCGGCGCGCACGTCGTCGAGCGTGGTGCGGGCGACGCCCTGCTGCAGGATGACGTCGGCGGCGGCGGCCACGATCCGCTGGCGGGTTTGCTGCCCCTTGGGGGTCAGGGTGGGGACCGGCTTACTCCCCCGAGCAGTGCTGGACATGACGGCGAGTTTAGCGTTTCTGGATTCGACATTCCACTTTTGGCCTGGAATTCTGGATCGCACGAGCCAGTAAGTCCAGGAGGTAACGGTGACCATGAACATCGCGGAGCAAGTGGCTGACCATCACCGCGCTTCAGCCGGGCAGCTTCCCGCCGATGTCGCTGACGCGTTCGCGGCGGAACAGCGCGAACTTGCCACAGCTGACACGCCCGCCGCGAAAGCCGCGCCGGGCGACCGCATGCCGGACGGCAACCTGCTCGACGTGGCGGGTCAGCCGACAACGCTCGCAGCGGCCCTCGGCTCCAGGTCAGGCGTCATCGTCTTCTACCGCGGCGGGTGGTGCCCGTACTGCAACATCGCCTTGCGCACCTATCAGGCCCAGCTGGTTCCGGCACTGGCCGAGCAAGGGATTCCACTGGTCGCCATCAGCCCGCAGACTCCCGACGGGTCGCTGTCGACCCAGGAGACCAAGGAACTGACGTTCACCGTCCTGTCTGATCCCGGCAACCAGATCGCCGGTCAGCTTGGCATTCTCACCGCTCCCAGCGACGGCGCACGTGCCGCGCAGTTGCGGCTCGGCCTGGATCTCACAAAGGTCAACGCCGATGGCACAACGACGCTGCCCATGCCGACGGTCGTCATCGTCGACTCGGCCGGCGTCATCCGCTGGATCGACGTCCATGCTGACTACACGACCCGAACCGAGCCCGATCAGGTGTTGCGGGCAATCGCTCAGACCACCGGGTGACGGGCCGAACGGGAGTAGTCGCCCGCCCGGCCTTGTGGAACCGGCTGGACCTGTCGGAACAGGTGACGGTCGTTTCCGCGCCGGCTGGCAGCGGCAAGACGGTACTTCTAAAGTCCTGGATCGGTCAGGCGAACCTGGCCGGCAGTTCGGCTTTCGTGCACATCAAGCGCCACGAACGCGATCCGCAGCGATTCTGGCTGTCGGTGCTGACCGCGCTGCGCGAAACATCCCCCGGATCCGGGCTGGTACGGGAGCTGACGGCGTCGCCCGACCTGGACGGCTGGGCCATCGCCGAGCGGCTGCTCGCAGAGCTGGCAGCTCTGCAGGACCGGCTGTGGCTGGTGCTCGACGACGTCCACGAACTGCGGTCCGAGGAAGCCCGCAAACAGGTCGAGCTCTTCGTGCTGCGCGCTCCGCCGCAGCTGCGGATCGTGCTGGCCTCCCGGCACGATGTTCGGATGGCCTTGCACCGGCTGCGGCTGGAGAGCGGGCTGACCGAGATCCGTGCGGACGATCTGCGGTTCAGCCTGCGCGAGGCACTGGAGCTCTTCCAGGCGGCCGGAGTGGAAATGAGCGACGACGCACTGGCGCGATTGCACGAGCGGACCGAGGGATGGGCAGCCGGATTGCGCCTGGCGGCGCTGGCCCTGGCCAGTCACCCCGATCCGGACCGCTTCGCCGCCGAGTTCTCTGGCACCGAGCGGACGGTCGCCGAGTACCTGATTTCCGAAGTTCTTGAACGCCAGCCGTCCGATGCACGGCGGCTGATGCTGCGGACCAGCATCCTGGAGCGGGTCAATGGCGAGCTGGCCGACCTATTGACTGGCGGCACCGGAGGTGAGCGCACTCTTCAGGCCCTGGCAGCGACGAACGGGTTTGTCGTGTCGCTGGACACGGCGCGGTCCTTGTTCCGCTACCACCACCTCTTTGCCGACCTCCTTCAGCTGGAGCTGCGGAACTGCGAGCCGGAAGAGGTCCCGGCGCTGCACGAGCGCACGGCCCGATGGCAGGCGGCGAACGGCCATCCGGTCGAGGCGATCCGGCACGCCCTCGCGGCCGGGGCTTGGCCCCTCGCTGCCAGGCTCATGGCCGGGCACTGGCTGGGCCTGTATCTCGATGGACGGAGCGCGACCGTGCACGCGCTCATGGCCAGCTTTCCGCCGGAATCCGCCGAGGGTGACGCAGAGCTGGCGGCAGCCGCGGCAGGAGATGATCTGGCCCAAGGCTCGCTCGCCGCCGCCGGGCGTCACCTCCGGGTGGCCGAGACCGCGTCCGCGTCACGTCCAGGCGCCGAGCCGAACGTGCTGCTCGACGTCGTAAGGATGCTGATGGCTGAGCAGGCAGGTGACCAGAGAGCGAGGGGCACCCTCGCGCGGCGCCTGCTGACGGCGGCGGAGTCGCTCCAGAGCGCACCCCGGCCCAGCCTCGGGCCAGATCTTCGCGCACTGGCTCTCATCGGCCTCGGTGACAGCGAGACCTGGACTGGCTATCCGGATCGAGCGGAGGAGCACTTAGACCAGGCGGTCGCGCTGGCCCGGCGGATCGGCCGGCCCTACCTGGAGTTCATGGCCCTTGCCTACCGCGGCGCGGTCGCGCTGAGCCGGCAGATGCCGCTGGCCGCCGCGCCTGGCAGGCAGGCCATCGAGCTGGCAGAACGGCACGGCTGGACGGATGACCCGTTCTCGGGCCTTGCGTACCTGACCCTCGGTTCCGCCCTGGCCTGGCAGGCGAGGCTGGACGAGGCGGCTGCCTGGGTGCGGCGCGCCGAGCGCACCATCGGCGCCGAGGACAGGCCAGTCGTGGCGATGGGGGTCAAGTATCTCCGCGGCCAGCTCGAACTCGGCCGCGGTCATCCCGCCGCCGCGCTGGCAGCGTTCGAAGCCGGAGAGGCGCTCGGCGGGGCGCACCCGCTCGTCCGGCTCGTACGGGCATGGGTGGCTATCGCGCTTGTTCGCGTCGGCGACCTCGACCGGGCGGGGCAGCTCATTGCCCGCGTCCCGGAAGCCAGCTGTGTTCGGGGTGAGATGCGGATCGCCGCCGCGCTGCTGTGCCTGGCGCGCGATGACGCGGGTGGCGCAATGTTGGAGCTCGTTCCTATCCTGAGCGACTCCGCGCCGGCGGGCTCGCGGTCCTGGCTCACAGAAGCGTTCCTGATCGAGGCTGCCGCGCGCGACGCGCTCGGCGACCCGTCCGCGAGCAGCCGGGCGCTTGAACGCGCGCTGGACCTGGCCGAGGCTGACCGCGCCCTGCTCTGGTTCCTGGTGCATCCCGTGCCAGAACTTCTTGCACGGCAGGCGCGACAGGGCACTGCCCACGGCCAGCTGATCGCCGAGATCCTCCCGTTGCTGCCGCGCAGCGAGCGCGCGTCCGGGCCGGATCAGGCGCCCGACGCGCTCAGCAAGAGCGAACTCCGGGTCCTGCGCTACCTGCCAACGCATCTCTCGGCCCCGGAAATCGGTGCTGAGCTGCACGTATCGACGAGCACTGTAAAGACGCACATGCGCAACCTCTACGCCAAGGTCGGCGCCCACTCCCGCTCGGAGGCCGTCGCATCGGCGCGCAGCCTTGGCCTGCTCGCTCCCGCCGTCTTGGCCGAGCCTGCCTAATCGGCGACCTACCCCGCCGACGTGCCGTCCGCGGCCTGCTCGATCACGATGCGGGCGAGCTCAACGCGCGAGCTGATACCAAGCCGGCGGAAGGCCTGGCGGAGGTGATAGGCGACGGTGTGGGTGCTGATGTACATGCGGGCTGCGACCTGGTTGTTATTCAGTCCCTCGGCGACGAGGCATGCGACGGCCCGCTCTGTGGCCGTGAGACTATGCCAGCCCTCAACAGCCCTTTCGCCAGAGCTGGTAGTCCAGTGACGGCGCCGGACGCCGAGCTGGCGGAGCCGTGAGCGGACGCGTGCCTCATCCCGGCGCGCGCCCATCTGCTTGTACTCGGCGAGTGCGGACGTCAGGCAGTCGACAGCCTCCTGGCGTTCACGTCGCAGTTCCTGCAGAACGCCAAGGTCCTCTGCAGCCGACGCCCTGGCCCACGGGTCGGCGTGCTCTCGCGCGGCGCTGGCCAGCGAGCCCGGATCACGATGGACCAGGCCCAGCGCATGCGCCGCGGCTGGGGAAGACGCGGGGAACTCGGGGTTGGCGGCTGCCACCGTAGCGGCAGCCTCGGCGGCAACCGTGGCCAGCTTCTCCTCGCCCGCGGCCAGCGCCGCGCGGGCGAGCCACGCGGCAAGGGCTGGATCTGCGAGGAGGGTCCCCGGCTGGGCGGGAAGCTCGGCGCAGAAGGCGGCAAGGCAGCCCAGTGCTGCAGCGGGCCCGTTGCTGGCTTCAACGACCTGCGCCTGAGCGAGGCTGCTCTCGGACCGGGCGTAGATGCTCGCGTAGTGCCAGCCGCTGAGCGGACGGCTGCTGATGTGACTCGCCGCCGTCCCGACGTGACCTCGTCGCAACTCGATGACGGCAAGGACGCTGCGCGCAGCCGCGACGTATGACTCGGCGGCCAGGGCCTGGGCGTGAGCCAGCGCAGTGCCAGCCTCCGTGCTGGCCGGGCCCAGCCTTCCCGCTGCCAGGTGCACGCGGCTGCGCAGCAGCGCCACGGCCGCGCCGGCCGGGAGGTTAGTCACGTCCGGGGCCGTCACGACGCTCAGGATGGCTTCTGCGTCAGCCAGCTTGCGCATGTCCGCGAGCGTGGCCGCCAGGACCAGCAACGGCTGAGCATCCCGGGCATCCAGCGAGATGCCCGAGCCGCGCGCGGCGTCACGCAACAGCTCGAGGCTCTCGCGAACCTGCCCGCTGTCCCAGCAGCGGCTGGCCTGGAGGATCAGTGCGGCTGCGGCCGCACCGGAGCCCCACCGGACGTCAGGTGGGGAGCCAATGCACGCAAGGTGCTCGGCAGGTATGGCGGTCAGGGCCTGCAGGCTCGCCGCCTGGGCTCGCGCCCGGAGGCCGCCCGGCAGTTGCGCCGCGCCCCGCACCATGGCCACCTCGGCGATTGCCTCATGTGACCGTCCGCGGGTGCACAGCACCCATGACATGACGCACCGGAGCCGGTACTCAGCCAGGTGCGGAAGCGGCTTGGCCAGTGTCAGTTCGGCAATCCTCTGTGCCTGCTCGAGCCTGCCCGCCGCCGCCAGCGCCTCGGCGGCAGTCACGGAACGCGACAGCTCGGCCGGATCACTGGGCCGGGTGACCTTCAGCGCCTGGACTGCAAGGTCGGCCGCGACCTGGGGAGCAGATCGGATCGTCCGGGCGACCGCACGGTCGAGACTCGGCAGGGACGCGGGATCACTGGGGCCTGCCGCCTGCAGAAGGTGACTGGCCGCATCGGTCGGACAGGCCCCGCGGTCCAGCAGGATCTCGGCGTACTGCCGATGAAGCGCCGCGCGGGCGGGCGCCGGGATCATGTCGCCTGCAGCACGACGCAGCAGCTCATTGCGGAATGAAAACTCGTTTCCTGCCGTGCTTACCAGCGCGGCTTCGATCGCCTCCTCTATTGCAGGAAGGAGCGAGGCGGGGGACTCGCCCAGCATCTCCGCGACGTCCTCCAGCCGGAAGGCCGGGCCCAGAATTGCCGCCGTGACCAGAAGGTGACGGGTATGCCCGCTTACCTGCCGCAGCCGGCGCTGCGCGATGTGGCGGAACTGCGGCGGCAGATAGTCAGATACCAGGACCGCGCGGCCGCCGCGCACCTCCACTGCCTGGTTCTCGCGGAGGCTGTCGATGAGCTCAGCCAGCAGCGCTGGAACGCCCGCCGCATCTTGGGCAAGCGCAGTCAGACTCGAATCAGGGGGCGCGCCAAAGGCGTCAGCCAGCATCATCTCCGCGGCGTCCTGGGCCAGCGGGCCAAGCGTGATGCGGGCGGCGCCGTCGCGCTCGAGCAGCGCGAATAGATGGTCAGCGCCGCAGCGGACAATGTTCGACCGGGCCAGCAGCCAGGCCAGCGGCCGCCGGCAGAGATCCCGCCGCAGAGAGCGCAGCGCGGCGAGGGTCCCCTCGCCCTCGCAGTGCAGGTCGTCGAGGCAAACCAGCAGCGGAGCAGACGCCGCCCGCTCTTCCAGGCGGCTACGTATCCTGCCTAGCTGGTATGCCTGACCCGGCGCCTCAGGACAGCCGTGACCCGCAGCCGGCCCGGTAAGCGGCTCGTGCAAGGCCGCGCGCAGCGTGAAAAGCGGAGTCGCATGGGCCAGCGGGTCGGCTGCCCCGGCGACGAGTGAGAAAGCGCGATCTCCCGCCTCCTGGCAGGCATCTCGGAGCAGCCGTGACTTGCCGATGCCCGGCTCACCTTCTACGAGCACGACGCCCCCGGCTCCCCGTTCCGCCTGTCTCAGGAGTTCCCGGATCACGGCCCGCTCGGGGTCGCGGCCCCGCAGTGCTGCCATCGTCCCAGCATGCTGGTTCCTGGACCGATCGCGCTTCGTACGATCCGTATGATTCTCGTTGCCGCGGCACCGCGCTGGTGTCTCAGCCAGCCGGCACCCGGCGCACCTCGATCAGTTCCAGGCCCAGCGACTCCATAGCTGACAGCACTCCGTAGACGGCAGCCTGATCTGGCAGTGCTCCGCTCAGCACGGTGTCGAAGCCGTCGACCCGGGCGTGCAGCTCAGGGAACGCGGTGCGCATCGTCTGGCCCAGGTGGCCCCGCACCCGGATCTCGTAATGCGCGCCACCGCTCGTCATCGTCCCAGCATCGTCGGTATCACCAACGGGTCACATCGTCAGATGCGCTAACGGCTGCGTCGTCTGGACCACGACGCCGCGGGCTGCTGAGGAATTAGCCATCTTGACGATGTCGTGGCTTGCCTGGCGGCCGGATAGTGGCCATCAGCCGCATCGGTTGAGCCTGCGCCGGCCATGAAGGGATCGATGAGCCATGACGAGTCCGGTCTCGCGGGGCTTTCACCGCCTCAGCCGCCCCGGGGACGCCCAGGCTGCGAAGCTTCCGCCCGGCCAGCACGTCACGACGGACTTCCCGGTGCTGTCGGCAGGCCCAACGCCGCATACCCCGCTGCGGGAATGGAGCTTCTCCATCCGCCGGGGCGGCCGGACCCTCAGAGCCTGGACCTGGCCGGAGTTGATGGACCTGCCGGCCGAGACGGTGACGGTCGACATCCATTGCGTCACGCGGTGGTCGAAGCTGGGGACGGTCTGGCGGGGCGTCCCGGTGCCGGCGCTCCTCGACCAGGTCACGCACGACGCTCAGTACGTGCTGGCGTTCAGCGACGGCGGCTACACCACGAACCTGCCCGTGCAGGACGTCACGGGTGGCCAGGCGTGGCTGGCCTTCGACTACGACGGGCAGCCGCTGCCGCCGGAGCACGGCGGCCCGGCACGGCTGCTCGTCCCGCATCTGTACTTCTGGAAGAGCGCCAAGTGGGTGCGCGGCATCGAGCTGCTCGATCACGACCAGCCGGGGTTCTGGGAGAGCTACGGCTACAACAACTACGGGGACCCATGGCGGGAACAGCGGTACGCGGGCGACTGATCTGGCAGGTCGCAACCGTCGCCACCGTCACCGACGAAACGGATGCGGTCCGCACGATCGCGCTCGACCTGCCGGGCTGGCCCGGTCACCACGCCGGCCAGCATCTGGACGTCCGGCTGACGGCGGAGGACGGCTATAGCGCGGAACGGTCGTATTCGATCGCCTCGGCTGACGGGGAGCCCGTCGCCATCACGGTGGAGCGGCTGGACGACGGTGAGGTTTCGCCCTACCTGACCCAGGAACTGCGCCCGGGCGACCAGATGGAAATCCGGGGACCGATCGGGAACTGGTTCACGTGGGGACCTCACGACGGCGGGCCGCTGCTGCTGATCGCCGGCGGCTCGGGCGTCGTGCCCCTGCGGGCCATCTTGCGGCACCGCCAGCGCAGCGGCAGCAAGGTGCCAGCCCGGCTGCTCTACTCCTCGCGCTCACTCGAGGACGTCATCTACCGGAAGGAACTGGACCAGTACCGGGGGAGCGCCGAGGTCCGATACACGCTGACCCGCCGTCAGCCGCCGGGCTGGGGCGGATTCAGCGGCCGCGTCGATGACGCCATGCTCGCCCGTATCGCTTGGCCTGCGAGCCAGCGTCCGCTGGCCTTCATCTGCGGGCCTACTCCCTTCGTGGAGGCAGTGGCCGAGCTGCTCGTCGCCCGTCACTACCCCGAGAGCCGGGTCAAGACCGAGCGCTTCGGAGGAGCCTGAATGACCTTAGACGGCAACGCCATCGGCGGTCTCCTCCTGGAGATCTTCGCCACCGACCTGACCAGCGCCGAGACAACCTGCGCTGTGTGCGGCGCGGTCCGCCCCGTCGCCGAGACCACGGTCTACCTCCGCGGGCCGGGAACGGTGGTCCGTTGCCGCAGCTGCACGAGCGTGCTCATGGTCATCACTCGTGTCCGCGGACGGAACTGCGTCGACCTGAGCGGCCTCGAAGCGCTGGACGTGAGGCCGTAAGTGCCTGTCTGTCTTGACGATGTGCGGGCGCGGCGTGACGGCGACGCTACCCATGAGCATGCCGCAGATCCCGCTGCATGCCCCTCACCAGAAGGGAGAACCGCAATGAGCATGAACTGGCTCGAGGGCATGCCCCCGCAGATGGGCGGTCCGATGGCGGAGCAGATGGGCAGCCCGATGGCCAAGCCCGTCTTCGCCGGGCAGAAGCTCGTGGTCGTCGGCGGCAGCAGCGGCATGGGCCGTCAGGCAGCCGCCGACGTGGTCGCCGCAGGCGGCAGCGCCGTTGTGATCGGCCTCGACGAGGGGCGGGTGAACGACGCCGCCGCGGATCTCAGCCGTGACGGCAAGGCCTACGGGATCGCGGCCGACCTGACCAACCGCATGGAGGTCGAGCGCGTCCGCCAGCAGCTTGCCGACGAGCATGCCGACGCCACCCTTCTTGTCAACGCCGCAGGGGTGTTCGTTCCCAAGCCGTTCCTGGACCACGACGCCGCAGACTACGACTCGTATCTCGAACTGGACCGGGCCATCTTCTTCATCACCCAGACGGTGGCCCGCGGGATGGTCAGCCAGGGTCGCGGCGGGTCCATCGTCACCATCGGCAGCATGTGGGCGCACCAGGCGATCGGCGCCACGCCCTCGTCGGCGTACTCGCTCGGCAAAGGCGGCCTGCACGCGCTCACCCGCAACCTCGCCCTCGAGCTAGCGCCCCACCAGATCAGGGTCAACGCCGTTGCTCCCGCGGTGGTCGCGACGCCGATCTTCGAGAAGTTCGTGCCCAAGGACAAGCTCGAGGAGACCCTGCACAGCTTCGACGGCTTCCACCCGCTCGGCCGGACCGGCACCACCCGGGACATGGCCAACGTCATCACCTTCCTGC
>Ga0335075_10008976_pt1 | contig 15297 bp, 13 predicted proteins | sample Lox_Sample_24_FD_206723 | JGI IMG/M metagenome (GOLD analysis project Ga0335075, IMG submission 206723) | Soil microbial communities from Loxahatchee National Wildlife Refuge, Florida, United States - Lox_Sample_2.4 | ecosystem: Environmental > Terrestrial > Soil > Wetlands | place: USA... | reverse complement strand
TCGCCGCCCTCAGCTTGATCGCATTCGGCTGGACCGCCTTCGCCATCGCGCGCAACATCACCCGTCCGCTGCAAGATCTGACTCGCTCGGTCGACAGGATACGGGGCGGTGAGTACGATCTGGCGCTCACAGTGCATCGTCGCGATGAGCTCGGCGTGCTCGCCGACGGTCTCAAGCACATGCAGACGGCCGTGCAGTCGCGGGATCGATCGATTCGCCGGCTCGCCTATCGGGACGCGCTCACGGGGCTCATGAATCGTACCGCCTTCGGGGCGGCGCTGAGCGCTGCTCTGAGCGATGGCGGCGGCCCGACCGTCGCGGTCGCCGTGATCAACCTGCTGCGATTTCGCCGTATCAACGAACATCTCGGCTACTCCGTGGGAGATCAGGTCCTCAAGACCATCGCCTCGCGGCTCGCCGCGATGCCGTCGCTCGATTCGGCGGTGGCACGGCTTGCCGCCGACGAGTTTGCGGCGTTTACCCGCCTCGGGGACCTCGCGCAGCTGCAAGCCTGGGGCACTTCTCTGCTCGCCGCGCTCGCCGAGCCGGTTGTCGTCGAGGCGCAACCGATCGATGTCGCCGCGACGGTGGGACTCGCCCTGGCCGGCGGTGTCCAGCCCGAAGCCGACGATCTCCTGCGCCGCGCCGATGTCGCCCTCGAGCGTGCCCGCCGCGAGAAGCATTCCCTCGCCGTCTACCAGGATAGCTTTCAGCCGACGGCCCGCGAGCAGCTCTCGCTGCTGGGAGAGCTGCGGCGTGCAATCGAGGAGGATGAGCTGCGGCTGTATTTCCAGCCCAAGATCGAATTGGCCACGGGTCGTGTCGCCGGTGCCGAGGTGTTGATGCGCTGGCAACATCCGAGCCGCGGCTTGTTGAGTCCCGCCGCTTTCGTCCCGTTCGCGGAGCAGACTGGTTTCATTCGGCAAATGACCCGCTGGGCGCTCGATCGCGCCGCCGCTCAGGGCGCGGAATGGCATCGAGCGGGATGCCCGTTACGCCTCGCCGTGAACATCAGCGCGGACGACATCGACGAGCAGCTCGATTCGCGCGTCGCCGGGGTGCTCGCGCGCCATCGGCTGCCGCCCTGCCTCCTCAGCCTCGAACTGACCGAAAGCAGCTTCATCGAAGACCCCAAGCGCGCGTTGAGCGTGCTCGCCGCGCTGGCAGCGCTCGGCATCGGGCTGTCCATCGATGACTTCGGCACGGGCTACTCCTCCCTGGGGCTGCTTGCGCGGATGCCTGTGCACGAGATGAAGGTCGACCGCAGTTTCGTGCTCGCGCTCGCCTCGGAGGCCGAGTACGCCGCCATCGTCCGCTCCGCGATCGACATGGGGCATAGCCTGGGGCTCACGGTGGTTGCCGAAGGTATCGAGACGGAGAGTATCGCCGGCCGACTCCGGGAACTGCGATGCGACATCGGTCAGGGGTACTTGTATGCGCGGCCCATGCCGGCGCTGGAGTTTTCCGGATGGCTCGAGGGCAAGCCGCGAACGCCGGTGATCGCGCCGCCGGTGGACGCTCAACGAGTCGCGGCGCTCGCCTGCGCCGGTACGTCTTCCTTGCGCCAGCCGCCGCCCAGCGCCTTGAACACGTCGATCTGATCCTGCACGAGTGCGGTATCGGCCGAGGCGACCGCCGCATCCAGTGCGACCAGCGTTTGCTCGGTGGTGAGCAGATCGAGGTTGCTCACGGATCCGGCGAGGAATTCGTTTCGTGCAATATCGAAGGAGGCATGAATCCGATCCTGCGCCCGCCTGAGCGATCGCTGATTCTCGAGTGCCGCACCGTACACCGCCAGCGCCTGCTCGGTCTCCTTGAGCGCCGTCAGCACCACGGAATCGAACGCGGCCAGGGCAGCGGCCTGGGAGGCCTTGGCTTGCCGGATGCGCGCGCGAGGGCCGGCCTGGTTGAGGAAGTCCCAGCTGATCGAGGGGCCCACGCCCCACGTCAGGCCGATGTTCGAGGTGAGCTGCGGTATCTGGACGGCGGCTCCGCCATAAAGACCCGACAGGCGGATGGTGGGATACAGATCCGCCGTCGCGACGCCGATCTGCGCGGTGGCGGCGGCCAGCCGCCGCTCGGCCTGCCGCACATCGGGCCTGCGCCGGATGAGCGAGGCACCGTCGCCGATCGGAAGCAGCGCGACGAGCTGCGGCGGCCGCCGGCACGCCTCGACGTCCCGCGGGGCCTCGGCCGGCGTTCGTCCGAGCACCGCCGCCAGCTCGAACAGCGCGGCGCGCCGTTGCCCCTCGAGCGTGGGGATACCGGATCCGACCTGCGCGACCAGGGCTTCCGCGCGCTTCACATCGTACTCCGAGTCGCCCCCCGCCTCGTAACGATGGGTGGTGATATCGGCCTCGTGCGACACGATATCGAGGGAGCGGTGCGCGACATCGATCTGCGCGCCCAGCGCGCACACCGCGGCGTAGGCGCGCGCGGCTTCCGCGGCGACCACCACCTTGACACCGTCCCGGGCCGCGGCCACCGCGTCCGCGTTCGCATTGGCGACCTCGATGGCCCGGTGCACCCGCCCGAATAGATCGACTTCGTAGGCCGCGTGAAATATGTCCTCGAACAGCCAGATCGTCTGGGGACGCTGGCCCTGCAGCTCCAGAATCTCGTCCGTCACCGCATCGCGACCGTAGACGCCGCCCGCCACGAGCTCCGTGGAGGGGTAGCGATTGGCGTGCACGGCGGAAAGAGCTGCGCGGGCTGCCGCGAAGTTTGCATCCGCCGCCGCGAGATCGCGGTTCGCCGCGAGCGCTTGCTGGACGAGCTGATCGAGGCGGGAGTCATCGTACAGGCGCCACCATGCATCGGGCGGGGCCGCGGTCGTTTCCGCCTGGGCGTTCAGGGAGACCAGCGGCGCGTCCGCCCGTTCCGGCAGCGGCGGCGCGTGGTAGTTCGGCCCGACGCGGCACGCCGCCAGACAGGCAGCGCTCAAGACCCCCGCGAGGCCGCCCGAGACCCGCCTCATGACGGGTTCGACTCGCGCACGGGAAAGAGCGGCGGGGCGCTGGCGGGACCCTGGGGAGCGGCGCTTCGGATCACCACCAGGATGAGCGCCATCGCCGTCAAGAACCCAATGGCGACGAAGCTGTCCATCACCGCCTGCGTCGTCGCGGCCGCGCGCACGACGTTGCTCAAGACCGTTTCTCCCCGCTCGACCATACCCGCGGGATCGAAGATGCGGGTGGTCGCGGCACCATAGACTTTCACCCGCTGGATCACGTCCGGGTCTCCGACTCTCACGTGCTGCCCGATCAAGTTCGAGGCGACCTGCCCCCGCACCCGCGCCATCGTCGATACGAAGGCCGGGCCGATTTCCCCGCCCATGAGCCGCGCCGTCTGCAGCACCGCGCCGAACGTCAGGGCATCCTGGGGTTTCAAGTGCAGGATGCCGAAGAAGATGACTCCCGACAAGGCGAAGCTCTGCCCGACGGCCTGCAGGAGCGAGGCGGGAAGAAACTGGTAGGAGCCCCAGATCGGGGTCAGGCTGTAGGCCACCATGAGACAGGCGACGCTGATGAAAATGAAGCCGATCGCCGACACCAGCCGCGCGTCCGTCCGGCGCAGCATCAGGGCCGCGAGCGGACAAAACGCGAGCTGGGGAATCGCGATCCAGATCAGCGTCTCCCCGACCTCCAGTGCGCGATAGCCGCGCACCGAGCCGAGATACAGCGGTATGAGATAGGCCGTCGCGAGAATCGTGAGCCTGAGGAACGCGATCAGGGCCAATTGACTGATCATCGCCCACGTGAATACGACTTTGAGATTCAAGACCGGACGCGGCGTGAGCCATTCGTGCAGCATGAAGGAGGCGACCAGCAGCCCACCGGCGGACAAAAGACCCCACTCCAATCCCGAGTTGAGCCAGTCGAGCCGATTGCCCTGATCGAGGGCCGCGTAGATCAGCGCCAATCCGCAGCCGCCGGTGATCAGGCCGAAAATGTCGGGCGGCGGACGCACCGTGATGGGCTTCTGGGCAATTCCGCGGTGCAGACACAGCGACATGAGCAGGGCGAGCGGCACGTTCTGCCAGAAAATCCAGCGCCAGGAGTGATGCTCGACGTACCAGCCCTCGAGCGAGGCCGAGATGTTGAGCGACAGCTCCAGATTGAGCGCATAGATCGCGATGCCGAAGGCCCAGTATTTGGGCGGTGTGTTCAGCAAGATGAAGCTCAACGTCAGAGGTATGAAACAACCGGATGCCAGGCCGCCGAGGAACTGCAGCGTCAAGAACATGGGCAAGGTCGCGGAGTAAGGCGTCAGCAGGGACACGAGCGCAAAGACGATGGACGCGCCGATCAGGACCCGCCGCGGGCCGTACGCCGCGCCCATCCAGATCGCGGCCATCGTGACGAACATCTGCGCGACGGTCTGCGCGGTCGTGATCCACGCGCCTTCATCGTAGCCCGCGCTCAACGCGCCCCGTATGTCGGCGAGACCGAACGTCGAGAGGCGGCCGTTCAAAGTCGATATGAAGGTCCCCATGAGAACCGCGACGAGCCCGAGCCAGGGTATCGAGGTCGGCGGAGTGGCCAGAGTCGGCGCGGTGATGCCGGAACCGGTGACGGGCGCGGCCGTGCTCATCAGCGCTTGCCGTCCCTGGCATCGATGCTTGCTTCCACCGACATGCCGGGCTCGAGTCGATCGGCGAGGCCGTCCGCATCGTCGATCATGATCTTCACGGCGATACGCTGCACGACTTTGGTGAAATTCCCCGTGGCATTATCCGGCGGAAGGAGCGCGAATTCGGCGCCCGATGCGGGTGAGAATGCCTGCAAATGCCCTCGCAGTCGGTGGCCCGGAAAGGAATCGACGGTGATTTCCGCCCGTTGGCCGACCGCCATGTGCGTGATCTGAGTTTCCTTGTAATTGGCGATCACCCAGACGTGCGGCAACGGCGTCAGTATGGTGATCTGGGTTCCCGCCCCCACGAGCTGCCCGGGCTTGACCTGGCGTTGCCCGATGACCCCGTCCTGAGTCGCGGTGATGGTGGTATAGCTCAGATTGAGCTTGGCCGTCACGAGCGCCGCTTGCGAGGAGGCAATCTGCGCTTGCGTCTGCTGCAGCTGCGCCCGGAGCACGGGCAATTCCCGCTCAGCCGCGCTCGCCTGTGCCCGGTTTTGCGAGAGCTGTGCGGTGAGCTGAGCGCGTGTGGTCTCCAGTTTCTCACTGGCCTCGATCGACGAGGAGCCTGTTTGCAGAAGCCGGTGCTGGCGCGCAACGTCCCGCGCGTTTTGCGCGACCAAGGCGCTCGTGGCGGCAACCGCCGCGCGCGCCGCCTCGATGGTCGCCTGCTGCAGCAGCTCCCGGGCCTTGAGGGCCTCTGCCTGCGCAGTCGCAGATTCGATGCTCGCCTGCGCCTCGGCGACCGTGGCCCGATAGTCGTCATCGACCAGCTGTGCGAGCACCTGATCCTTGTGCACGCGCTCATAGTCCTGGATGGGCAGGTCGCGAAGGTAGCCCCCGACCTTGGCCGATATGGGGGTCAAGTCGGCTTGCAAATACGCGTCGTTCGTTTTTTGCCAACCGGCCCCGCCTTCCCATCGGGTCCAATTGGTCGACACGACGATGATGATGCCGATGGCGACGATGAATACGAGGATCCGCCAGGCGAACTCGAATGCCTTGTTCCAATCGAGCTTCGGAATGGTCCTGGCTCCCCGGACTTCGTTATCTACGCCTCAGGGAATTTGACCATTCGACGCCGGACTCAGCAAGCGTTTTCCCAGCGGCGCATCCACGCCGGCGGTCCGGGCGAGCGGCTCGAGACCGCCGCCCGGGATCCGTTCAACATGCCGAGGTGCGCGCGATCTCCTCGCTAAACAAACGTCATGAGCCCATTGGCGAGCAAGAGCGTGTGACCGCATTCGCTCACCCGGGAGCGTTTCGCCCCGGGTCAGCGCGGCGCCGGAGCGGCCCTCGGTCTAGTGGGGTGGCGTCGATGACCCCGGCGTTGACGACCCCGGCGTTGTGGTCGAGGGAGGCGTCCGGCCCGACGTCCCGGGCTGCGTCATGCCGGGTTGTGTCGTGCCGGGCTGCGTGGTGCCGGGTTGCGTCATGCCGGGTTGCGTCATGCCGGGTTGTGTCGTGCCGGGTTGTGTCGTGCCGGGTTGTGTCGTGCCGGGTTGTGTCGTGCCGGGTTGGGTGGCGCCCGGCTGCACGGTGCTCGAGGAGCCCGGCATATTGCTCGAGGTGCCCGCGTGGCCCCCGGATGCGCCGGCCGCGCTTCCGGCGCCCCCGGCGCCCCCGGCACCGCCTGCGCCTCCGCCGCCTCCGCCGCCGCCTTGTGCCAGCGAGAAGTTGGCCATCGCGAAGCTCAACGCGAGGGCCGTGATTGCATGGGACTTGGTCATAAAGGTGATCCTGTGTCGGTTGGTGTGCACCTCCGACGCTACGTGCGCCCGCTAGGGCGTGCTGTCGGCAGCGGGGACCATCGGGTGTAGGCCGCTCTGCAGTAAGTCGCGGCCGGTCCGCTCACGGAACTGGCGTATAGATCTGCGGACTCGCATCGCTGATCGGCACGTCGCGGCGATACAGCTCAGTCTCCGCTCCGTCGAGCGCGCGGGCGTACCGATGCCCGCTGTGCACCGCGTGCACGATGGCGCCCGGGGCGCTTGCATCGCCGATGCAAGTCACCGAACCGATGCGCGCGGACTCGACGTCGCTGCCGCGCGCCGCAAGCGCGCGATAGAGCGCATCGTGCGGCCGGCGAAGTCCGACGATGAGCAGCGACCGACACGGCAATCGGGTCTCGATGTCGGTGAACTGATTTCTCACGGTCGCGATCTCCCCGTCGAAACTGTGCACGCGGCTCAAGGTGTGCAGGGCGACGCCGGCGCGCGCGAGGGCACGATGCACTTGCGGCTGCTCATTGGTCATGATGGTCCAGGCGGAGGCGTGCCCGGCCGGTGTCACGTAGCTCACCGCTCCACCCGAGACGGCCGCGAGATGCTCGGCGAGCGCGCCGCCGAGGTAATAGTTGTCAAAGTCGAATACCACCAGCGGCGCCTCGAGCTTGGCGCCGGCGGCTACATCATCCGGTGTGTACACGCCGGGTGCATCGAGCTCCGCGACCGGGACCTCCATCGCGGAGTACAGCATGCGCGACCAGCGGGCCCCGGTCGCGATGACGACGTGCGTATGCCCGAGCTCCAGGATCTGCTCCGCGTCGAGCTCGTTTCCGGGGTACAGCGTGACATTCGACAGCCGGGCGATCTGCGCCAGGCGCCACTCGCGTACCCGCCCCCAGGCGGCGAGCCCCGGCAAGCGGGTTTCGAACCGCAGCCGGCCGCCGAACTCTCGAGCGCTTTCCGCGAGCGTCACCGCGTAGCCGCGGCGCCCGAGGGTCAACGCGCACTCGAGACCGGAGGGGCCTCCTCCCACCACGAGCACGGATGCATCGCTTGCGGCGCGAGCAACGCGCTCGGGATGCCAGTCGCGACGCCATTCCTCGCCCGCGGTCGGATTCTGCGTGCAGCGGACGGGCACACCGTCGTGCCAGCTCGAGATGCAGATGTTGCATCCGATGCACTCGCGGATGTCCTGCTCGCGGCCCTCGCGAATCTTGCTCGGCAGGAATGGATCGGCGATGGAAGCGCGCGCGGCGCCGATGAGGTCGAGAACGCCGCGCTTGATCTGCGACACCATGGTGTCGGGCGACGTGAAGCGCCCTACTCCGACCACCGGGCGCGATGTCAGACGCTTGACGAAATCGATCACCGGCTCGTGGCTGCCCTCCGGAGAGAATCGCGACGGCGCGCAGTCCGTGGGGCTCGAATCCATCTTGACGTCCCAGAGATCCGGCAAGTCCGCGAGCAGCGCGACGACCTCGTGTGCTTCGGACTCGGCATGCCGCCCGGGCCTGGCGCGCAGCTCCTCGAGGCTGATGCGCAGGGCCACCGCCGCCGCGCCGCCGACCGCCTCGCGCGTCACTTCGATCAGCTGGCGCACCAGGCGCACCCGATTCTCGATCGAGCCGCCGTACGCATCGGTGCGCCGGTTGTACTCCGGCAGCAGGAACTCGTACGGTAGATATCCCATCCCCGCATACACGTAGACGATATCGAAACCCGCGCGGCGCGCCTTGCGCGCGCCCTCCGCCTGCCAGGCGAGGAGAGTGGCGATGTCGCGCTCGTGCATGGCCCGCGGGCGTTGATTGCCCATGAATCCCACGTGCGTCGCCATCCACGGAACACCCGATGGGGAGAGCGGCGGCAGGCGGCTCGCTCGGTTCATCACCGAGGCTCCGCCGTGCCAGAGCTCGATTCCCGCGAGCGAGCCGTGGCGGTGGACGGCGTCGGCCATCAGCGCGTGCGAGCGCACGTCGTTCTCGTCCCACAAGGTCGCAAAAGGCAGCGGCGCATCGTCCGAGCTCGGGTGGATCGAGACGGCCCCCGTACAGACCACGCCCCAGCCGCCTTCGGCCTTCGTCTCGCGAAAACGAGCGCGCACGTGCGGCAACGCGTTGGTCATCCCACTCGCGTGCGGAACCTGATAGAACCGATTCGGCGCGGTGACCGGTCCGATACGCACGGGGTCGAACAACAGCGCATATCGCGGGTTGACCGCCTCGAGCGAGACTCGACGGGTGGACATGCTTTTTCTACTCCGATTTCAGGGGCGCACGCGCCTCGCTCGAGCGCGTCGCGACCACTTCCGCAAGATTGATATTCTCGACCTCGGGCAGCGCCATGATGACGCGCATTGCCCACTCCTCGCCCGCGGCCAAATCGGCCCGGTACAGCTCTCGAGCCAGCTCGCCGTCGCGCGCCACGATGGCCGCGCGGACTTTCGCGGGCCCTGTGCTCCAGAAGGCCGCGGCATCGCGCGGCGGCGTTCCCAGAAACAGCACGCGCAGCGACAGGTTCTGCAAGTGCGTGATGGTGCGGGCAAGCAGCGCATTGCCGGTGGCATCCGCGATCGCCGCATTGAAGTCCCGATTTGCCAGGAGCACCTGCGTCAGCGCCTCGTTCTCATCCGTGAAAGGGGAATCGCAGACCCGCCGCAGATGATCGAGGCGCGCGATCTGCGCGGCGTCCATCCCCCGCTCCGCGGCGAGGCGCGCAGCCTCGGGCTCGAGCAGATACCGCATCTGGTAGAGATCTCGAACCCCGCGCAAGGTCAGCGGCGCGATGATCGTGCCGCGCTCGGCCGATTTCTCGACGAATCCCTCCTGCACGAGCCGCGGCAAGGCCGCGCGTACCGCCGCCATGCCCAGGGCATAGCGCCTGGTGAGCTGCCGCTCCGATGTTTTCTCGCCGGGGCGCAACCGGAAGGTGAGAATGTCGAGACGAATGAGCTCGTACGCGCGCTCGCTGAGCGTCGCGGGCTCCGCCGGTGGGATCATCGCTCGAGCATTGCGCACGTCTTTCCTCCTCGCCGGTGACTTCGGGATAGAATGACATGTCATCTCGGTCTTGTCGACATGTCGGTACGAGTGCCGTCGGTCAATCAGGGCGCCCCGATGCGGCCTGGGCCGCTTGCCCTCGCAGCTCCCTCCTGGGTAACGTCCGCCGGCATGAATGACCCAAATCCTGACCCCCGGCCGGGCGACTGGGCGAAGCTCGGCAAACTCATCCGCGATATTCGCGTCGCGCTCCTGACGACCGTCGATCTGGACGGTCACTTCCATACGCGCCCGGTGCAGACGCTCGAGCTCGAGGGCGATGACACGCTTTGGTTTTTTACCGACTGGAGCAGCCCGAAGGTGCACGAGATGCACCAGGATGTGCGGGTGGCGCTGAGCTATGCCGACTCCCGTCGGCACGCCTACGTGGCGGTGAGCGGCTCATCGACGCTCCTCCGCGACCCGAAAAAGGCCGCCGACCTCTGGACCGTCGAGCAGCGCGCGTACTATCCCGATGGCCCGGAGGATCGCCGCCTGGCGTTGCTTCGTGTGCGCATCGAGCGCGCGGAGTACTGGATCGCCCCGGGACGAACGTCCTATCTGCTCGCGGCCGCCAAGGCGGCGGTAACCGGCATCCCCGCGGGCGTGATCGGTGAGAATCGCAAGCTCGAGTGATCCTTCACGGCCGCCCCGCCCTCACCGCTCCGAGCACATCGTCGATCGAGCGAAACTGCGCCGGAGCCTTGAGGAGCGTCATGGCCATTGCAAGCGCAGCGCTCTCGCACTGCGCCCGCACTCCCGCGTCGGCGATGCCGTCGAGGTCGAGCACGTGGGCAAAGCCGAGGATGCGGCGGATCATCTTGCAAGCGCCGAATCCCAACATATCGGCAAAGAGCGTGCGCATGAAGTGCTCTCGCGCCTGGGCGAGCGCCGGCTCCTCGCCGCGCCCGCCGAACATCCTCTTCGGGAAGGCATCGCCTCCCCCGCACTCCGTCCAAAGCGCCAGGAACCGGTCGTGAAACGACATCCAGAATATCCGCGCCTGCTCCAGGATCCAGGCGCCGTGCGCGCCGCGGTCGTCGGCGTCGCCGGCATGGCCGGGTTGTGAATACCAGCTCAGCAGCAGATTGGCAAAAAACGCCCCGAGGTCGAAGCCGATGGGGCCATAGAACGCGAACTCCGGGTCGATGACGCGGCTGTCGGCCGCGGTCACCATGACCGAGCCGGAATGCAGATCGCCGTGAATGAGCGCCTGGGGACAGGTGAGAAACTTGTGTCCGAAGGCCGCCGCCGCCGACTTGACCGCACCGTCGCCGCGCAGCTCCCGCGCCAGCTCGTCGAGGTACGGCGCCGTATGGCGGTTGCGCTCCGCCGAGAAATAGGGCTCCGCGAATATCAAATCCACCGTGATGCGCAGGAGCGGCTGATTGCGCGCGAAGAGCGCCATTCCGTCCATCTTCTCCTCGAACGGCCGCGCGAAATCCGAGGTGAAAAAGCAAGCACGCGCCACGTACTCGCCGATGTCGCGCGCGACACGCGGGAAGCGCTGTCCCGCGATCAGGCCGCGGCGCAGGATGATGTGCGGCGAGAGCCGCTCCATGACGATGCATTGCAAGTCGGGATCGTAGTGATGAATTTTGGGCACCGCGCCCCCGACGTGCGCGGCCACGCTGCGGAAATACGCCTGCTCGAAATACGCCCGCTGCGGCGACATGGGCCATGCCGGTCCCGCGACGCGCACGTACGGCAGCGCCTGCTTGACGCATACCGAACCGGCCCGCCCCTCGACGGTGAAAACCAGATTGAGATTGCCATCGCCCACCTCGCGCACCTGCCACGTGCGCGGCGGCCCGTCGAGGAGCGTGCGCACCGCCTCGAGTCCGGCGAGGTAGGCGGGCACGGTCCCGGTATCGAGGACCTGGTAGTCGACGCCCATCGCTACGAGCCCTCGGCGGCCGGCGGCGAATCGCCGCCGAACTCGAGGTCCGGCTCGGCGACGTCCTGTCGGCCATAAGTGCGAAACTTCTCGATCACGCGCGCCATTTCATCCGCATCGAGCGTACCCACTCCGCCCAGCGCGAGCGCGGTACAGTACTTCCCGGCGAGATCTTCGACTTCCGCGGCGAGGCCGAGTGCCGACTCGATGTCGGCTCCCAGCGCGATGACTCCGTGATGGGCGAGCAGACACGCGCGGCGGCCCTCGAGTGCCGCGAGCGCGGCCTGCGAGAGCGCCTGCGAGCCGAACGTGTGGTAGGGAGCGCAGCGGATGTCCGCACCGCCCGCGACCGCCACCATGTAATGAAAGGCGGGTATCGAACGCCCGGTGCACGCGAGCGCCGTCGCCTGGCGCGAGTGGGTGTGCACGACCGCACCGATTTCGCGGCGCGAGGCGAGAATGTCGCGATGAAAACGCCACTCGCTCGAGGGACGGCGCCGGCCGAACCAATGCCCGTCGAAGGTGACGAGCGGTATGTCCGAGGCGTCGAGCGCCTCGTAGGACAGACCGGTTGGACTCACGAAAAATCCTCGGGCGTCCCGCCGCAGGCTGACATTGCCCGAGGTGCCCGGGGTGAGGCCGCGGCGCGCGAGCTCGCGGCACGCGGTGACGAGCGATCGGCACAGATCCTGGTCGCGCCGGGCACTCATGCCGGACCCGCCGTCGCGGACTGCTCGGGATACAGGCCCGCGAGACCTGCGCGAGTCGCGGCGCACACGCCGCGCTCGGTGATGAGGCCCGTCACCAGCCTCGCCGGCGTCACATCGAATGCGTAGTTGGCCGCGGGGCTCGTCTCGGGCACCACCCGCACCGTCTCGAGCGTGCCGGCTGCCGTTCTACCGGTGACGTGCGTGAGCTCCGCCGCCGCGCGCTCCTCGATGGGGATGTCGCGCCCGTCATCGAGCGACCAGTCGATCGTGCTCGCCGGCAGGGCGGCATAGAACGGTACGCCGTTGTCATGAGCGGCGAGCGCCTTGAGATAGGTGCCGATTTTGTTGCAAACATCTCCGGCAGCGGTTGTACGGTCGCTGCCGACCAGCACCAGATCCACCAGACCACGCTGCATGAGGTGTCCGCCCACGTTGTCCGCGATCACCGTGTGCGGCACGCCGTGCGCCGCGAGCTCGTAGGCCGTGAGCAGCGCGCCCTGGTTGCGGGGCCGCGTCTCGTCGACCCAGACATGCACGGCGACGCCGCTATCGTGTGCCAGGTAGATCGGCGCGAGCGCCGTCCCCCAGTCGACGCACGCGAGCCAGCCGGCATTGCAGTGAGTGAGAATCTGGACGGGGCGCCCGGCGGCGATCCGCCGGATGATCCCGAGGCCATGCGATCCGATGCGACGGCAATGCTCCACGTCCTCCTCGCAGATGCGGGCGGCCTCCTCGAAGGCTGCCGCGCGACGCACCGACACCGCCGAACCCGCCAGTGCACGGCGCATGCGCTGAAGCGCCCAGGCGAGGTTGTGCGCGGTCGGACGCGTGGCCGCGAGCATCCGCTGGGCGGCGTCGAGACTTGCATCCGATGCATCCGAGCACGCCGCAAGCGCAACCCCATAGGCGGCGGTTGCGCCGATGAGGGGGGCGCCGCGCACGGCCATGGTGCGGATCGCTCCCGCGGCCTCCTCCACGCTCGACAGCTCCAATATGCTGAGCTCGAACGGCAGCCGCGACTGATCGATGACGCGCACCCTCCCCTCGGCCGTCGGCCAGATGGTCCGATAAGGAATGCCCGAAATGTTCACATGCGAGCCCGGCAACCCTCGAGAAAGGCTTGCCGGGCAGGCGCCACGTCGATTTCGGCGGCGAGCCGCGCCGTGAGCTCGCTCCAGCTCGACGCCGTCGCAGCGGCACGCTTCACCAGATAGCCCGCGACCGGTCCCACGTGGTGCGCCAGGCGTCTTTGCAGCAATCCGAGCTCCTCATCCGTGAAGGCGGCCCGCGGGCTCTGGTGCGGGGCCGAGGCGCCCGCCGCGGCCCGCTCCGCGCCAGGCTCCGGCGCCGCTCCGAGCAGCGCGCTGACCTGGCGGCAAAGCTGCCCGCAATAAACGGCAAGCGGTGAGGGGAAAGCGTCCAGCCAGTGCTGTGCGCTCAGGAAGTACTCCATGCTCCTGGTCGGCAGCGCGTCCTCGACCCGCACCGTCAGGATGGGAACCTGCCGGTGGACCGCCCGCTCGACCTCCCGGCGCACCTGCGGTGAGCTGTTGGACGCCCCGGAGAAGACCAGCACCATGATCTTCGAGGCCCCGATCGCCTCGATGATCTCCGCCGCCCATTCGCTCGACGGAGCGATGTCGCGGGGCGCGACCCACACCTTGATGCCGCACGCCTCAAGCTGCGCAACGATCTCGAAAGCCTGTGACCGGTCAGGCTGCGAATACGACACGAACACATCCGCGGGCATGGCTCAACGCTCCAGGAGCTTCAGGGCCTTCTCGAGGCTGATGCGCATGCGCTCGAAGGCGCGGCCGAGCGCGGTGATCTCCGTGCTGCCGCGGCCGGGAAAATTCTCGGCCGGCGATTCCCCGCGGCTCAGGGCGTCGGCGATGCGCGAGATGCGGCGCAAGGGTCGCACGGCCAGCCCATAGACGAGCGCGTTCGCCAGCACGAGCAGCAGCGAGAAGACGACGGCGATCGCGATCACGATGCCGTGCAGAGCCCGATGCGCATCGGCTTCGGCAGCCGCGAGCGGCACGGAGATGACTCGAGCTCCTACCACCTCGTCCTGCTGCCATCCGAATCCGTTGCTCGTTCCATAGCGCGCGCGCAGCGTCGCCGGCGCGGCGCTCGCCGGGCCGTGGCAGCTCAGGCACTCGGCCGTGGCCCGGATCGGCCGCGCGAGGTACAGCGAGCGGCCGAGCGGCGTGTCGCGTTCGCCGATGATCTCGTGAGCCTGCGCCGAATTGCGGAACTGCTGAATGAGGTCTGCCTCCCAATCCGTGGCGCGATCCCGGGGATTGGTCGGATTGAGGGTGGCCTCTTTGAAGGAGTACTCCGGATGCTGCGCATGCAGCTTCAGAAAATTCTGCGTGGTCGCGTAAAACGGCACCGACTGCGGCAGGAACTTCGACTGCATCGACTCCTGCAGCAGCGGCAGGATCTCCTCGGAGGTATAGGCAAAGGTCGCGACGGCGCCGTCCATCATGAGCCCGGCTTCGCGCAGCAGATCCTGCCGCGCATTCGTTTCCAACAGCCTCGAGCACACATAAGCCAGCAAGAGTGCCGCGACGACGAAGGCGGTCCCGAGAGCGAGGTTGATTCGCAAAAGCAAATTCATGGCATTCCCGGTGCGGCGCAGACGCGCAGCCCGGAGTTTGCCAGACTGGTGCAAGGCATCGCAATGCGAGACCCGCGGGACGGCACATTGCCAAGCCCGCGCCGGATGTGTGTAATGAAGCGACGGAGATCGCACGATATGAGCGAAAGGCCCACTTTTCACTGCACCGGCAAACCGGGCTTTTCGAGCGCCGTTCGGGAAGTCCCCGCGCATGTGATCGCCCGCAAACTGGCACGCGAGATCGACGTGCGATTTGCTGCGGAAGGATGCATCGTTCGCACCGCCGAGGGCGCGGTGCGGGCCAAGCCCGGCGACGCGATTCTCACGGGCACCTCCGGCGAACACTGGCGGGTCTCCAGGCCGCACTTCTCCAACAAATACACGCCCGTCCCGCCGACCGTCGACGGCGAGCCGGGGCGCTATCGAGCAAAACCGTATCAGGTGCTGGCATTGCGCATGAACGAGGGCTTCCGGGTGATCCTGAGCGATGGGGTATCGGAGCTCACGGGACGCGCGGGCGATTGGCTGGTCGATTACGGCGATGGCAGCCTCGGCATCGTCTCCCCGCTCGTTTTCGGCAACACCTACGAAGTCGTGAGCTGAAGCCCGTGCTGCACCGGTTGGTCGAGAGGATCTTGCTGTACGGGGCGCCGGTGAGCCGCCTCCGCGCGCC
>Ga0335075_10008975_pt1 | contig 15297 bp, 14 predicted proteins | sample Lox_Sample_24_FD_206723 | JGI IMG/M metagenome (GOLD analysis project Ga0335075, IMG submission 206723) | Soil microbial communities from Loxahatchee National Wildlife Refuge, Florida, United States - Lox_Sample_2.4 | ecosystem: Environmental > Terrestrial > Soil > Wetlands | place: USA... | reverse complement strand
CATCGAGGACGGCACCATCCGCGCGCTGCCCCAGTCACCCGAGGGCGTCAGCCTCGCGCCGAAGCTCACCCCGGACGACGCCCGGGTGGACTGGAAGCTCCCCGCCCACCTGATCGACCGCCAGATCCGCGGCTGCACCCCGGACCCCGGCGCCTGGACAGAGCTAGCCGGCGCGAGAATCAAGCTCTGGCCCGTCACACTCACCCCGCCGGTTCCCGGCGCCGGCGACCCCGGCGCCAGCCTGGCCCCCGGCGAACTGCGCGTCGAACGCGGCGCCGTCTACGCCGGCACCGGCTCGCGCCCGGTCCGCCTCGGCGACGTGCAGCCCCCAGGCAAGCGCCAGATGCCCGCCGCCGACTGGGCCCGCGGCCTGCACGCGGGACCCGAGACGCACCTGGGCTTCGGCTGACCATGGCCGCTCACCGAGCTCCCCGCGGCACCGGCCGCCGCCGCGGCGGCGGCCGCCCCGGCCCCCGGCACAGCAAGCGGGACGACGCCAAGAAGGGCCGCGGCGCGGACCTGCCGCGGCGCACCGCCTACGACGTCCTCGCCGCCGTGGAAGCCCGCCAGGCCTACGCGAACCTGCTGCTGCCGAGGCTGCTCGCCGAACGCGGCATCACCGGCCGGGACGCGGCGCTGGCCACCGAGCTCACCTACGGCACGCTGCGCGGCCTGGGCACCTACGACGCGGTGCTCGCCGCGTGCAGCGACCGCCCGCTGGACAAGCTGGACCCGCCGGTGCTGCAGGTCCTCAGGCTGGGCGCCCACCAGCTGCTGTCCACCAGGGTCGCCGCGCACGCCGCGGTGGCGACGTCGGTGGACCTGGCCAGGGCAGTCGCCGGCCCGCGCGTCTCCGGCTACGTCAACGCCGTCCTGCGCCGGGTCGCGACCCGCGATCTCGGCACCTGGCTGCCGCTCGTCGCCCCGGATCCGGCCACGGACGCCGACGGGTACCTCGCGGTCCGCTATAGCTACCCGCGCTGGATCGTCGCGGCGTACCGCGACGCCCTCGGCCCCGCCGCCGAGGCAGAGCTCGAGGCTGCCCTGGCCGCGGGCAACGACCGCCCGCGCGTCACGATGGCCGCCTTCCCCGGCGGCCCGCTCCGCGAGGAGATCATGCCCGAGGGCGCCGAGCCCACCCGATGGTCCCCCTACGGCTTCACCCTCGCCGGCGGCGACCCCGCCGCCCTGGTCGCCACCGGCACGGCGGCCGTCCAAGACGAAGCCAGCCAGCTGGCCGCGATCGCGCTGGCGACCGCCCCGATCGACGGCCAGGACCGGCTGTGGCTGGATATGGCCGCAGGCCCGGGCGGCAAGGCCCGCCTCCTGTACGGCCTGGCCGAGGAGGCCGGCGCCCGCCTGGTCGCCGTCGACGTCCACGAACACCGGGCCGCTCTGGTCAGGGACGCCCTGGCCAGTGCCCCGCACGGGGAGAGCGGCGACGCGGCCGTCATCACGGCCGATGGCCGCCGCCCCGCCTGGCACGACGGGGCATTCGACCGCGTGCTGCTCGACGTCCCCTGCTCGGGCCTCGGCGCCCTGCGCCGCCGCCCGGAAGCCCGCTGGCGCAAGTCAGAATCCGACCTGCCAGCCCTCGCCGAGCTGCAGCGTGCCCTGCTGCGCTCCGCGCTGGCGGCCTGCCGCCCCGGGGGAGTGGTCGCCTACGTGACCTGCTCCCCGGTCCCAGCGGAAACCCGCGACGTGGTGACGGAGGTCGTGAGTTCCACGCCGGGCACCGAGATCCTGGACGCCCCGACGATCCTCTCCGCGGTCCCGGACGTCCGCTCGCCGGCCCAGGAGTTCGCCCAGCTCTGGCCCCACCGCCACACCACGGACGCGATCTTCGTCGCCCTCCTCCGCCGCACCCCCTCACCACCCGCCCGCGACCTGGATGGCCTCCCAGCCGGATGAATGTGACATTCAGCCGCCTATTACCGGCTCGCTGTCACATTCATCCGCCACCCACGTCGGGGTGCTAACCGCCCGGCCTCCCAGCCGGATGCTGGCCCACCGCCACACGACGGGCGCGATCTTCGTCGCCCTCCTCCGCCGCACCCGCTAGAACAGGCACACCGGATTGACCGGGAAGCCGGTGGCACCCGGTAGCTCCGGCACGGTGCAGCTGAACAGGAACTCATACCGCTGCAGCCGCTCGCAGGTTGCCACCAGCTCCGACGTGAGCGCCGCGTCGATGAGCCAGAGCCCCATGGCCACGATCCCGACCTGATGCAACGGCAGCGGCACCGCAGTGGGCAGTGGCGGCAGCCGCTCGGTGCAGTCACCGAGGAACACCGAGATATCGCGGTCATGCAGCCAGGGCAGCACGCTAGCGTGCACCCCCGCGCGCGGGGCCGGCAGGTCGGGCAGCTGTTCGGCGCTCAGCCGTTCGGCCCGGCCGACGTGCACGACCAGCGCGTCCGACGGGCCTAGCCGCACGTTGCCGCGCTTCTCGGCCGCTTCCAGGTCCGCCACGGTGACGTACTCGTCGGCGGCGAGGTACGGCACACCCCGCGCCCTGGCCACGTCGAGCAGCACACCCCGGCAGAAAAACCCGTCCCGGGCGGCAGCGACCGACAAGCGGTTCAGGGCCGCGGCCCCGGCGATCTCGCTGCGGGACAGGCCGCCATAGCCGCGCCCGTCGTAGAAGGCATGACCCAGTGCGTCGATGTGGGTGAGCTGCGGGTCGTGCGGGGTCACGGCTACGGAATCGATCGCGGTGTGAGCACCAGGTGGCTCTAGCAGCCGCAGCACCACCGGATGGGGCGCGACCGTGCTTCCGGTCACCGGCAACGGCCTGCCGAGCGGGACCGCCACGCCCTCGCGGACCAGGGCCGCGGCCCGGCGGCGGGCTGTCTCGTCGATCAGGTTCAGCGTGCCGCGCTCGTCGTCGTCGCCCCATCGACCCTGGTTGGAGCATCGCTCGAACAGCGCCGCGAGCTCGGCGTCCGATAGGTCAGCTGACATCCGGGCCGGCCTCCAGCCTGTCGACGGACGGGCGGCGCCGGGCGGGGGCGACCGCGTACTGACTGTAGACACCGAGCGAGCCGACAGTGTCGAAGTAGACGAATTCGCCGTCGCCGTCCAGCCCGTGGCCACCGCCGCGCATGACCTCGCCGACCCCGGCCCGGGCCATGTGCTCCCCGACCGAGCGCAGCTCGGTAACGAACCAGGTCACGTACGCAAGGCCCGGACCGCGGGCGGCGAGCGCATCCGCGTGTACGCTCGGCCCGGTAATCGGCTGGACGACCCCGATCCGGCCGCCGGGCGCGACGGCGTTGCGGGACTCGAACACGCCTGGCGTGCCGCGGTAGCTACGGTGCCGCAGCGTCGCCGCGGTGTATTCGTGAACTTCCCAGGGCCCGCAGCCCCAGACCCGGGCCAGCACCGCCACCATGTCCGCGACGTCAGCGGTGACGAAGCCGAGCTGGTCGGGGGATCGGCCGAGGAAACCGGGCATGGGCGCCTCCGGCACCGCACTTACACCGCCGGGTAGCAGCGGATCGCCGATAGCGTGCCATGGAGCGTGACGCCGCCCGCGGCATAGGGCACGAGGTACACCTGGCCCGCGGCTACGTTGACTGGCTCACCGGAATCGCATTCCAGTGTGCCCTGGCCCTCGTTAACGACCAGAACCGAGAAACGCGGGTCCAGCCGCAATTCGCCATCCGGGATCACCTGGTCGGCGCCGAAGAACCCGGCCGCGGCCGGCGGCAGCAGCGCGGTGCACCCCGGCGTGCCCGCCGCGAGGGTCCGGATGCACTGGCCCTGCAGCGCCTTCAGGCGGTCTCCGGTGATGCCCTGCCGGCGCACCGCGCCGAGCGCGATGTCGCTATCCAGGCCGAGGAACACCGCGCCGGGATCCAACGGGAAGCCAGCCCACTCCAGCATGATGGAGAAGTCGCTCATCTCCTGAATCTCGAGGATGAGCATGCCCTCGCCGATCGCATGCGGCACCCCGCCCGGGCAGAACACCACGTCGCCCGCTTGTACGGGAATGCGGTTGCAGGTGGCCAGCAGCGCAGCGGTGTCCTGCCGGGTGACCCAGCCGGACAACTCCGCGGCGGTGACGTCGCGGCTGAACGCCAGGTGCGCCGCTGCGCCAGGCTCGGCGTGCAAGACGAGCCACGCTTCGGTCTTGCCGAAGTCGCTGCCGAGATGCTCGCTGGCGAAGGCCCGGTCGGGGTGTATGTGCAGCGGCAGCCGGCCGCCGGCATCCAGCAGCTTGACCAGCAGCGCGCCACGGGCGCCGTACCGGGCGGTGTACTGGGGCCCGAACCAGGACGTCGGGTCGGCCGCGACACGGTCAGCCAGCAGGGAACCGTCGGGCAGCCTTGTCAGCCCGAGCGGGGCGGCACCAAACCGTGAGGTGGTGGAGGCGATCCAGTCCTCGGAATGCCCCGGGTCGACCCCCTGCTGCCCGCGGAACGCGCGGATCCGCCCCGCACCGGGATAGAAGGACTTGAGCGTATTGGGAGCGAGCGGAATCGGCCGCCACGTCTCCCCGCCGTGGTCAGTCAAGGCGGATCTCGAAGTGCGGCGGGAACCTGCGGCGAGGCGGTTCGATGAGCTCAAGGTAGGAAGCGGCGCCGCCCAGCGTCTCGAAAAAGCTGATCTTGCCGTCGCCGTCCATGCCGTGACCGCCGCCGTACTGCACCTCGGACAAACCCTGTGCTGTCAGCCGTTCGCGTTCATCGTCAAGCGACGGCACGAAGTAGCCGAGGTGATGCAGGCCTGGTCCGTGTGCCTCGAGGAACTCGGTGAACACGCTCCGGCCGCTGAGCGGTGCGATGATCTCGAGGCTCGGGCCATATTCGGGGATGACGCCATGCGACTCAAAGTCCCCCTGCTCGCCGCGGAAGACGCGCTGGGGCAGGTAATCGGCGGTGTAGCGCCAGCCTAGCCACCGTGAAACTCCGAGCTGCGGACCGAGCCGCCTGATGCCTTCTTCCAAGTCCGTCACCACATACGCCACCTGGTCCGGCGGGCGTCCCGTCAACGGGATGAGTGTCGTATCGGTGCGGTCACCGTAGCCGGGCACGTCAGGATTCCCTGGCTTCGGCCTGTGGCGCCATTTCGTGCATCAGTTCAGCCACGATAGGCACCCCGACGGTGAGCGAGTGCACGCTTACGCCGGACGTCATGTTGCACACCTCCAGGATTTCGGCCGGGGTCACCCCGAGGGCCAGCGCGGCCCTGACTTCCCTCGTCAAGGCCGATCGGTCCCGGTGAGTCACGCTGGCGTTGGCGGCGATCGAGATGAGTGCCACCACGCGGGGACTGAGTACGCCGGAAACCCGCGCTGCCGCTGCCCAGGTAAGGAACCGGGCGAAGAATTCCGGATCGGCCCTGATGGCGGCGGCCACGCTCTCGTCCCAGACGCCGAAGACCCGTTCGTAGTCCGCGCGCAGCTGACGGAACTGGGCCTCAGGGCATTGCTTGAGTTCAGTCGAACCCGGGCTGACCTCCTCAAGGACATCGACCGCCAGCAGGTATCCCGCTATCCCCAGGCCGGCCAGCAGAGCGAGCACGGTCACCAGCTCGCGCGGGGTGGCTCCGGCCTTGAGCGCGTTCCGCCCGTGGGTGCGGATCCCGATCGGGTGAATGTGACTGACCGCCGCGGTGGTGGCGATGTACATGAATTCCCGCGTCTTGGCGTCCAGCGTCCCGGTTTCCCACGCGTAGGCCGAGAGACCGGTGTACGCCGCCATGATGTCAGGCGCCAGTTCCAGGATCAGCTGCCAGTCGTCGGCCCAGTAGCCGCGGCGCCGGATGAACTCGGCGCGTATCTCGAGCTGCTCTGCGCTCAGTTCGTCGTCTCCGCTCACGTCCGACAGGGCCGATCAGTCAAGTTCCCCTCCACACAGCTCCGAAGTTTGGGTCTTTCCGAGAGAAATGATCGCCGATAGCGAGGCATTATGTGGTATTGCGAGGATTACGACGGCAAGAGGCGAGGCCGGGGCGTCCGTATTCGGCTGTGACCATGCTGTGACCTCGGTTTCTCGTACACTCGCTGTCCTCGCGAATCTGGCGTCTCCAGCCTGCGGCGGCTGCCAACCCGCCGTAGCCAGAAAGTACAGGCTGGTCAGAGCCCTCTGTCAACGGCAAATCTCACCAGTCGGAAAATGAACCATGCCCGATGTGACCTGACGAGGGATTTTTCTTGGGATTGTGTTGTGAATCTTGACATTGCTCGTCATCTCCCCTTAACGTCTGGGAAACGCGCTGCTCCCCCCCACCAAGGAGACGGTATTGGCAACTCGGCGTCCGCTAGCCGGAGACCGGCAGCGGCAGATCATGACGCTGCTGCAGGAAAACGGCGCCCTGCGCATCGGAGACCTGACGGAGATGTTCGACGTCAGCGATGAGACGGTGCGGCGTGACCTGGCTGCCCTGGAGGACCAGGGCCTGCTGACCCGGACGCGTGGCGGCGCGCTCGCGGAGAGCGTGCAGCTCGAGACCTCGTTCCAGCGCCGCATGCGGGAAAACGGGAGGGCCAAGCTGGCGATCGCCAGGATCGCCGCTAGTTATGTGGAAGACGGCAGCACGATCATCATCGACTCGGGCTCGACGATGGCGCACCTGGTCCGCCAGCTGCGCAGCAAGCGGGATCTGGTGGTGATCACCAACGGCATCACCCATGTCGAGGACCTGCTGAGCAACCCCACCCTCACGGTGGTGGTGACCGGCGGGATGATCCGCCGGGCCACCATGGGAGCCGGGGGACCGCTTGCCGTCGAGGCGCTGTCCTCCCTGCACGCAGACCATACGTTCATCGCCACCCACGGGTTCTCGGCTGACGGCGGCATGACATACCCGAGCTTCGAGGAGGTGGCCGCGAAGCGGGCGATGATCAGCGCTGGCGCCGACGTGACGCTACTCGCCGACGGGACGAAGAGCGGGCGCGCGTCGATGGTCAAGGTGGCGCCGCTCACCCAAGTCAACCGCGTCATCACCAGTCAGCCGATCTCCGTATCCGAGCAGAGCAAGATCCGGGACCTCGGCGTCGAGCTGATCATCGCCGACGACGCAGAGCCCGACCATCTTGAGCTGGAGGCGGCCGATCCCCCCATGGGCGTGCCGCACCAGACGGGCGCGGGTGATGCGGAATGACAGCCGCGGGTGGAACCATCAAGAAGCTCGTCAACGACCCGGCCAACGTCTCGGCGGAACTCGTCGGCGCGTTCGCGGACGCGCATCCGGACATGGTCCGCCGCGTGGCCGATCGCGTGCTCGCGCGGGCGCAGCAGCCTGCCGCCAAGGTCGGCATCGTGACTGGCGGCGGATCTGGCCATGAGCCAGCCTTTCTTGGCTATGTGGGCGCTGGCTGCGCAGACGCGGTCGCGGTCGGGAACATCTTCGCCGCGCCCCCGCCGGATGCCATCCTCACATCGATCGAGCAGGCTGACCGAGGCCGTGGCGTCCTGCTCATCTACGGCAACTACTCCGGGGACGTCATGAACTGCCGCCTGGCCGTGCGTAAGGCCGCCGCGGCTGGCATCGACGTGCGGCAGCTGTTCGTCACCGACGATCTCGCCTCGGCCCCCGCGGATGAGTCGCACCAGCGGCGCGGCATCGCAGGCGACGTCATGGTCTTCAAAATGGCGGGTGCCGCTGCCGAAGCCGGCGCAAGCCTGGACGAGGTGGAGGCGATCGGCCGCAAGGCCAACGCCTGCACCCGCACGATCGGCGTTGCCCTCAGCAGCGCGGAGCTGCCTGGCGCGGCAAAGCCGATCTTCACTACGGCCGGGGACGAAATGGAAGTCGGCCTCGGCGTGCACGGGGAGCCCGGCATCACCACCCAGAAGCTCGGCACGGCAGACGAGGTTGGCACGCTGCTCACGGAGCGGCTACTGGCCGATCTTGACTGCCCGCCGGGCGCAGAGGTCGCGCTGCTCGTCAACGGGCTCGGTGCCACTCCGCTTGTGGAGCAGTATCTCGTGCACCGGGCTGTCAGCAGGCACCTGGCCGGCAGCGGGATCAGCGTCTACCGGTCGATGGTCGGCGAATTCGTGACGTCGCTCCAAATGGCCGGGCTCTCGGTAACCCTGACGGTCCTGGACGACGAACTGCGCGCGCTCCTTGACGCTCCGGTGCGGACGGTGGCGTGGTGCCGATGAGTAACCAGCCGACGGCCGGCCAGCTCCAGACAGCCCTGCGGGTCACGAAGGCCGGAGCGATCGCGCTAGAGGTCGCCACCGACGAACTCTGTGCGCTGGACTCGGTTGCCGGGGATGGCGATCACGGTCTCGCGATGGAGACGGCCGCCAAGGCGATCAGGCACAGGCTCGCGGACGATCCGCCGTCCAGTGTCGCCGACCTGATCGAGTTGCTGGCCGGCGAGTTCGGCGCGGTCGGCGGGTCGATGGGCGCACTGCTGTCGGTGGCGTTCGGCGCGCTCGGCGACCAGGCGGCTGGCGCGAGCGGCCCGCTGTCCGCCGGGCAGGTCGGAGATTACCTGGCAGCCGTCTACGAGACGCTCAGCGAATTCGGTGGCGCGAAGGTCGGCGACAAGACCATCGTCGATGCGGCCGCGGGCGCGCACGGCGCGGCCGCCGCGGCGGCCGGCTGCGGTGCCAGTACGTCCGAGACGCTCGCAGCCGCCGCCGCGGGCGCCAACGCCGGAGCTGAGTCCACCGCCGGCCTGATCGCGCGCGTTGGCCGGGCCAGTCGGCTCGGCGAGCGGAGCCGGGGCTCGGTCGATGCCGGCGCGCGCTCATTCGCCCTGGCCCTGACTGCGGTCGCGGACGCCTACAGCACGGAGGAACCTAAATGACCGAGTCCTTCAGCCGCGCCGAGATCTGGTTCGTGACCGGCAGCGTCGACCTGTATGGCGAGGACTCGCTCCGCCAGGTCGACGAGCACAGCGCCGCGCTCGTCCGGGCGCTGAACGCCTCCGCCGAGATCCCGGTCACGATCAAGGCCGTGCCCGTGGTTGCCAGCCGGGACGCCATCAGGCGGGTCATGCTCGACGCCAACAGCGCGACTGACTGCATCGGGGTAATCGCCTGGATGCATACGTTCTCGCCCGCCAAGATGTGGATCGCCGGGCTGACCGCGCTGCAAAAGCCGTTGCTTCACCTGCACACGCAGTTCAACCAGCGGCTGCCGTGGTCCGAGATCGATATGGACTTCATGAACCTGAACCAGTCGGCGCACGGCGACAGGGAGTTCGCGTTCATCGAGAGCCGCATGCGGGTGACCCGCACCACCGTCGTCGGGCACTGGTCTGAGCCGCGGGTGCAGCAGCGCATTGGCCTCTGGGCGCGCGCTGCGTGCGGTCGCGCCGAGGCGCAGCGGCTGAGGATTGCCAGGTTCGGCGACAACATGCGCTACGTCGCCGTGACCGAAGGCGACAAGGTCGAGGCGGAACTTCAGCTCGGATTCTCCGTGAACACCTACGGCGTCTCCGATCTCACCGACGCGGTGACGCAAGTCAGCGACAGCGATGTGACCGGGCTGGCCAAGTGCTACGAGGACGAGTACGAGGTCGCGCCGGAGCTCCGCGCCGGCGGGGAGCGGCACGACTCGCTGCGCGAGCAGGCCAGGATCGAGATCGCCCTCAGGTCACTGCTGGAGGCTGGACAGTTCTCGGCGTTCACCGACAACTTCGAGGACCTGGGCCTGCTGCGCCAGCTGCCGGGGATCGCCGCCCAGCGACTGATGAATGACGGCTACGGGTTCGGTGCCGAGGGCGACTGGAAGAGCGCGGCGCTGCTGCGAATAGTCAAGGTGATGACGGCCGGCCTGTCCGGTGGCTCCTCCTTCATGGAGGACTACACCTACGACCTGGACGCCGGCAGCGGGCTGATTCTCGGCGCGCACATGCTCGAGCTGTGCCCGTCGATAGCCGCGTCGACGCCACGATGCGAGATCGCGCCGCTGTCCCTCGGTCAGCGCGAGGATCCCGTCCGGCTGGTGTTCAACGCTGCGGCCGGGCCCGCGATCGTCGCGAACTGGCTGGATCTCGGCAACCGGTTCCGGCTGGTGCTCAACACGATCGACGTTGTCGATCCTCCCGCGGATCTGCCGCGGCTTCCGGTTGCCCGCGCGATCTGGCGCCCCGCACCCGACCTGGCCACCTCAGGGGAGGCCTGGCTGATGGCAGGCGGACCGCACCACACCGTGCTGAGCAGCGCGGCAAGCGCGGAATTGCTGCGCCTGTTCACCACCATGTGTGACATCGAGTTCCTGCAGATCGACGACCAGACCCGGATCGAGCGGTTCGCCGACGAGATCCGCTGGAACGCCGCCTTCTACTACCTGTCACGGAAGATCTGACATGCGCCGAACGTGGATCGGCACGTCCTGGAAGATGAACAAGACACGCGCCGAGGCGGCCACGTACCTGGCCGAACTGCGTGACTGGTCGCACACGTCCGGCCTCGACGCCGACATCGCGATCTTCCCGCCGTTCACGGCGTTGGCAACTGCCGCGGCGCAGCTGGACTCGTCCCGCCGCCCGGCGAACGCGGCCCGCGCCGGCCAGCAGCGTCCGTCGCTGCACCTGGGCGCCCAGAACATGCACTGGAAGCCCAGCGGCGCCCAGACCGGCGAGATCTCGGCGGAGATGCTGCTGGACTGCGGCGCCAGCATCGTCGAACTCGGCCACTACGAACGCCGCCGCCACCATGGCGAGACCGACCGCTCGGTCAACCTGAAGGCCAAAGCCGCGATCATGATCGGCCTTGAGACGGTGATCTGCGTCGGCGATTCCGCGGAGGACCGGCAGTACGGCGTCGCCGCGGAAGTCGTGGCCCGTCAGGTGAAGATCGCCCTCGGCGGGCTCCCGCCGCAGGCCCTCACCTCGGTGGTCCTCGCGTACGAGCCTGCCTGGGCCATCGGCACCGGCGGCCAGAAGGCGGAACCGGCCCACGTCGAAGCCATTCACCAGGTGATCAGGACGGCCGTGCGCCAGTCACATGACGCCCGCGCCGCCGAACTGGTGCGGGTCGTGTACGGCGGCAGCGTCGACACGGGCAGCGCCAGCGACTACGCCACGCAGACCATGGTCGACGGCCTGTTCGTGGGTCGGACCGGGCTGACCGCGGCCGGATTCATCGGCGTGATCGAGAAGTTCTGCGCGGCCGCGCCTGACACCACCGGTGAACTCGTCCGCCTGGAGGGACGCGCACATGACAGTTGTTGACCAGAGCCTGACCCGCGACGCGTTCATCGAGGGCCAATGGCGAGCCACCCGCTCCGGCCGCCGGTTCGCCTCCATCGATCCCTCAACGGGGGACCACATCGCCGACGTGGCCGAGGGCGGCACGGAAGACATCGACGCGGCGGTACGCAGCGCCGCGGCGGCCTTCGCCGGCTGGCGCGCGCGCAAGCCGCTGGAGCGCGGCCGGATCCTGCTCAGGCTGGCCGAGCGCATCGACGCCGAAGCGGACACGCTCGCCGCCCTGGAAACCCGCGACAGCGGCAAGCCCGCGTCCACGGCGCTGTCCGACGTCCGCGGCACCGCACGCTACTTCGAGTACTACGGCGGGATGGCCGACAAGCTGCACGGTGAGACGATCCCGCTCGGCGACGACTACGTGTCCTACACCCGCCGTGAGCCGTTTGGCGTGGTGGGCGTGATCATCCCGTGGAACGGCCCGATCCAGCAGGCCGGCCGCAGCGTCGCCCCCGCGCTGATGACGGGAAACACAGTGGTCGTCAAGCCGGCCGAGCAGACGCCGCTGTCCTGCCTCGAGCTCGCGCGCCTCGCTTTTGAGTGCGGGGTCCCGGCCGGCGTGTTCAACGTCGTTCCCGGGTTCGGGGAGGTGGCCGGCGCCGCGCTGGTCGAGCATCCCCTCGTCAGCAAGGTCGCGTTCACCGGCTCGGTGGAAACGGGACGCCTGATCGCGAGCATCGCCGCGCAGCGGCTCATCCCGGTCACGCTGGAGCTAGGCGGCAAGTCGCCGAACATCATCTTCGCCGACGCCGACATCGAGGCCGCGGCCAAGGGGGCCTGGCTCGGCATCAACGTCAACGCCGGCCAGGTCTGCTCGGCCGGGTCGCGGCTGTTCGTCCAGCGCCCGGTGCACGACCAGGTGGTCGCCAGGCTGCAGCAGCTGAACGCCGCGCTGACCATCGGGCCTGGCGCGTCCGACTGCTTCATGGGCCCGCTTGTCTCCGCCGAGCACAAGCAGAAGGTCGACTACTACCTGGCCCTGGCCGAGCAGGAAGGCGCCACGCTGCACGTGGGCGGGCAGCCGGCCGCTGACCTGCCGCCGGGCAGCTACACCCGGCCGGTGCTGCTGACCGGGGTGAGCAACGACATGCGCGTCGCTCGCGAGGAGATCTTCGGTCCTGTCCTGGTGATCATCCCCTTCGAGACCGAGGACGAGGTCGTTGCCCTGGCCAACGACAGCGAGTACGGACTCGCCGCCGGCGTGTGGACGAGCGACGTCAGCCGCGCGCACCGGCTGGCGGCGCAGCTGCAGGCCGGACAGGTCTACATCAACGAGTACTGGGCCGGCGGCGTCGAGACGCCGTTCGGCGGGGTGAAGAACAGCGGCTACGGCCGCGAGAAGGGCGTGGCCGGCGCCCTCGACTACACGTACCTGAAAACAGTCACGTTGCGGCTGCACCCCCAGTCGCCCTCCTCAACCGCCAACACCCCTGCACCTCGGAGCTGAATCGATGACCTCGCTGGACCGTTCACTCGCGCCCGCCATCACCGGCAGCAAGCTGCTGTTCACCCAAGAGACCTCGGTACCCGAGGCCATCGCCGTGGCCTTGGAAGACGCCGGCATCGACCTCGTCATGGGGCTGTGCGCCGGGTACACCACGCCGCTGTTCGAGTCGCTCTACCGCCACCCGTCCATCAAGACGATCCAGGTGCGCCAGGAACTGCTCGGCGCGCTGGCCGCGAACGGCTACGGCAAGGTGACCGGCAAGCCCGCGGTGATCAGCGGTGAAGGCGAGTTCATCCTGGGCACGGGCACGCAGGGCATCATCGAGTCGCTGCTCGGCAGCACGCCGATGGTGATCCTGACCGAGATGTTCGACGGCGGCCGGATGAGCCACCACGGCACCTACCACTCGGGGGCCGGCGAGCACGGTGTCTACGACGCGGTCGCGGCGTTCAAGGCGATCTGCAAATCGGTGCTGGTCGCCCACTATCCCGCCCAGGCCATCCAGCAGACTCAGCTGGCCATCAAGCACGCGATGGCCGGCAACCCGGGACCGGTCGCGGTCATCTACCACTCCGCCGCCTTCGAAGGCAGCGTCGGACCCGATTCCTTCCCGCGCATCTACCACGCCGAGGGCTACGTGAAGGACCACTCCGCCTGGGCTGACCCGGCGGAGGTCCAGGCGGCGGCGGAGCTGATCGGCCGGGCGGAGCGGCCCGTCATCATTGCTGGCAACGGTGTGCGGATGAACCAGGCCTACGACAGCCTGCTGTCCTTCGCCCGCGCTGCCGACGCGCCCGTGGTCACCACCCAGGGCGGCAAGGGCACCTACCCGGAGGCTGATGCCCTCGGCGGCGGCGTGTTCGGCGAGTGGGGGCGGGAAAGCGCCAACGCGCTGGTCAGCGAGGCCGACCTGCTGGTCGCGGTGGGGACCAGGCTGGGCCCGCTGGACACGGTCGACCAGATCCCCGCGCTGATCGACCCGGCCCGCCAGGACATCATCCAGATCGACGTCGACCCGCTGAACGGCGCGTGGACGCTGCCGGTGCGGCAGCTGCTAGTCGGCGACGCCGGACCTGTGCTTGACGCGCTGGCCCTGGCCTGCCAAACCAGCGGGACCAACCGCGCGGTGACGGGCGCGGACCGGGTCTCCGCCGCGATCCAGCAGCATGACATGCCGCAGTCCGCGGCGTTCAGCTCGGACGAGTTCCCGCTGCGGCCGGAGCGGCTAGTCGCGCTCATCCAGGAGTTCTGGCCGCAGGACGGCATCGTCGCGACGGACGCCGGCGAGAGCCGGGTACACATGCTCAACTGGTTCAAGTCGGCCGGCGCGGGCCGCTACCTGGTCCCGCACGGCGGCGGCGGCATGGGTTATTCCATCGGGGCCGCGTTCGGCGCGAAGATCGCCGAGCCGGGCCGCCCGGTGCTCGCGGTCGTCGGCGACGGCGGCTTCCCGATGACGATGAACACCCTGATGAACGCGATCCAGGAGCACGTCCCGTTCGCCGTCGTGGTCTTCAACAACCGGGCGCTGGGCTGGCCGCTGCACACGATGCCCGACGACGTCAAGAAGTTCTTCGAGTTCCACGACTTCGACCACGCCGCCATCGCCCGCGCCATGGGCTGCGAGGCCGTCCGCGCCGAGTCGGTCAGCGATGTCGCCGGGGCACTGCAGGCCGCCAGCACGAGCCGGGTTCCCTTCGTCATCGACGTGCCGATCTCCCTGGAGGCGGACTTCCTCGGCCCGACCGCGACCATCGCCAAGCTCCCGCGCGAGCGGCCCTGGCGCGGAAAGGCCGAGTAGCCATGGGAACCGGACCGGCTGGCATCACGGCCTCGTACTTTCACGCCGGGATCGTCGTCACCGATCTCGAGCAGGCGATGGCCGAAATGGAGCAGGCGACGGGTGCCCGGTGGCTGACGCCGCAGGAACGCCCGGACGGTGACGGCGTGGTCCGCGTCTGTTTCTCGCAGGCCGAACCGTACATCGAGCTGATCGAGGGCAACCCCGCGGGCCTGTGGCCGACCGCCGCCGGCCCGCGGGTGGACCACCTGGCGTACTGGACGGACGCCTTCCAGGACGAGTGCGCCAACATGGCCGCCCAGGGCCTGCGCCGCGAAGCAGGCGGCACCTCCGCCTGGGGCGGCAACTGGGCCTACTTCCGGGTCCCCGCCATCGGCATCCGTCTCGAGCTGTGCGATACCGCCGGCCGCGACGCCTGGCTCAGGCAATGGGAATTCGCCAGGTAATCCCCGGCGCGTACCGCAATCTCCGGCGTCAACAAAAGAAAAGAAAATTCAACGCAGTCAATCGCTCCGCACTGGAGGTTCCAATGTCCCTATTCACTAGACCGAGACGCACGATCATGCGTTCCCTGGCCGTGACCGGCGCCGCCGCGGTGGTGCTAGCCGCTGCCGCGTGCGCCTCTTCTTCATCGAGCGGAGCGTCCGGCGGGAGCTCGTCGTCCGGCGGCTCCAATGCGCCGATCAAGGTCGCGCAGATCTCCACGCTCTCCGGCGGTTACCCGTTCGGCGACGTGGTTCCCGGCACCCAGGCGTACTTCAAGCTGATCAACTCGGAGGGCGGGGTTGACGGACACCAGATCCAGTTCCTCTACGGCGACGACAAGGGCACGGCGTCGCAGGCGGGAGAACTGGCCCGCCTCTACGTCCT
>Ga0335075_10008974_pt1 | contig 15297 bp, 12 predicted proteins | sample Lox_Sample_24_FD_206723 | JGI IMG/M metagenome (GOLD analysis project Ga0335075, IMG submission 206723) | Soil microbial communities from Loxahatchee National Wildlife Refuge, Florida, United States - Lox_Sample_2.4 | ecosystem: Environmental > Terrestrial > Soil > Wetlands | place: USA... | reverse complement strand
TGATGATGTCGAAGGAGCGCGGTCCGTGTCCGATCAAAGGGCTGCTCTGCCAGGCCCGGCAACCTTCAAGGAAGAAGTTCAATCGACTATTCGCCGATTCCGCCGCGTTTTTCGGCCCGTAACTGGAATCGAGGATGGTCAGATAGCGATTCTGTAGCTCGGACGGCAAGGCCACTGTGGCCACACCCAGCCCTAAGACGCCACAGATGCCGCTCAGGAGCAGGACCATCCCCTTGCGCCGAACCGACAGCAGCAACATAAGGAAACCGCAAAAACAAAGCCCGATGAAACCGGCCCGCGATCCGGTCAGAACAATGCACAGGCACGCGCCGAGCAAGTAGGCGGCCAAGAGCCGCCGCATCGTCTTCCCAGGCTTCGTCATCCATAACGACAGCACCAGCGGCACCGTATAGAGCAAGGACGACGCAAAGGCGTTGGGATCGCCGAAGGTTTTATCGACGCCGATCATGCGGCGAATGCCCATGCGATACTCGTAGCGCCCGCACAAGAACTCCCAAAACGAATGGGCCATGTACACGCCGACGGCGGCCAGGTACAAGGTAATCAACAGTTTCAGGCTGCGCTCGTCGCGCACGGTCGTCACCACGAGGACATAAAAAACAAGCACCTTGAAATAATCTTCGATTGTCGCCGAGCAGGATGTCTCATCCATGTAAGGGCTGAGCAGCCAGGACGCCAACAAGAAAACCGAGAAGAAGGCCGTCACCCAATGAATGCGATTGGCGACCCATCCCTTGGGTGAAAACAGCCAGAGGAGAAGCATGCCGATCATGTAGATGCGCTCGATCTGGAGCGTACCGAGGACGGGCCAGACCTCGAAAGGTCGATGAATAAATAGCCACATGTATCCGCCGAGCAACCAAATCATGTCGTTGTTTCCCAATCGCTAGGCGGCGATCGGCTCCGAAGACAGAGTTAACGGAGTCCGCGTCGCCAGGGATTGCAGAAGCGCCGTTAAGCGCTCCGCCTTGATGTCGTCGGCCATCGTGAAGAGTTGGTCAGCGCTGTCTCGCAAGGACGGGACATTCTCAAGCAAGTTCGCCCGTGCCCCCTCGTTGGCGGTGACAATCGCATCGGCTTGATGGAGCGCGCGCTTGAGCATCCAGCGTTTCATACATCCCAGCCAGCCGGGGAACTGGTTGGGACACAGCGGTTTGTGCAGGGTGACAAGGTGCGGCACGGCGATGCCGAGGTTGGCCAGCGCGGCGTGGACCGCCGCCGTGATGCCGTGCGAGTGGAGCAAGCCGAATCGTCCTTCGCGGAGCAGAGCGCGGACGGTCGGCCACAGCCGGCAACGCCGCTCCTCCACCGGCGCGGCCACGAACGCCAGCCCCTCGATGCCGTCGAAGCCGGCTCGCAAGCGCTCGAGCGTTTCTCCGCCGGGTCCGACAAAGGTGAAGCGAAAACCAGCCGCGCACAGCGCGGAATAATTGGCCAGCAAGTGGGCGCGGACAGCGCCAATCGGCCAGCGCGCCACGAGCAAGATGCTCGGCCGGTCGGTGACGGCGGCCCAACGGAGCATCGCCTCGTTGGCCGAAACAACCGAGGAATCAGCGGACATTGCGGGACGTACTGGCATCGTATACAAGCTCCGGGCAAGAGTGTGGGCGATCGATTGGGCAGGGCGGACGATTCGTGTCCGCCGCATCGGCGACAAGTTCATAGATGGTGCGCATGCACCGTTCCGTCGTGAACCAGGCAGCGCGGCGACGGGCGCGTTCCCCCATGCGGCGGGCCGCTTCTGGATGATCGAGAACCCAGCGGATAGCACGATGGAGATTTCGCGGGTCTTCATAATCGACTATCAAACCGTCCTCGCCGTCGGTGATAAAATCAACGGCCCAGCGGCGGCCGACGGCGATCGTCGGTTTGCCCAGGAGCATGGCATTGAGGCAGGTTTGCTGTCCGCCCGAATGCAGCAAGCCCTTCTGCATCGGAACGACGATGAGCTTCGCTCCGGCCATCGCCTGGCGGAAGCCCGCCGTGGTCGTGCCTTGCACGCGCACGTGGGGCGGCAACTCCAAGCACGCCAGCCGATCGGCCAGGGTCGTGGCAATCCACACCGGGACATCGACGGCCCTCACTGCTTCCACTAATGTGCGATAATCGCGGTCGTAATTGCCGCCGGCGAACAAATAGCCATCGTCGCGGACCTCATATTGGTAATCGTTCAAGGTATGGTGAAACGGCACGTATTGCAGCTTCTCCGGCGACAGGTCGAAAGCACGGGCGAAATCCTCGATTTCGTGGCTGGCCCAAACGATGAAGCGCTGCACCGAACGGGCCGCCAGGCGGATGCGCAGCTTTTTGAACCAGGCTCGCAGCGGCGAGGCGGGCAGATACCACAAGCAATCCATAAGCACATGCGGCTTGCGTCCCCACGGGCACATGGCTTGCAACCAGGCGAAGAGCATGCCGCTCGATCCGCCATCGGTGACAACGCCTTGACAGTAACGCCTTCGCGCGAAAAGGCGCAAGCCGGCGAGCAAGCCGGTCAGGTTGTAAGCCCAGCGCGTACCGGCCAGACGCAGCAGCCAGGCCGGCGGCTTGCTGGGTCCGACCAACGTGGTGTTGTCGCTCCAGAAGCGGCCGGGTTTGCCGGGAATGTCGGTCAGGATGTCGGCCATGTGTACCCCCTCGTGGACTTTATCTTCTCGTTCCCATGCTCGTCATGGGAACGGGAGACAAGAGAGAGATAAAATTCCTCGAAACGCCGTACCATCGCTTCGCGGCTGTACCGTTCCCACGCGCGCTTGCGTGCTGCCGCACTCAATCGCTGTGCCAGTTCCTGATCGGCGAGCAACCGTCCGATCGCTTCGGCTAATTTCTCCACATCGCCTGGCGGCACCAGCAAACCATGAACGCCATCCGCGATCAGCTCCGGCGTGGCGCCCACGTGCGTGGACACAATGGCCCGTCCGGCAGCCATGTATTCGAGCAGCGCGTTCGACATGCCCTCGGCGTGCGAACAAAGCACCGCGACGTCGAGACCGGCCAGAAAACCCGGCACGTCCGCCATCCTCCCCGGCAACGAAAAATGTCCTGCCAATCCTTCCGCCGCCGCTTGTTGCTCCAGCGCCTCTCGCAGCTCGCCTTCGCCCGCCACAATGAAGTCGGCCTGCGGATGTAGAGCATGAACCAAGCCCGCCGCCCGCACGAAAACATCCAACCCCTTGACGGGTCGCAAATTCGCCACCATGCCTACGCGCGGTCCTGTTGCCACCGTTGGGCGTAGGTTGCGGAAGCGATCGAGATCGACGCCGTTTTCCAGAACCAACACCGATTCCGGCCGCGGTTGTTCGGCCTCCAAGAGCGCCTGCCGTGCCGCCTCACAGTTGGCGATGGTCCGCGTGGTGAATATGTTGAGCAGCCGGCCCAAGCGGCGATGGAGCGGCGTCAGCCAGTGGCCGAGGTTGTTGCGCGTGCGGATGCGGTGCGGCACACCCGCCAGCCACGCCGATGGAATGCCGAAATAGCTGCTGTCGGCGAAGTACGTCTGCACCACGTCGATGCGCTCGCGGCGCAGAAAGCGAAGGAAACGCCACACGCGCAGCAATGTTCGCGGATGGCGCAGCGAACGAACATCCAAACGCAGGATCGGGCAATCGCTCGGCTCCAGTGCTTGTGACAGCGGCTTGTCACCACAAAGCAGGCACAAATACGGCCGGACGCGGCGGCCATCGAGATGGCGGATCAGCGCGAGGAGCTGGCTTTCCGTCCCGGCCACCGTTAGCTCGTCGATGACAAAGCACACGCGCACCGGCCGCGTCGAGTCTGTTCGTCGCTCCCTCCGTGCAATCACAGATGTTGCCCAGGGGAGTACAACGGTATTAGGAATCGTCAATTGTTGCATGTCGATTCCGTGGCAAAAAGGTCATCATCCAGGGAAATCGTCGGCATCGGCTCCGGTTTGTCGAAATCCTCCGTCGCCTCATTCATTTCCTCAAGACCGTCCTCCGCGCTCTCAGCGGCCTCGGGGCACAACTGCTCGAACAGCGCGCGGTACGACTCCGCCTGGGTCGCAAAGCCGAATTTCTCCTGCACGCACAGCCGGCCTCGCCGGCCCATGTCCGGCAACTCATCGGCATTGTCCAAAGCCTGACAGATGCGTTCGGCCATCGTCTCGGCGTCGCCGGCGGAAACGAGATAGCCGCTAACGTCGTCTTCGACGATTTCGGGCGTGCCGCCGACGGCGGTGGCAACTACCGGCACGCCGGCCGCGAACGCTTCGAGGACGACATTGGGCATGCCCTCGGTGTACGACGGCAGCGCCAACAAATCGAAGTGCGGCAAGAAGCGATCGAGATCGGCGCGGAAACTGGCCAGGATGAAGCTTTGCCCCAGCCCGGCCGCATTGATCTGTTTTTGCAAGCTCGCTCGCTCCGGTCCCTCGCCGAACAGCAGGAAACCAACGGACGGCTGCTCGCGCAGGACTAGCTCAGCCGCCCTCACCAGTACCTTGAAGCCCTTCTCCGGACTGAGCCGGCCCGCCGCGCCGACGATGTGCGTGCGCGGCTGGCGGAAGTAGCGGAGCAGCTTGGCGCGATAGCGCGTGTCCGATTCGTGGAAGCGCGTCGGGTCGATGGCGTTATAAATGACACGGATGCGTTCGGCCCGAACACCGGCGCGGCGCACACGCGCCGCTTGCGCCTCCGACACGCACACGACTTCATCCATCCAGCGCAGATGGAAACGATCGAGCCGCTCGTAGAGCCGGACCTTGAAGCTCTCAGCCGTCCATCCCCGCGCCACGGCGACGACAGGGATTTTTTGCCGCCGCGCCGCCATGCGGCCGAGCAAGTTGGCCTTGTAGCCGTGGCAGCACAGCACGTCCGCGCCGAAGCGTTCGAGATGACCGGCGATCTCGCGCACCGCCGACCAGAGACGCGGCGTATCATTGGTCAGCGCGACGGCCTCGAAGCCGTGGTGCCGAGCCGTGCTCAAAAATTGCCGGCAGCGCCCGCCCTCAGCGAACGACAGAAACATGCTCTGGCACGTCTCCGGCAAATGGTGAGCCAGACCAAGCATCTGCCGCTCTGGGCCACCGTGAAACGTCGATGCCGTTAAATGAACGATGTTCATAGCGACAATTTCTCTCCTACTGTATCCCGTATGGTTCATCGGTTAGCGACGCTTTGCAGATGCGTCGGGCGGCAGCAATGCTTCTGCGAAGCGTCGCTAACCGCTCTTGGGTTCCGATGCACACTGCCTCCACACCTGCTCCAGTTGCCCCGCGAGTCGGTCCCAATCGTAATTTTCCAGCACTCTCTCCCGGCCGCGCTCGCACTCGGCTTGAAGAACGTCGGGATGGCGAACGGCTGTAATAATTGCATTATTAAGGTCATCAATATCTTCAACAACGGTAAGATCGTGTCCCGCTTCCAAGCGCAGCCCCTCGGCGCCGACGCGCGTGGACAGGACCGGCGTGCCGCTGGCCAGCGCTTCGAGGATTTTGAGCCGCGATCCGCCGCCGATGCGAAGCGGCACAACGAGCATTCCACAGTCGGCGAGGTACGGCCGCACGTCCGGCACATTGGCATGCAGCTTGACTCCCGGCATGGCGGCGACTTGCCGGCGCAACGCTTCCGGCGGATTGCGTCCAACGAGGCAAAGCGACGCCGACGGCTCGACGGCACGCACTGCCGGGAAGATTTTTTCCAGCAACAAACTCACGCCGTCGAGGTTGGGGCGCCAATCGAGGCTGCCCAGGAAAAGCAGACGATTTGGCCGGCGCCGCCGCGCTTGCGGCTGGAAATAGGCGGTATCGACGCCGTTCTCGACCACGGCCACGCAGTCCACGCCGAAGTCTTCGCGCAGACGCCGGGCGTCGGTGTCGCTGACGGCGACGGCCCATTCGACCTCGCCGAGAACGCGCCGCTCGAAGCGCTGGAACTTGCGCCACTGCCGGCCAATGTACCAGCGCCGGAGCGGATTGCTCTCGGTCTCGTAATAGCGCTGCCAGATGACGGATTCGACGTTGTGCGCCATCATGACGCGCCGACCCGTGGCGATGCCGCGCAGCGTTTCGGCGTAGGGCGTCCATTCGCAGTGCCACACATCCACACGCTGCTTGCGGGGAATCTCCGCCAAAGCACGGCGCAGCGCACGGCTCTTGTGCGCGGCCACCGAATAAGGCAAGGGCGACAGCAGGTTTGCCGCCAGCCGCAGATAGAAACGCGGCCCGCATTTCGCTGGGACCGTCCGCTCGACAACAATGGTTTCGATGCCTTGCTCTGCGAAGAAAGCGGCTGCTTTCCGCGCCTCCTCGGCGTTGGCGTTGCGGTGACATACGTATGTCAGTCGATGGCGCCGGGCTAGACGGAGCGTCAAATTAAGCGTGCGAATGCGCTTGCCGGAGGTCGGCGGGTAGGGCAATTCCTCATCCACCATGACGACGCGCAGGGCGGACGAAGAGCGCGTCGTGGGGGAAGAGAAGGTCCGTTTCGAGGATACACGGGATGTCATGCGCGAAAGCTCCTTTCGCTCAGGCCGCGCGGGAAAGCGCCTTCGGTTCGGTGACGGCCTGAGGCGGGGTCGGCGCACCTAGTAAGAGCTCGCACCATACGCCCGCGCCCGCCCCGCCGTGAATCGTCAGAAAAATCAGCGGAAATAACGGCACTTGCCGCACGTCCCGCTCGCACACGCCCAGGGCGATGCTGAATAGCAACAATGTGGCTCCGTAAACGCCAAGAACACCCACATACAACAGCGCCAGCAGCCAGCTCCACCACGCCAGCAGCGGCCCAGCGACGACGCCGGCCAGGAACGCCGCCGGCAGGAAGCCGGACAGCGAGAACGTCTGCGGATGTTTGCGCAGCAGCCGCATCCGGCCGCGGCCATAGCGCACCATCTGCCGGAACAGCCCGAACAGGTTCGTGCGCGGATGATAGTGGACCCGCACGCGCGGCGCGAACCAGCAGGTCAATCCGGCTTGTGCAACGCGATGATTGAACTCCACGTCCTCGCAGGCGTCGAAGCGTTCATCGAACAGTCCAACCGTGTCGAAGACGCCGCGGCGATAGGCGATGGCCACACTTTGGGGCGGAACAAAGCCGGCGCGGCCGGAGTAAATGTGTGAAGCGGGATGATGTCCCAGCCGCGACGCCCGCGCTACTGCGATGGCTCGTTGCACAAGCGTCGCACCCGTCACATCCAGCGGTTGCGGCCGCCCGATGCAATCGGCGCTACTCTCGGCGAAGGCGTCGGCGACATTTTGAAGATAATGCGGATTTTTTAATTGGCAATGTCCGTCAATAAGCAACACGATGTCGCCGCGCGCCGCGCGCACGGCAGCGTTGCGCCCGGCGCTCGACCACAGCCGAGGATTGTCGATGAGGCGAAGATGGGCGTAACGGGATTGCAGCGCTGCCACGATGGCGCGGCTGTCGTCGGTGGACCGACCGTCGGCGACAATCACTTCATAGCGTGCGGCGTCATAGCGCTGTTCCAGCAATTGCTGGAGCGTGTCGGCGAGGAACGCTGCTTCGTTGCGCACCGGCACGATCACCGAAATGAACGGGCGGCGAGCGGCCGGCGTTTCGGTTTGCCGCCGGCGTTGCTGTTCAAAGGCGAGGTGTCGCATCCTGCCTCCTCCTTTTAGGCGGCCCGCCGCGCGCGGGGAGCCAGTTTGTCGTCGAGCGCGTCGCTCATCACTTGTTCCACGGTCGCGCCGTCGGGGATACCGAGTAGTTTTCCGGCTACGCCAAAAGGCAAGCCCAGCGCATGCACTGCCGTACACGCCAACAGCCGCACGTCCAGCCACGGGCTGAGGTGGCGGATGTAGTAGAGGTCGTGGGCCAGCTTGCGGCGCACACTGCTCAGGTCCGAATCGGGCGGCAATTGCACTTGGGCCAGGCCGGTCACGCCTGGCCTCACGCGCAGACGCTGCCAGTAACCGGGCAGCTCGCGCTCCAACTCCGGCACAAATTCGGGACGTTCGGGGCGCGGACCGATCAAACTCATTTCGCCGCGCAGCACGTTGAGCAACTGCGGCAACTCATCGAGGTGGCTGGCGCGGAGAAACGCGCCGACGCGCGTGACGCGCGGATCGCCGGGCATCGACCAGCGCGGGCCGGTCAGCGATTCGCAGTTGTGGATCATGGAGCGGATTTTCCAGATGGTGAACAACCGGCCGTCCTCGCCGACGCGCGTTTGCGTGTAGAAAGCCGGGCCGCGCGAGGTCAGTTTGACGAGCAGCGACGCCGCGAGAATCAGCGGCACGGCGGGCACAATCAGCAGCGCGGCCAGGACCGCATCGGCAGCGTACTTGCACGAGAGATACCAGCGATGTTGCAACGGGCGAACCGGCTCGCGGCTGAGAAATTGAATCGTGGACTGGATCTTGTTTCGTATGGCCGTCGAGTTGCCGGCCAGACGTTGGTTGATCTTCGTCGCCAAGGAATTCGCCTCCATGCAAGAATGAACGTGAACCACGGATTACACGGATAACACGGATAAAATAAAACGCATAAATCATTTCTAATTTTATTTTATCCGTGTTATCCGTGTAATCCGTGGTTTGTGTCTTGGAACAAGACCCGCCGTAGTTCGGGCAACAAAACTTTCAGAAACTCTTCGCACGGCTCACCGCGGTTGGTTTCGTTCCATCCGCTCAGCTCTCGGACCACGTACAGTTTGTGCAGCACCGGAAGGCGAGCGAACTGCATACGGGGATCGTCCGCCGCCGTCCAGGCTGAGCCGTCGTTCCAGCCCCAGTACAGACGCAAGTTCGTCTCCTCGGTCGCGCTAGTGCGGGTGGCATCGGTTTTCCACATGCTGTCGCCGGAGTCGTTTTCGTAGCGGCCACGGGTGTTGATCGTGAAACCGCTGGCGCCGTAACAAACCTCCGGCGTATGGATAGAGACGGGGCCGGGCCGGCCGCACACGAGAAACAGCGAAACCGTTGCTCCCGTTTTGCGATGGACGTAGCGGCGCCTCATGCAACGGGCCACGCCGGCGCCGGCATCGCCGGGCTTGACCTCCAGAGATTCGCCCTCCCACTCGCCCATCTCCAGCGGGATGGCGTCCAAGCGCTCGGCGGCTTGAGTCGTTTCCACCGGCGGCACCCAGCGGTCAGTCCAGTAACCATGCACGATGCCGCAGATAATCAGAGCAGCCGAGCCAATCAGGGCGGCGCACCATCGTTTCATCGTTGTTTTCCTCCCTTTTCCAAGCAGCCCGTCGCTGGCGCTCCGGGCTAGTCGTGGGCGATTAATGAGCCACCATGCGTGCGTGGGCTGTGGCGGCCAACGCCTCTTCGGGGTCGGCGCCGTTGACCACGGCTCCCAGCACGCGAATGCCCAGCGTCATCAGCCGCTGTGACGCCGCATAGACGCGCGGCATCTGGCTGACCTCACGCAGCACCGACAAGATCACCGCATCGACGCGCTGGCCGATCAGCAGCGAATCGGTGGCCGCCAGTATCGGATGCGAATCGATGACGATAAAATCGAACTCTTCTTGCAGTTTCTCGAAAATGCCCTCGACGCCATCGCGGGCCAGGGCGTGCAGCACCTCGCGGTCCCACTGGCCAGCCGCCATGAACGACAAGCCGTCCAGTGCCGTCGCTTGCACGGCGTCGGTCAGCTCGACTTCGCTGAGCAGCACTTCGCTAAAGCCCGGATGCATCGGCAACTCGAACAGTTGATGTGCCGAGGGTCGGCGCAAATCGCCGTCGAGAAGCAGCGTCTTGCGGCCGGCGCGGGCCAAGCTGCTGGCCAAGTGGCTGGCCACTGTCGTCTTGCCCTCGCCGTTGGTGGCGCTAGTGACCATGACCACGCGCGTATGCACGTCATCGGCATCGCGCAGCAACTGCGTGCGTAGGGCGTCGATCGATTCCAGAGCCGGATGTCCTTCCAGGTCCGGCTCGCCTGCCGGTCCCACCAAATGATGCTCCAGGTTGGGCACGGCCGGCACGGCACCGACGACGCGAATCCCCAGGCCGCGCGACACCTCGCCGGCCGAACGGATGCGGCGCTGCCGCACGTCCAACCAGGCCACGCACAGGCACACTCCCAACAGCGCGGCCAGCGGCGACACGATGACGCCGAGGATCTGCTTCTTCATGTCCTTCTTTTGCAGCTCGGCGTCTTGTGCCAGAGTAACGCGGGTGCCGGTTTCCAGATCGACTTCTTCTTTCTGTAGGCGGAGCTTTAAGTCATCAAAGAATTTCTGTTCCTGTGCGATGGCGTCGCGTAAGCGGTTTTGGTCGGTATGATCGACGCGCTTCAACTTGGACAACTCCTCGCTGTGAGCGGCCACGTTCTTGCCTAGTTCGCCATGATGATCTTCCATGGCCTTGATGGCGTTTTCCTTGGCCACGCGCAGCCGCTCCATTTCCTCGCGGCCACCCGTGCCGGATGTCTCAGCCGCCGCGGCCAATTCGTCCTGAACCTCCTGTTTGCGTTTCTTGAGATTGGCCAGCGCCGCCTGCACCCGTCGCTTGGCGGCAAGGAGAGAAGGATAAGGCGTGCCCGGCGTTAGCCGCTCGAAGTCGTCGATGAGCGCTTGCTCCTTCTTGATCTCGGCTTTGAGCTTCTGGGCGAGAGGATCGTTCTTGAGGGCGACCTCGACGGATGAGGCCGAGATGGCGGACTCCTTGAGAGCCTTAATGTTGGCGACGTGGCTAATGAGGTCCGCCTTGGCCTCGCGGATTTTGAGGCTAAGATCGCTGCGGCGGGTATTGGACTCGCGGAGGGCCGATTTCAAGTCGCTAATCTTGATCGTCAACATCACGGGATCCACGTCGCCCGTCTCCCGAACCATCTCGGCGAGGCTATCCTGCTTTTGCTTGAGGGCGGCCGACACTTTGCTCAAGATCGCGCTCATGTCGGCGACTCGCTTGCGCCGCTCTTCCTTTTCGGCATAAACGATGATGTCCAGGTACGACTCGATGATGCCCTTGACGATAGCCAGCGACACCTGGGCATCGGGTGAACTCATCAGAATCGTCACCAGCTCCTGATTGTCCGGAACTTCGACCTTCAATTCCTCCTCGACGTACTGGGCCGGCTCCTTGCCGGTTCGGGCTTCCAAATTGAGAGCTTTGATCTCGTCTTTTTTCAGCGCCTCAGAGATGACGCGGCGGCTGGTGAGATGGGCGGCTTGTGTCTTCAAACAGGTGGCAAAGTCGCCGTGGCCGCCCAGGCTTCTGTCCAGAGTCGGAACCTCATAGGCGACCCGGACGCGGCCCGAGGCGATGTACTTGGGCGGCAATAGGAACCAGGCGGCCAGAGCGGCGAGGATGGCGAACGTGCCGCCGAAGGCGGCGGCGCTGAGCCAACGGCGCTTGAGCGCCTGCAAATAGTTGCCCACGTCCGGCGATGACGACAACGCCGACGGCGCCATCGGCGCGTAAGGATCGCTCGCACGGCCGCGCTGCGAAGGGTCGATGCGTCCCGCCACGGCTTTGGGATTACCGCGCGAAGGCGGCGTGTTCTTAGCGGGTTCGGGGAAACCGGCATCCTGCGGTAACACGGTTGGTTCTCCCTACCAAATAGGGGTGAAGTCCTTTTCCACCGCTCCCTAACGGTCGCGGCTCCGATTCTTTCTGAGCCGCGACCGTTAGGGAGCGGCCTTGCTGACCGCTTCCTAGCGGTCGCGGCTCCGATAGTATCAGTGGCTGGGCAGAATTAGCGTCTCTCCGCCGCGGGCTTGGCGGGGACGGGGGGCGCCTTTTCCGGCTTGCGCGCCGGCTTGGCCGTTGGCCGCGGCGGACGAGACCGCAGCGGCGGCTTGTTGCGGACGCGCTGCCGTGCGGGATCGCGTACCGGCCTCGGCGGCGCCGGCGGTGGATCGATGAACAGATGGGATAGCAGTTTCACTTCCACAGCCAAAAACAGCAGACCCAGCGGCATCATCAGCCAGCCGCCCAGGTCGTGGAAAAAGAGATTGGCCGTCTCGCTGCTTGTGGTCTCGTGCAAAATACCCGTGGCGGTGATGCGAAGGATGTTCGACATCACGGCGATGGGAATGGCGCTGATAAGCAGGATGAGCTTGTCCAAGAGCGGCCGGCGCGTCAGCAATGCCATCGCCGCCGATAAGGCTATGAAGACGACGAGCATACGCAGTCCGCTGCACGCCTCGACGACGTTGAGACGCGCTTCGTTGAGGACGATGACGTTGCCCTCAGACAGGGCCGGCAGACCGATGGCTTGCATGATGAAGGTGCTGACGGTCGTGGCCAAGCTCTGCAACGGCGCCGACAGGGCCGTGGACAAGCGATACGGCAGCGGCACCATGAAGACCAGGTAAAGGACGGCCGGCCAGGCCCAGCGCCAAGCCGCCCAACCGCCCAAGAGCCAAACCAGCCCGGCAACGCACGGAATGATGGCGATGGTGTCGAGCCAGAGAAAGTACCAGTAAACGCCGGCCAGTCGCAGACCGAGTCCCAGCGCCACAAGCAGGCTGCCGATCGCCAGTCCCGGCCGGGCCGAGGTGCGATCGAGCTTGTCGCGCCGCAGCCACACCAGCACGAGCGCGAAACCGGGCACCAAGAAGCCATGCGAATACTGATCGTTGGTCCGCCAGACCTGGACCAGATCCGCCAAGGTGCCGGCGAAGGCCCACGTAAATGACACGGAAACGAGCAATACAGGCCCGACAGCTGCCAACGACCAGGTAGGAACGCGGGTGGTCTGAGACGTCATGGCATCCTTTCCATGAGGACGGGACTGAACCGTAACCAGAGCAATTTATGCTCATGTGTCCATCCATCGAAGCGTTCGCCGCGAGGGAAGTTTCCGGCGTGAGGAGATGTTACTGTCGGCCGGTGTCGAGAGTCAATATAGTTTCGCACATGTTGAAGTGGGCAAAATAACCATAAGCGGAAGAGTTATCCCCTCTATATCAATCGTGACTGGGGTGAGGAGGGAAGATTACACACTTCGGGCAAACACGGTTGAAACCGGACAGCCGGCGTTACCGATAGGTTCCACAGGTGGGACGATTTGTGTCCCGCCCCCAGGATGTGCCGGCGAAGGGACCGCGACAAGGATTGTCGGCGCGACCGTTCGCTAAGGCCGTTCTGTGTCACCGACGCGCCACCTTGACGCGCACTCCTTCTTGAGGATCGGGACAATGCCTGTCAGAAGCCGAGGATCGCTCCTGGCTGGGACGGCAGCCCTCGCCGGCCTAATGGCGGCCGGACTTGGTTGCCACTCAAGCCTACCCGACCATGATTCGTTCGCCATCCCCAAAACGCCGCCTCATCCGGACGGCGGCATTCTGGCTCGTCTCGCCGCTCCGGCGCAGCCGGCGGGTTATCCGGCTCAGCCGGTGGTCACTTACGGGCCGGAAACGATGCCGACCCCGGCTGGTCGTCCCGTGACGCTCCAGCCGGTGCCGATCGTCCCAGCGGCGGTGAGCCAACGCGAGGTCATCGCCAGCACTTGGTCGCCGGTGCAGCGCGTCAGCGCCGAGCAACCGGCGCCGGGTCCGGAGTTGCAAGGAAGCATGCCTGAGATGCCTCCCACCACTCCGCCGGCTCGCCTTGTGGCCGTCCCGTCGATGCCGCTCCGCACTACAATGCCGGTTGGCGCGTCGATAGTATCCGGCAATGGTCCGGCCCTTGAAAATGGCGATGCCATGCCGGCGGACGGCATCGTGCTGCCGCAGCCGCGTCCCCTGGGATCGTCGCTGCCCGTCGCCGTCGTTCCTCCCGGCGCCATGCTCCCCGCGCATGCGGATGTCAATGTGCCGCGCGAGTTCGAGAAAATGGCCCTGCCGCCTTACGTGGTCGAGCCGCCGGACATCCTGCTCATCCAGGCTTCCAATCGCATCACGCTGCCCTTGCAGCCGATCCAGGGGCAGCATTTGGTTGGACCCGACGGCACCGTCAACCTTGGCATTTACGGCAAAATCCGCGTCGCCGGCCTGACCTTGGACCAGGTCGCCGACGTCGTGGCCTCTCGCTTGCTTGAGCTATTGCCGGGCTTGCTACGGGGCGTCCCGGAATATGACGAAAAGGGCGAGGTGAAGAAGGGAGGGACCAAGGACAAATATCTGAAAGAATTCAAAGAGGATTTCACGTCGCTGGCGCTGATTAAAAAAGAGCTTCAGGTGGACATGCTGGTCTACAACAGCAAGTTCTACTACGTCATCACCGATGGCGGCGGCTACGGCCAGCAGGTCTACCCGATCCCGATCCGGGGCAATGAGACGGTACTGGACGCTTTGGCCAACATCAACGGTCTGCCGGCCGTGGCCAACAAGCGCAAGGTTTGGGTAGCGCGGGCCACCCGCGCCGGGCAACCGCCGAAGATTCTGCCGGTGGACTGGATGGCCGTGACCAAGTGCGGCCAAGGCGCCACCAATTACCAGCTGTTTCCCGGCGATCGCGTTTACGTCGATTCCAACAATTTGATCAAGGCGGATTCGTTCCTGGCCAAGCTGTACTCGCCGATCCAGCGTTCGCTCGGCGTCACGCTGCTGGGCGCCGCCACGGTCAATACCATCAATGGTACGTCCAGCGGCCTCGGCCTCGGCGCCGCGGGCATCGTCCGCTAAAGAAGCGGTTCCCCAACCAGCTCGAAGCGTCAGCGAGGGAGGGCTTTCCCTTGCTTGCGCTTCGAGTTGGTAATCTCGGCACTTGCGAAAAGGCGATGGCAAAGGTACGCTGGAACATGAACGCCTCGATTAGAACGCTGATTCGCAAGTGCAAGGGAGGACATTCATGAAGCGATTCATCCTGTCTCCGCTCGCCGTTGCTCTCGTCTGGCTGAGTTGGGCCGCCGGCCCGGTTGCGGCGCAGAACACATACCCCTTTCAAGCGCCGCGTTACGGGCCTGGCTGGCAAACTCCGCTTAGTCCGTACCTCAACATGCTGATTCCGGGCAATGCGGCGGTCAACTACTTCGCGCTCGTCGAGCCTCAGTTCCAGCGCCGGCAGAACTTCAATCAGATAAACCAAACGCTTCAGGGATTAGTTAACCAGATCCCTCAAGGTCCGGGAATCATGGAGGAGGAGGAGCTCAACGCGCCCATGCGGTCGACCGGCCACCCTACTGCCGTCAACTACACCGGATCGTATTTCAGCACCCTGACGGGCCAGCCCTATTCCAGCGTCGGCGCCTTCGCGCAAAGACGAACGGGCGCAGGCATGATGGGATCAGGTCGGTCGGGGATGATGGGAGGATCGATGGGGGGGGGAATGAGGCCGTGGATGGGAGGAACGGGAGGAAGCGGCATGTGGCCGAACATGAGGCCGGGGATGGGAATGGGAAGATAGGGAAGTACACAGAATTAACGAGCCGGAAACGTCAGCGACGGAGATGTTCC
>Ga0335075_10008973_pt1 | contig 15297 bp, 17 predicted proteins | sample Lox_Sample_24_FD_206723 | JGI IMG/M metagenome (GOLD analysis project Ga0335075, IMG submission 206723) | Soil microbial communities from Loxahatchee National Wildlife Refuge, Florida, United States - Lox_Sample_2.4 | ecosystem: Environmental > Terrestrial > Soil > Wetlands | place: USA... | reverse complement strand
CGCGGGGCAGCACGAACGGCGCGCGGGTCATCGACTCGGTCCCGCCGGCCAGGCATATGTCCGCGTCGCCCGCTGCGATGGCCCGGGCGGCGGCGGCGATCGCCTCCATCCCCGACCCGCACAGGCGGTTCACCGTGGCGCCGGGGATCTCCACCGGCAGGCCCGCCAGCAGAACCGCCATCCGCGCGACGTTCCGGTTGTCCTCGCCGGCCTGGTTGGCAGCGCCCCAGTAGACGTCGTCAATGCGCGCCGGATCGAGCCAGGCGTTGCGGGCGGCCAGCGCCCGGACCACCTCCGCCGTCAGGTGGTCGGGTCGCACGCCGGCCAGCGCGCCCTTGATCTTCCCCACCGGGGTCCGGCACGCATCGACTGCAAAGACCGCGCTCATCCCACGAATGTACCGCGGGCCGCATTAATGAACCTTTTTTCATCCTCCCGTGACTGCCCACCTACCGTGCGCGGGAATCACCCCCAGATGAAAAGGGTTTATTAGCCGCCTGACGAGACATCCCGCCCGGTGGTCAGCGTGCCCGCTCCGCGATGTAGGCGGCGAGCGTGCCGATCGTGGCGAGGGAGTCGAGGTTCAGGTCCTCGGCGGCGACGTCCACGCCGAACCGGCGGTGGACCTCGCGGAGCAGCAGCGTGCCGGTGAGCGAGTCGAGCCCGGCCCCGCCGCCGAACAGCGGGGTGGCCTCGCTCATTGCCGCCAGATCCTCGCGCCCGGTCGCCTCGACCAGGACCTGGCGCAGCTCGCCGGCGACGTCGGATGCGGCGCCGCCGTTCACCGCCTGGCCGCCTCGCCGGCCACCCAGTCGGGCAGTTCGGGCGGCGGGCCGGACAGCAGCCGGGAGAACACGGCCGCCGGCCGGTCCGGCGGGCCGCTCTCAGCGGCGCGGAAGCCCGCGCCGGCCAGTGCCAGCCGGAGCGGCACATTACGGGCGCTGACCACGCACGGTACCGCGAGCACCGTCGCGCCGCCCTGGGCTGCTGACCGGGCCAGCCAGGCCAGCAGTGCCTCGATGACCCCCCGGCCCATCGCCCGGCAGGACATCATCAGCAGCGTCACGGTCCACGTGCGCTCGCCGGTCGCGACGACACAGCCGCCAACCATGCCGTCATCCCCGAACCTGTCGGCCAGGCGCACGGTCGTCACCTGATGCGCCGGCGACCCGGTGAGCGAGCGCAGGTCCGGCTCGGCCATGGCCCGGCCGGCCGAGTTGAACTGGTGTGTCCGCACCGACAGCTCGTGCAGCCGCGGCACATCGGCGGGGGTGGCACCGGCGATCGTCACCTCGGTCCGGCAGTAGCGCAGGAACTCGTCCCTGGATCCGGCGAAGGCCTGCGCCTCCTGCTGCCGCAGCCGCCGCTCGGCGTACATGGCGGCGCGGCGGCGAGCCTCGGCCGTGACGGTCGGCGGGCTGAACTCCGCCCAGCCCGGCGCGTCGGCCATGTCCTCCGGGGACAGCACCAGCGCCTCCGGCACCCGGAACGACACCTCTGCCCGCTCATAGAGGTCGTCGTCCACGAACGCCACCGCGTCAGGCGCGATGCCGAGGTCGGCGGCGATCCGCTGCACCGCGTCCGACTTGCGGTCCCAGCCGCACTCGGCGGCCGCGAACTCGAGGCCGGTGGCCTGCCTGGCGTACTGCGCCGCCTCGGGCGGGTTCCTGCTGGCGATCGCGTGCAGGATGCCCCGGTCCCGCAGCTCGGCCGCGACCGCGAGCATGGCCGGGTCGGGGGGCGGCGGCTGCTCTGCGGACTCCAGGTAAACCCCGGACAGCAGGGTGTTGTCCAGGTCCCAGATCACGCATTTCACGATCATGCCCGGCCGTCCTCCCTGCCCGCCCCGTCCCGGGAACGGCCGTCACGCTCCCCGGGCACGCGCTTCTCCATCGTGATGTGTGTCGCCTCGAACCCGAACTTCCGGTACAGCGCCCGCATGCCGAGGTTCCTCGCGTGCACCTTCCCGGTCAGCTGCAGCAGCCCGGCGTCGCGGGCGGCATCCAGCACGGCGGCGAGCAGCAGCTCGCCGATCTGGCTGCGGCCGGGGACGTCGGCGACGGCCAGCGACCTGAAGTTGCCGTACCTGGCCCCGGTCAGCGAGTTCGTGCGGGCGGACAGCCAGGCCCAGCCGAGCGGCGTGCCGGGTGCGGCCGCGTCGGCGGCGACCAGGGTGATCTCGCCAGGCTTGCCCAGCGCACCGCCGGCGCGCCTGCGGTGCAGCCCGGCGTCGGTGACGGCCTCGTCGCCGAACGACACCTGGGCGATCTCCACCTCGAACCTGGCGATCGCATCAAGGTCGTCCGCCGCGGCCTCCCGGATCAGGTAGCTCATCGGTCAGGTGCTCCCGCGGCGTGGTTGCAGCGGCATCGGGCGGAACACGGTGCCGCCGCACTGCGGGCAGCCGGCAGCCTGCAGCACGGCGATCCGCGGGAACCGGCCACCCGGCCCGACCTGGTGCACGCCGCGGCACCCCACGCACCGGTACGGCCGCGACGCGGCCGCCCTGGAGTCCGCGGTGTAGAGCGGCCCGGTGAAAGCGCCGTCGACCAGCGGCCGGGCCGATGCGGTGCTGCGCAGGTGGTACAGGTGGCTGGTCCCGGCCAGGATGCCGGCACCGAGGTAGGTGTTGAAGCCAGGCCACAGCGCCCGGACGGCCAGGCCCATGCCGGCGATCAGCTGCTGGGCGCGCAGCGTCTCGTCCGGCCTGCGCGCGCCGAACGAGAAGAACACGTGCCTGCCCGGCTCCGGCGCCAGCCCGGCGACCGCCCGGGACAGGAACAGCTCCGCCCCGGCGACCGTGTACGGCGGGTCGGTGCAGGCCACGTCGAACCCGCCGGCCAGGCCGGCCGGGAGCGGCCGGCGCAGGTCGTGCTCGACCAGCTCGGCGTCCACTCCCGTGTCCGCGATCTGGGCACCGGCCCACGCCAGCACGTCGGGATCGGAGTCGACCACGGCCAGCCGGCCGATGCCGGCCGGTCGGCCGAGCGCCGCGGCGAACGCGGCGATGGCGACCGACATCAGGTCGTCGTCGCCGAGCAGCAGGATCCTGGTCCCGAGCAGCGCGCCGGCTTCGTGCATGGCCAGCAACCGCCGGATCTTCGTGCCGACCGTGCAGTGCGTCTGGTCCAGCTCGGGCTTTGCCGCCGGCGCCCCGGCTGCCGCGCGGTCCAGCCGGGCGGCCAGCTCGTCCAGTGTGCCGGGCACGGCGATGCCGGTGCCGTCGCAGCACTGGCAGGTGCCGTTCAGGCCCGGGTGCCCGGCGGCGAGCAGCGCCCGGCCAGCCTCGGTGAGCCGGACCGGCCGTGCCCGGTCGACGATGCCGCGCTGCCGCAGTTCGTTGCAGACCGCGGCGACGATCGGAACCGGCAGCTCGGCCATCCGGCTGACGTCGCGGACCGCGACGGGCTCGCTGCGGGCTATCGCGCGCAGGACGTCGCTCACCCCCGACCGGCCCTCGGCCAGTCTCACGGCCGATGCGACGTCGGCGATGACCGAGTCCATGTCCATGGCGCTGCGTGACGATCCTGCTCGGGCTGCGGCAGGACCGCAGCGGGCTGAGGTGACTGATCAACACCGATCAGCTGGATCAGTCCGGTGTACGATATCCTCGCACATCATGCCCGGCATCGATGCGGCGAGCGGCAACGCGCGGCTGTCCAGGCAGGCGGCGCGGGCGCCAAAGCGCGTGTACGCCGTCGATGCGACGCTCACGGCCTCCTCGCCGGTGACCGACGTGGCGCGTCTCACCTCGCTGACGACCGCCGCCGTTGCGGCTGCCCACGGCCATGTCCTCGACACCAGCCACGTGATCTTCCCGAACGGCGCGATCACGCTGGTGCTGATCCTCGCCGAGTCGCACCTGGCCATCCATACCTGGCCGGAAGAGGACCTGATCGCGATCGACCTGTTCAGCTGCGGCGGCATCGACGGCGAGGCCGTGATCTGTCGTCTCATCCGGTCGCTGCGCCTGGCGGCCGCCTCGGTCCGCACGCTGGACCGCGGCCGGCCGGCGGCCACGGCCGGGGTGCCCAGATGAGTTAACCGCCAGTTCATTCGTTGTTCCTCCTATGGCCCGCTGGTTACCCATTGCGTTTGAAAGATCACCAGACGTTATCTCGCCTGATGGGGGGCCAGTCAGGATCCACCGGCACCCCGCTGAGGCTGGAGGCAACCGCGTGATGAGCTACCACATCGTGGCCGGCGTGGACGGCTCGCCGCACAGCGCGGCCACGCTGCGCTGGGCGCCGCAGGAAGCCGCGTCCCACCGGGGCGAGGTGACCGCGCTGTTCGCCTGGCAGGTCCCGTTCCTGTCCTTCCCTGGCGCCTTCGAGCGCGACGAGCTCGAAGGCGAGGGCCAGGGACTTCCTGGTCGAGACGGTCCGCGCGATCGCTCCCCGCCCTGCGGTCCCGCTGCGGGCGGTCGTGGCCGAGGGGGACCCGACCGAGTCGCTGATCGAAGCCGCCAAAGACGCCGACCTTCTCGCGCTCGGCACCCGGGGGCACTCGCCGGTCGCCGGCCTGCTGCTGGGAACCGTCTGCCAGGCCGCGGCGGCGGTCGCGCCCTGCCCGGTGGTGCTGGTCAAGGCCGCTGACCAGGGCTGATCCCGGGCCTTCCGCCATGCGTTCACGCGGAGTACTCAGCCCGTAACAGCAGGCGACGCCCAGCGGTCCCGCGCAACCTAGTGTTCACTCTTCGTACCGAAAAATGCCGCTTCGAGATATCTGGGGCGCAAGCCTCCGCTGTCCTTATAGAGGCATGAGTGCTGACTCTGCGGCCGCCGCGCCCGGCGGCAACCTCTTCCAGCAGCTCGACGACTCCAAGATCAGCAGGTTCCAGATCAAGACCATGTTCGTCTCGGGCATGGGCTTCTTCACCGACGCCTACGACCTGTTCGTGATCGGCATCGTCGTGTCCCTGCTCAAGACGCAGTGGATCCTGTCGACGAACCAGGTGTCGTGGCTGAACTCGGCGACCCTGCTGGCGTCGGCGGTCGGCGCGATCATCTTCGGCCGGATCGCCGACATGCTCGGGCGCAAGCGGATCTACGGCTATGAGGTGCTCATTCTCGCCGCCGGCGCGATCGCGTCGGCGTTCGCGCCGAACTACACGTTCCTCCTGGTGAGCCGGATCGTCCTCGGGATCGGCATCGGCGGCGACTACCCGGTCTCCGCGACGATCATGAGTGAGTACTCGGGCAAGCAGTCCCGCGGCAAGATGGTCGGGCTCGTGTTCGCCATGCAGGGCGCCGGCCTGGTCGTCGGACCGCTGGTCGCCTCGATCTTCCTGGGCTCGGGCATGAGCGGCAACCTCACCTGGCGGCTGCTGCTCGGCCTCGGCGCGATCCCCGGCCTGGCCGTGTTCTACCTGCGCCGCCAGATCCACGAGACGCCACGGTTCGCGATGGCGGGCGGCGCCCACGAGGAAGCCCAGGCGGCGATCGCGGACGCCACCGGCGTCGGGGCCGGGAAGGTCGCCCCCGGGGAGTCCGCGGCGAGGCACCCGCAGGGCGTCGCCGAGGGATTCTTCGAGCTGGTCAGGAACCGGCGGCTGCTGGTCTGGCTGATCGGCGCAGCGGGCTGCTGGATGCTCATGGACTTCTGCTACTACGGCAACACGATCTCCCAGCCGGAGATCCTCAAGCTCGCCGACTCCCATGCCAGCGAGCTGACCACCGTGCTGCTCCAGCTGGCCATCGTCGCGGTGTTCGCCGTGCCCGGGTACATCGTCGCGATCCTGCTGATCGACCGGGTCGGGCGGCGCAGCATCCAGCTTCTCGGATTTGCCGTGATGGCGCTGATGTTCCTGCTCATCGGCCTCATCCCGGCGGTGGTGAAGAACCTCGCGCCGTTCCTGATCCTCTACGGCATCAGTTACTTCTTCACCGAGTTCGGGCCGAACATGACAACGTTCATCTATCCGGCCGAGCTGTTCCCGACCGAGGTGCGAACGACCGGCCACGGCATCTCCGCCGGGGCGGGCAAGATGGGAGCGTTCATCGGCGCGTTCCTGTTCCCCGATCTCCTCGCCTCGCACCTCGGCCTCAGGGGCGCGATGGTGATCGCCGGGATCGTCGCGGCCGCTGGCCTGGTGCTAACGTTCGTGTCGTTGCCCGAGACGCGTGGTAAGAGCCTCGAGGAGCTGACCGAGGATGCCTACGCGGCCGAGCCAGGGAAGCTCCGGGTTCAGCTTGCCTGACCCGTCCGGGCAAGAGCCCGGCGAAGCTGATATCGCCGAGGAGGTGAAGCGGCGCATGCCGCGAAACCAGTGACGTACCGCATCGTGGTTGGCGTAGACGGGTCGGAGCACAGCAATGCGGCGCTGCGGTGGGCGCTAGACGAGGCCAAGCAGCATCCCGACGGGATGGTCACCGCGTTGTTCGCGTGGCAGATGCCGTTCCTGTCCTTTCCCGGCGCGTTCGACCGGCACGAGCTGGACAAGACGTACAAGAACTTCCTGATCGAGACCGTCAGCGCGATCGCGCCCAGCCCGGCGGTGCCGCTGGAGACCCTGGTGGCCGAGGGCGACCCGACCGAGTCGCTGGTCGAGCTGTCGAAGGACGCGAACCTGCTGGTCCTCGGCACCCGCGGCAGGGCGCCGTTCGCCGGGCTGCTGCTCGGCTCGGTGAGCCAGGGCACCGCCGCGGCCGCCCATTGCCCGGTGGTGCTGGTCAAGCGGACCGACGCGGCCTGACCGGCCTGACCGCCCTGGCCGGCCAGGCCGGGCTCTCGCCGGGCCTCACAATGCCGGCCAGGCCGCGGCGCGCTAACCGCCGTCCGCCCGGTACCGCAGGAACCCCGGCAGCACGGCGCAGCAGGCGCCGACCGCGGCGATGCAGGCCAGCCCGCCTGCCGCTAGCGAGAACCGCGGGCTGGTGACGGCCGCCACCGCGCCGGCCCGGACCTGGCCGGCCGGCGGCCCGAGCCCGTAGCTGAGCAGCTCGACCCCGGCCATCCGGCCGCGCAAGCTGTCCGGGACGGTCCGGTTCCAGAGCGTGTCCCTGAAGATGCCGCTCAGCATGTCGGCCCACCCCGCCAGCACCAGCAGCGCCAGCGCGACGCCGATGTCCGGGGCGATGCCGAGCGCGGCCACCGCCAGCCCCCAGCCGCCCGCGGCCAGAGCGATCGCGCGGCCGTACCGGCGGACCCGGCCCGCCCAGCCGCTCAGCGCCCATGCCGCGGCAGCGCCGGCCGCTGGCGCGGCGAACATCAGGCCCACCGCCCAAGATGCGTGCAGGTCGGCAGCGAGGAACAGCGGTGCCAGGTCGGCGGCCAGCCTGCGCAGCCGAGAGGCAGCAGGAAAGGTCATCGGGTCTCCCACGGGGCAACGACCGGGATTACGGCGCTGCGATACCGGGGGTGACTCGCCAGCCGGATCAGGATCAGGCCGGCACCGGCGGGCCGGCAGTCGGCCAGGTCAGGCCGGCACCGGCCGGGATCCAGGCGGCCGGGTCAGGCCGGCCGCGCTGCCCGGGCCACCCCACGGTGGCCCGGGCCGAAGAACTCGACCGCCCGTCCGGCCTGACGTTGCCCGGCGGCACGCTGCTGCCGGAGGCCCGGGATGATCATCCCCACACCTCGCTCGCCGTCTCCACGACTAGGCGCAGCTTGGCGGCCTGCTCGTCCGGCGTCAGCACGTTGCCCTCGACCGTCGAGGAGAAGCCGCACTGTGGCGACAGGCACAGCTGGTCCAGCGGCACGTACTTGGCCGCCTCATCGATCCGCCGCTTGAGCGTGTCCTTGCGCTCCAGCTCGCCGCGCTTGGTCGTGACCAGCCCGAGGACCACCATCTTGCCGGGAGGGACGAAGCGCAGCGGCTCGAAGCTGCCGGAGCGCTCGTCGTCGTACTCGAGGAAGAAGCCGTCCACGGCCAGGTCCCCGAACAGGGCCTCCGCCACGAAGTCGTAGCCTCCCTCGGCCGCCCAGGACGACCGGAAGTTGCCCCGGCACAGGTGCGTGGTCACGGCCATGCCGTCCGGCCTGCCCGCGATCGCGGCGTTGACCTGCTTGATGTACCGCAGGTGCAGGTGATCGGCGTCCTCGCCGCGACCGGCGATCTCCGCCCGCTGGGCCGGGTCGTTCAGGTAGGCCAGGCTGGTGTCGTCAAGCTGCAGGTACGTGCAGCCCAGTTCGCCAAGCCGGCGCACCTCATCGGCGTAGGCCGCCGCGAGGTCCGACCAGAACTCCTCGACGTCCGGGTAGACCGCGGGATCGATCGCCGCGGGGCCGCCGCGGTAGTGGACCATGTTCGGCGACGGGATGGTGAGCTTCGGGGTCGCGGTGGTGACCACGGACTGCAGGTAGCGGAAGTCCGGCTCGAAGATCGTGTGGTCCAGATGCAGCTTGCTCTCCACCTGCAGCGCGGCGGGGGTCCACTCGATCGTGCCAGCGGCGTTGCGGAACTTCACGGCCAGGTGGCCGGGCGCCCTGCTGATCCCGCCGATCTGGTAGATGAAGTCCATATGCCAGGTTGCGCGGCGGAACTCGCCGTCGGTGGCCGACTGCAGGCCCAGCCCCTCCTGCATCGCGACGGCCGCGGCGATCGCCTCGTCCTCGACGGCCCTGAGCTGGGCCGCGTCGATGCGGCCCGCCGCGAAGTCGTCGCGTGCTGCGTGCACCTGCGGGGGGCGGAGCAGGCTGCCGACGTGGTCGGCGCGGAACGGGGGTGTGCTGCGCATAACGGACATCGTGGTGCCGCCCGGCCTCGCGCGTCAATGCCCGGTGCGCCAAATGCCGGGACCCACGGGTGGTGCCCGGTCACAACCTGGCCCTGGAGGTAGGTTGGGGGCGCAACGGGTGCACCCGGCACCCGTGCAGCGCGGTGGGGAGGATCGTGAGCGTCGGGAGCCTGGTCAGTTCCGGGCCGCTCATCCTGGCCATCCCGGTGGCGGCGGCCGCCGGGGCGGTCACGTTCCTGTCCCCGTGCTGCCTGCCGCTCGTGCCTGGCTACCTCTCCTACGTGACCGGCATGTCGGGGATCGGCGCCCAGCCCGCCGCCGATGCGCCGGGCCCCCAGCCGGCCGGCGCCCGGCTGGCCAGCGCGCAGCCCGTGGCGGCCACGCCTGGCCGGGGCCAGGTCGCCGCCGTGGCGCCGGCCGGCGCTGGCGAGCACCGCGCCGCGGTGCTCGCCGCGCCGCCCCGCAGCCGGGTCGTGGCTGGCACCGCCCTGTTCGTGCTCGGGTTCTCGGCCCTCTACACCTCCTACGGGCTGGCCTTCGGTGGTCTCGGCACCGCGCTCAAATCGCACCAGCAGGTGCTGACGCAGGTCCTCGGCGCGCTGACGATCGTGCTCGGCCTGCTGTTCGCCGGGCTGCTCGACCGGTTCACGTTCGCCGGCCGGATCGTCCGGCCCTCGCTGCGTCCCCGCGCGGGGCTGGCAGGCGCGCCGCTGCTCGGCGTGCTGTTCGGGCTGGGCTGGTCCCCGTGCATCGGGCCGACGCTGACCGCGGTGCTGACGCTGGCGGAAACCTCGGGCACCGCCGCGCGCGGGGCGTTCCTCGCGTTTGTCTACTGCCTCGGCCTGGGTGTCCCGTTCCTGATCGTGGCGGTGGCGCTGCAGCGCGGCGTGCGCGCGCTGGGATTCGCCCGCCGGCACGCCCGCCTGATCACCGGCATCGGCGGCGGCATGCTGGTGCTTGTCGGGCTGCTGGAGGTGACCGGCGCCTGGACCGCGGCGATCACGTGGCTGCAGGTCCACTGGTTCCAGGGGTACACCTCGCCGCTCTAGTCACGCCGCGATCCCGCGATCCCGCCGCGCGACCGGCCAGGGCAGGCCGCGCACGTTGCGCACGGCACGTTGCCCCCCGCCTGGTGCGGGCTCCCGCCCGGGCGCCACGCCGGGCAGGCACTCCCGCATGCGGGCCGGACACGTTCGGTGACGCCCGGGGATAATTCATGCGGCCAGCCGCCGGCGGCCCGCTTTACACGAAGTGGGCCACTAGGAGATAAAACTGCACGCGGCCATCGCCAGGGTCGGCATAGGCGCCGCATGGCATTCCGCTACTCTGCGTACTCCCTCCCGCAAGCAGGCCGAAAAAGGTTGTATGCAGCAAGTCAGGATGCGAGACTCAGGCTATGGCGATTGTGCTGGATGGCGGCTACCCAGATGACGAGGCCCCGGGTGGCTTCGCAGGTCAGCGGGGTCTTGCGCGCTTCGGCCGGCGTCGCGGGCGGCAGGCGGAATACCCACTTTCCTTAACAGGTCCGCATTTGCGGATCTCCGCTGAAAATGCGGTTGTGGACGCTGCTGGCGAATTCAGGAACGAGGAGATGCCGGTCGTTGCCGCTCAATCGCCGGAACAAGATGATAGGGCTCGTGACTTCGACGGCGAGCTTGTCAGGAAATCTTTTGCCTGGCTTGCCGGGCACGGCGATGCGGCGATGGAATACTTTTATGCTCGTCTTTTCGTGCAATACCCGGATATCCGCTCTATGTTCCCTCACGCAATGCACGAGCATATGGAAAAGGTTTTCGCCGCGCTGTCCCGTATGGTGGACAGCCTTGATGACCCGGACGCGCTCAGCGGATATCTGAGTGAGCTGGGCCGCGGTCACCGGAAGTTTGGCGTGAAAGAGCGGCATTACCAGCCCTTCCTCGAGGTGCTGGCGGAAACCGTCCGTCATTTCAGCGGGCCGGCCTGGACCTGCCAGGCTCAGGACGCCTGGGACGCGGCGCTCGGCCGTGCCGCGGCGGTCATGCAGGCCGCCGCCAAGCGGGACGCCGAGATCCAGCCGCCATGGTGGGTGGCCGAGGTGGTCCAGCATGACCTGCGCCGGCCGGACCTGGCCGTGCTGACGATCCGTCCCGACCAGCCCTTGTGCTACCTCCCTGGCCAGTACGTGGCCGTCCAGGTGCCCCGGTGGCCGCGGGTCTGGCGCAGCTTCTCGATCGCCAACGCGCCCAGGCCGAATGGCCTGATAGACCTGCATGTACGAGGTGTCGGCGGCGGCATGGTCAGCGGAACGCTGCTGCGCGGCGTCCGGCCGGGCGACACCCTCCTGCTCGGCCCGGCATGCGGCGAGCTGACCGTGCCGGCCGGCGGCGAGGCCCGCGGCCCCGGCCTGCTCTGCGTGGCCGGCGGCACCGGTCTCGCTCCGATCAAGGCGATCATCGAGGGAGTGATCGGCTCCAGCGGGCCCGGCAGGCGCCGGGAGATCGTGCTCTTCTTCGGGGCCAGGACCGAGGCCGATCTGTACGACCTTCCGGATCTGCGCGTCCTGGAGTGGATCTATTCCTCGCTGACCGTGATTCCTGTGGTGTCACACCAGCCCGATTTCGACGGCATTCAGGGAATGCTGCCCGACGTCGTGGCGAAATATGCCAGCTGCGAGGGCCGGGAGATATTCATCAGCGGCCCCGACGAGATGGTGCGCAAGACCGCGGAGCTTCTCGCCGGCCGGGTCAAGGCCGGCCGCATCCATCACGATCCGCTGGGCTCGCCGGTGTGACCTGGCCGCGGCCCGGTGCAATTGAGTGACATGCAATCTCACGAGCGGGTTAAGCCTGCCGCCCGGCGCCGGCCGTGCCGCCAACCCCGTCCGGGAGCCTTGCCGGGCAATTTCCCGCGGCAATCCCATCCGGGCCGCCGGGCAGGCAATTGCTATACGTGCAATCCCGTTTGCATGTTGCAGCCGACCGGTCAGCCCGCGAGGTACTCACCGAAGAACCGGTAGATGCGCTCCCAGGCGTCCGCCGCGTCCGACTCCACGTAGTTCATCCGGGCGAACCGCGCCAGCACGGCGGCCGCGCCCGACGGCTCGGTCAGGAAGCGGTGGCCGACACCGGGGTACACCTGCACGTCATGCGGGATCTCCAGCACGGTCAGCGCGCGCTGCAGCCGCTCCGGGTGCTTGGTGCCCATCGGGTCCCGCGCGCCGTAGCTTGCCACGATAGGGCACGATCCACGCAGCACGGCCTCGGCGTCCTCCGGCACCTCGCCATAGTTCACCGAGGCCACCGAGTAGCCGCCGGCTGGCGCGCAGAGCAGCGCGAACCCTCCGCCCAGGCAGAACCCGATGACGCCGGTCCGCCCGGTGCAGTCGTCGCGCGCGGCCAGGTACCTGCGCGCCGCCTCAAGCAGCTCGAACGCATGCCCCGACCTGGCCCGCATCTGGCGGATGGCGCCCAGCACGCAGCGCACCCAGGACTTGCCGTCGTACAGATCGGGCGCGAGGGCCAGATAGCCGCGCGCCGCGAACTGGTCCGCCTTCGCCCTGATGTCGTCGTTCAGCCCGAATGCCTCGTGGATGACGACCACGCCGGGCCACGGCCCCGGGGCCGGCCCGGGCGCCGGGACCGCTAAGTATCCGTGTGCGGTGCGGTCGGCAGCCTGATAGGAGATGCCTGGCATGCGGCAAACCTATCCCGGACGGCCGCCCGGCGCGGCCTACACCTTGCGCCAGCGCGGAACCCACGCGCCGTCGGAGACCCTGTAGTCGCCGAACAGGGCCGGCGCCTCGGCCCGCATCAGCTCGGCGATCTTGCCGAACACCAGCCGGATCTCCTCCTCGGCACCGGGATCGGTCCGGGCCTCGATCGTGTGCCGCAGCGTCCGGATGTTCGCCGTCCACAGCAGGCCGGTGGCCACCCCGTCCGGCGCGAACCGGCGCATGAACGAGGTTTTGTGCTTCTTCTCGTGGAACGGCACGCCTTCCTCGTCCAGCCCGAAGTGCCCGGCCATCCACCGCTGGAACTCCTCCATCTGCTCCAGCAGCGCTGTGGCCCGCTTCATCAGCTCCGCGTCGGCCTGCGCCCACTCGGGGAACCAGAACGGGATGTCCGCCAGCCGGACGAACCGCAGCGACTCCTGCGAGACCGCGGTCCCAGGCCGGTGCCTAACGAGCTCGTGCGTGCAAACTCTGGAGACGTTGTGCAGCACGAAGCTGAAGCTAACGTGCTCGAGAACCGACCCGTGCGCGCTGGACAGGATGTTCTCCAGGTACTTGTCCTGGTCGGCCCGGACCCGGGTGACGTTCGGGTTAAGCCCCGGTTCCCACGATCGATAGCACAAACGCCCAGCGAACTCGGCCAGGTTCAGCGCGTCGTTGTCGAGGTCGCCGCGGTCGAGCTTCTCCAGCCACTTCTCGCCGCCGACCTCGCGCAGGTACGCGGCGAGCTGGCCGTAGTCGATCTCGGGACGGGCGACGAGGAACACCTCGGGCTGCACGCTCTTCATGGCACGGCACCATACCGGCAGCCGCCGACAGCCAGCCCGTCGCGGCGGCCGCGAGGATGCCCCTAACCGCCAGGCAGCTGAGACGTTGTCACCGGATTTCGGTGATACGCCGGACCGGGCCGGCGCAGAACCGGATCGATCCCGCGCCTGCTCCCGTTGCAGCGCGAGGACTGCGACTCGGGCCGGCCGGCCGCGTTTGCCGCTGATGTCACCGGATACCGGTGATGCGGGTTCACCTGCCGGTCCTCAACCATGGCGTCATGGACCCGGCACCCGCCCGGTACGTGATCCGGATCAACGGCCACCTTGGCGCCACGGTCCTGTCGGCGTTCCCGGCGCTGGCGTCACGGTGGCACGGCGCGCATACCGTGCTGACCGGCCTGCTGGACTCGTCCGCGCTCTACGGCGTGCTCGCCGAGATCGAGGCGCTCGGCCTGGACCTGCTCGAGGTCCGCCAGCTCACGCCGGAATGCCAATCACCGGAATCAGGTAACAGCCGGTCACCGTGATGGCCCATAACTTCGGTCGCAGCTGCCCCTGCTTCCCGGAGCCTGTTTTCGTGCAAGTGCAAAGGAGCCCCAGATGAGTGAGATCGCCAAGCACTGGATCGACGGCGAATGGGTTGGGTCCGGCACGGTCTCGGAGTCCATCAACCCTGCTACCGGGGCTGTACTGGGCCGGTGGGCCGACGGCGGCGAAGCCGAGGCCCGCGCGGCGACGTCGGCCGCCTGCGCGGCCCCCCTGGCCATCGCCGACTTCCAGGAAGCCAAGACCGTCGTTCACTCCATCCCCGCGCTCCAGGACTGACCTGCCCGGCACACGACTCCGGGCCCGCCGGGCCCCGCTGCGTAAGATCGCCATCGCCGTCCTGGCCCACACCATCGGAGGCGTACAAGGGATCTCCGATCCGGCCGTGGCCGTGTCTCCCGGCTATTGGTTGAGCCGGAGGATCCGTTCGGCGTTCACGTGCGCCACTCGCGCTTGGTCGGCGGGAGCCAACGGCGCGGTTCGGATGAACTGGACCGCTCTTTCGGTGGACTCAAAGGGGTAGTCGATCGAGAACATCACGTTATCGACGCCAACTTCCTGGATCGCAGCGATCAGCGCCGCGTGGGAGAACACGCCGGTGGTGGTGATCGCGATGTTGGTTCTGAAGTACTCCGAGGGCAGCTTTTCCAGCGGGTGCTTGAAATCGAGGACCTCGAAGCGGGAATCCAGCCGGGTCAGCTGGAAGGGGAGAAATTCTCCCATGTGCCCAAGGATGACCCGGGCTTTCGGGTAGCGGTCGAAGATCCCGCCGAGGATCAGCCGGATCGCATGGCCGCCGGTCCGTGGGGCCCAACTCCACATCGCGGTATCCATTCCCGGGTATCCCTCCACGACCTTCCAGTTGTCCGAGGGGACGGCGTTGGGGTGGATGTAGAGCGGGACGTTAAGGTCCTGCAGGGTTTCCCAGAACGGGGCGTACTGCGGCTCGTCCAGGTAATGGCCCAGCGTGTGGTCGTTGACCAGGGCTCCGTGCAGGCCGAGCTCGATGGCGCGGCGCAGCTCGGCGGCGGCCCTGGGCGGGTCCTGCATCGGGAGGGCGGCCAGCCCGGCGAACCGCTGCGGGTGCTGTTTGATGATGTCGGCGAGGAAGTCGTTCGCCAGGCGGGCATCAGCTACCGCGATGTCCGGGTCCGGCTGCATCTGGATACCGGGACTGTTCAGCGACAGCACCTGCATGTCGACGCCGCTGCGGTCCATGTCCGGGAGCCTGTACTCGGTGAAATCGACCAGCTTGCGCTGCCAGTCGGCGCCCACTCCGCTTTTGAGCGCCAGCCAGGCGCTGGCCGAATTACCCTCCGTCGACAGCTTCTCGTACCAGAACGATTCCTCAAGAGCGATTATCTTCATTAAATTGTCCTTCCACTATCGGGGCGAGCTTCCCGGGTCTCGTGCACCTACAGGTCCTTGACTGCGGGGGTTAAGCCTCCGGTGCCGGGTGTGCGTCGCGCCTGCCGCGCCGGCTCACGGCAGGCCGGCCGCCCGGCAGGCCCGGGCCGCCGGTTTCATGATCTGGGTGCTTTACCAGCGCTATGAGCTGGCCAGGTACCCAGATCATGGCGACCCTGCTTCGGGA
>Ga0335075_10008972_pt1 | contig 15298 bp, 10 predicted proteins | sample Lox_Sample_24_FD_206723 | JGI IMG/M metagenome (GOLD analysis project Ga0335075, IMG submission 206723) | Soil microbial communities from Loxahatchee National Wildlife Refuge, Florida, United States - Lox_Sample_2.4 | ecosystem: Environmental > Terrestrial > Soil > Wetlands | place: USA... | reverse complement strand
AGCCGGATCGGCGGCAGGCCGAGCTCCTTGCAGATCTGGCGGAACCGGTGGGTGAGGTACTCGGGCCGGAGCGGCCGCCCGTCGGCGTAGGTGAACATGGGCCGGCCGCGCCGCCAGCCCGGCCCGGTACGGACGCGGGCGTCGCTGCGCCGCTGCTCGGTGAACTGGTGCCGCAGCAACTCGACAGTCTGCCGGACGGCCTGGTCGGCCAGCCTGCGGGTGCCTGCCTCGTCTAGGGCGATGGTGCGGTAGCTGGCGTGGCTCTTGGGCGGCCCGCAGTACAGTTCGCCGGGCAGGGCGATGAGCTGCCGGGTGACAGTCAGTTCACGCGCCTCGGAGTCCAGGTCGTCGCGGTCCAGGGCGGCGGCCTCGCCGCGGCGCAGGCCGCGCAGCGCGATCAGCCACCACAGTGCGGCGAGCCGGTCGTTCTCCACGCCGACCGGGAACGTGACGAGTTGGCGTAGCGTCCACACGGAGACCGGCGGGCGGATGCCGTCGCGTCGCCAGGCCTCGACGCGATCGTCGGTCCAGATGACCGGGTGCGGCCGCACTGGCTTGTCGAGGCGGACCTGGGCGAGCGGGTTGCCAGTGATGAGACCTTCGCGGACGGCGGCGTTCAGCGCCGCCCGCAAGGTGGCCCGGACCCGGTCGACGGTGGCCGGGGTCAGCGGTACTACCTTGCCGGTGCGCTGGCGGGCGAGCAGGTCGAAGCAGGCTTGCAGCCGCCTGCCGTCCAGGTCGGCCAGGGCGATGCGGCCGAGGCTGGGGATGAGGTAGCGGTCGATGTAGTAGCGGTAGGAGTGAAGGGTGGACGGGCGCAGGTGCGGCTCTCGCCCTGCGCCAGCCAGTACCGCAGCCACCGTGCCACCGTCCACGCCCCCGCCGCAGCCTCATCGGCCGGGCCTTCGAGGACGGCCTGGCGTGCGGCGACGGCGTCTTCCCGGGTCGGGAACCCGCCGCGCCGGTAGCGCGCCCTCCGCCCGCCGACGGTAGTGACCTGCACTGCGTAGTACCAGCTGCCGTGCCCTAGCTCGGCCAGGTGCGGGCAGCGGCCCGCGAGCTGCCGGCCGGTGTACTCATCGGTGCAGCCGCACCGCTTGAACACGATGTCCCGAGTGCCGTTCATGGCATACCTCCAGGTGACAGGGAAATCCTTCTACCTGGGGCCTCGGCACGCCGCTACCAGCACAGACCCCTACCCGCGCACCAGGAATCGACCCGCCGGCAAACCCGGCCGCCGTTACCTCTACGACCCGTATGGCGACGGCTCGCAACCCCCCATCGGATGCGCGTCCGGTGCACAGATCTGCCCACTCCCGGCCACCGTCATTCAGGCGCTTATCTCAACGGATCAATTGACCATCCGGCCGGGTTGCCAGTGCATCTCCACCCACAGGTGCGTGTGCAACCAGGAGACTGCCAGTGGGTGCGAGCAACGGGACGAGAACGCGGCGCTGGTTGATTCCGCCGAGGACGTCCGCCGTAGTCGCGCCCTCATCAGCAAGAGCATGGACGAAGTCCAGTCCGCCGCGGCGGAGACAATTTTGAGCTACGGACATAGGACCGTCAGGTCAGTTTTGCGGGTTCAGTTCGCTCGGCGCTGTCGCCTGTGCCGGGCTACCGTTCCAGGTGCTGATGGTGGAGCTGAGGCTTGGTGCCGCTTGGAGCAGGCGCTGCGTGTACTCGTGCCGCGGTGATTTCAGAACCTGCGCGGTCCTGCCTTCCTCGCAGATCGAGCCCGCATCGAGGATCAGCACGCGCTCCGCCACAGTGGCGACTACGCCCAGGTCGTGGGTGATGAAGGCGATCGCGATTCCGAGCTGCTGACGCAGGTCGCGGAGCAGGTCAAGAACCACTGCCTGGACCGAGACGTCGAGCGAGGAGGTGACCTCGTCGCAGATCAGGATGTCCGGCTGGCCCGCGAGAGCCCGCGCGATGGCGACCCGCTGCCGCTCGCCACCGGACAGCTCGCCGGGGTAGCGCTCGGCCGTCCTGACCGGCAGCCGGACCGCCTCGAGCAGGCGGCGGGCCTCAGCCTCAGCGGCTTTCCGGTCCAGCCTGCGCAGTACCTGCGCCGGGCGCGCGACCGTCGACGCGACAGTTTGCCGTGGATTCAGCGCCTCAGTCGGGTTCTGGAACACGATTGCGATCCGGCGGCGATCCTCGACCGAGCGGTCCCTGGCCCGGCCTGCCAGGGGACGGCCGCGGACGAGAATCTGGCCGCCTGACGGCGGGTGCAGGCCGGCGGTGGCGCGTGCGATCGTGGTCTTGCCGCTGCCTGACTCCCCGACCAGCGCGACGCACGTACCCTCGGCGACTGTGAACGAGACGTCCCGCACGACTTGGTTCCGTTCGCCGTGACTGCGGTATTCGGCGGAGAGGTGCTGCACCTCCAGCACCCTCGCCCTGTCGGCCACAACGGCAGCCGGGCTCGCCGAGGCAGGATCGGCGGACGACGACCAGTCCAGCGCAGGGGTAGAAGCCCACTCGAAGCAACGGGTCAGGTGCCCTGGTGTGGTCGCGATCAGCGACGGCAGCTCAGTGACGCATCGATCCACCCGCTGCGGGCAGCGTGGCTCGAACGCGCATCCTGCGGGCCGCTCCCCCACGCCTGCTGAGATCCCAGCCATCGGGGTGAGCCGCCGGATCCGCAGGTGGTCAGGCGTGGAGGCGACCAGTCCCCTGGTGTAGGGGTGGCGAGATGCGGACAGTATCTGCGAGGTGGGGCCCTGCTCCACCACCCGCCCGGCATACATGACCGCGATACGGGTGGCGATCTTACCCACTACGGCGAGGTCGTGGGTGATGTACAGCATGGCCAGGCCGCGCTCGTCCCGCAGCCGGACCAGCTCGCGCAGGATCCGGTCCTGGGTGACGACGTCCAGGCCAGTCGTGGGCTCGTCTAGCACGACCACGGCGGGGTCGCACGACAAGGCAATAGCGATGCACACGCGCTGCTGCTGGCCGCCGGACAGCTGGTGCGGGAACCGCCGCCCGAACTGCGAGGTCTCCGGCAAGCCCACGCGGCCGAGCTGCGCCGTAGCTGCAGCGGCTCGCTCCGCGGGGCTGGCCGGCAGGCTCTGGTTGGCGCGCAGCATGTCCTCGATCGCAGCCAGGATCCTCATCGACGGGTTCAGCGACGTGCCGGGGTTCTGGGGCACGTACGATAGCTTCCGGCCGCGAGCCCGCTGGAACTCCTGCGACGTCGTCAGCTGAGTGCCCGCCACGGCGATAGAGCCCGAGCTCATCCGCACGCCGCGGTCGTGATAGCCGAACAGCGACCGCGCGGTCGTCGTCTTGCCCGACCCGGACTCACCGACCAGGCCGAGGATCTCCCCCGGCCGCAGCTCCAGCGCGACATCCTCGATAATCGCCGAGCCGTCAGCCAGCTCGACACGCAGCTCTGACGCCTCAAGCGCGGACCCCGCCGGCGCCGAGCGCGCGGACCCCGCCGGATCAGTCACCGCGGGTCACCGCTTGCCCCTCGAGGGTCTGGCGGAGCGCCCGCCCGAGCGGCCGAGCTGGCGGACGTACGCGTCGCCGATCAGGTTGACCGCGATCACGAGTAGCGCGAGCATCGCGGCGGGCGCGAGTACCGAGAGTGGGTTGGTGGAGATGATCTCCCGGTTCTCCGAGATCATCAGTCCCCAGTCGGCCGTCGGCGGCTTCAGGCCGAGGCCCAGGTAGTTCACGCTCGCGATCAGGATGATGGCCCAGCTGAACCGGATGCCGAGATCGGCCACAATCGGCGCGACGATGTTCGGCAGCACCTCGCGCCGCATGATCGCCACCGCGCGCTCGCCCCACGACACCGCGGCCTCGACATAGCTCCTGGTCATGACGTCGGTCGTCGCCGTCCGCACGATCCGCGCGACGCCGGGGAACAGCACGATCGCGGCCGCCCCGACCAGCACGACCGGGCTGCTGCCGAATGCGGTCACGAACAGCAGCATGACCAGCAGCGCGGGGAACGACAGGAAGATGTCGACGGTCCGCATGAGCAGCGGGTCGGCGATCGACTGGGCGTAGCCGGCGGTAAGGCCGACAGCTATCCCGACCACATATATAACGAACGTCGCCGCCCCGCCCATCAGGAGCGTCGTGCGGCCACCGTCGAGCAGCCGGCTGAGCACGTCTCGTCCGATGAAGTCCAGTCCCAGCGGAGCCCCTGCCGCCGGCCCGTGACCAGGAGTGCCCAGGATCGCCGTGCTCGGGTGCGGCGCGATCTCCGGCCCGAACAGCGCGACGAGGACAACCAGGGTCAGGATGACGGCGCCGGCCAGTCCGCCAGCGTCGCGGGTGATAAACGCGGGCAGCTGCAGGCGCGACCGCTGGCGCGCTGGCGCCGCCGAGGTGACCGCGGTCATGCCATGCTCGTCCGGAGCTTGGGGACCAGGAAGATCACTATGAGGTCCGCGACGATGTTGATGCTGATGTAGAGGGCGGCGAGGATGAACGCGGCGGCCTGGACCTCGTTCACGTCCCGGCTGGTCACGGCCTGCACCAGGTACGTGCCGATGCCGGGATAGCTGTAGATGCTCTCCACGATGATGATGCCGCCGACCAGGTACTGCAGGTTCTGCGCGATGATCTGGACGCTCGGCGCAAGGGCGTTCCGCAGCGCGTACCGCAGCACGATCCGGCGGCCGGAGATCCCGTTGAGCCTGGCAAACAGGATGAAGTCCTGCTGGAGCACCTCGATCATCCCCGCCCGGACCTGGCGGACCCCGGCGCCGACCGCTACCGCGAGCAGTGTCAGCACCGGCAGCACCAGGGCCTTGATGCTGGACAACGGCGCCTGGCCAGGGCTGAGCAGCGCAACCGGCGGCAGCAAGTTCAGCAGGGTGAAGAAAAAGAAGATCAGGATGGTGCCGGTCACGAACTCGGGCAGGCCGCCCGCGACCAGGGATGGCAGCGAGATCACCTGATCGAGGCGCCGGCCAGCCCGCAGCCCGGCCAGCGCGCCGAGACCCAGCGTGAGCGGTATCAGCAGCACGGCGGTAATTCCGGCAAGGATGCCGCTGTCGGCCAGGGGGCTGCCGAGCGAGTCGGAAATGCTCGCGTCCGGCCGGCCCTCGATAACCGAGACCGCGGACGTGCCGAAGTTGCCGTGCAGCATGCCGTTCAGCCAGGAAAAGTAGCGCGCCACCTCGGAACGGTTGAGGCCCAGCTCAGTGTCCAGGTGATGCAGCACGGCCGGCTGCGCGCTGCGGCCGAGTACGACCTCGGCCGCGTTGCCCGGCAGCACGTTGGTGGCCAGGAAAATCAGGATCGAGGCGGCCAGAAGCGTTAGGATCCCCGCACCAATACGGCGCACGAGAAAGCGCAGTGCCGGATGGCGGCCGACGGCAGCCGATCGCTCGTCGAGGCTGGTCGTCTCCGCAGCCGTGGTCGCGGTCGTGATCGCCATCGCGATCAGCCCAGCCAGCTCATGGGGCTGCGGCCCGCTTCGGCGCCGGGATCAGGCTACGGCTAACCGTGCGCATCATCTGCAAAACGTACAATGACTCTAGACACCGTGTCTAGCGCCTGGTTATATACATTGCCGGGACATACCGGACCGGCGTCATTTGTCTATCTGCACCGCAGCCGGACGGGAGATCCGCGAATGTCGAGCGCACCGCGCGAAGGCGCGCAGCCCGAGGCCGAGAGCGCGAGCGCCATCCTCATGGCGGCGAGGCAGCTGTTCCACTCGCCTGGTTATGCGGTCACGCGGGTTGCCGACATTGCGCACCGGGCCGGGGTATCGCGGGCCACCGTCTACAACCACTTCGCCGACAAGAAGAGCATCCTCTACCAGCTCGTGCGCGACTACATGGCCGGCTACGAGCAGATCGCCGAGTGTCTCAAGACCAGCGTGGATCCCAAGGCCTCGATCTACGAGCTGCTGGGCAACATGGTCAGGGACGCGATGCTCTGGCGGCTCAAGAACGCCGACCTGCGCCCGGCGATCGAGATGGCCATGCAGCTGCCGACCAGCGGCTGGAAGGAGGCCAACGAGGCCGCCGACCGGGCCATGCACGGCTGGATCGCCGACGTCCATCACGCCTCAGCCAAGCTGAACATCACCCGCCCCGAGGTCGACATCGACTTCGCCAGCGGCGCGCTCTACTCCATGATCGAGGCGACACTGTCCACGCTCAGCACCGCGGCGACGGTGGCTGAGGTCGACCGGCTCACCGAGCAGCTGACGCTGCTGCAGTGGCACGCCATCTACAGCATCCCGCCGCAGGATGCGCCGGTGGCCGAGGACGTGCTGCCGCTGGCGCTCATGGCGCCGCTAGCCTGACCCGCCTGGGGACGGCGCTCAGAGTCCTGTCAGCGTGATCGCGGCCTCGACCCGGTCCAGCGTCGCGGCCACATCCTCGTCGGAATGCTCGGTCGACAAGTACCAGATGTCCCGCGGGGTGGGCTTGGTGTACACGCCGGATGCCCACAGTGCGCGCTTGAACTCCATCATCTTCGCGGTGTCGTTCTGCCAGCCCTCGCGCATGGTGCGGAGCGGGCCGGGGCCGAAGCCGAGCCCGAAGAGCGTCGTCGTGCCCTGCACGTAGCAGCCGATCGGGGCCACGAGCTCGGCCAGCCCGGCCCGCAGCCGCTGCGAGCGCTCGGCCATGACGTCATAGGTGCCGGGCTCGCTCAGCCGGGCCAGCGTGGCCATGATCGCGGCCAGGCACAGCGGGTTGGTGTTGTACGTGCCGGCCTGGAAGACGCGCCGGTCGGCCACGAGCGACATGAGCTCGCGCTTGCCGCCGAGCACGCTGACCGGGAAGCCGCCGGAGATCGCCTTGCCCAGGCAGGTCAGGTCGGGCGTGATGCCGTAGATCCCCTGCGCTCCCCGCAGCGCGACCCGCACCCCGGTCTGCACCTCGTCGAAGATCAGCACGGCTCCGTGCATGTCGCACAGCTCGCGCAGACCTTCCAGGTAACCGGGCTCGGGCTCGATCACGCCCATGTTGCACGCGATCGGCTCGGTCAGCACCGCCGCGATCTCTCCACCGCGGCGGGAGAACAGGTCCTTGGCCGCGGTCAGGTCGTTCCAGCCGAGCACGGCGACGTCCTGGTACGTGCCGGGAGCCTGGCCCTCCGACATCGGCACCGCGACGGGCTCCTCCTCCGGCCCGGCCGCGTCCGGGCCGGGGGCATAGGACACCGCCTGCTGGTCGGCCCAGCCGTGGTAGTGGCCCTCGAACTTGACCACGACCCGGCGGCCGGTAGCCGCGCGCGCCAGCCGGATCGCCGACTGCACCGCCTCGGTGCCCGACTGGCCGAACCGCACCTGCTCCATCGACGGCATCAGCTCGGTCAGCGCCTGCGACGCCGTCAGCTCCAACGGGTGCGCCGCCCCGTACATGCTGCCCTTGCGGATCTGGGCGTCGATGGCCTCGACTAGCCGCGGATGCGCGTGCCCGAGCACGAGCGGACCGTAGCCGAGCAGGTAGTCGATGTACTCGTTGCCGTCGACATCCCACATCTTGCTGCCCTCTCCGCGGGCGATGAAGATCGGGTGCGGCGCGACCAGGGCACGGTCGGCGGAGCCGACCCCGCCTGCCATGACTCGCGACAGCGCGTCGAACATCTCCTTCGACTTCGCTAGGCTTTGCTGTGCGGGAGCGGGCTTACTGATGGTCATGGGCAGGTTCCTCCCGAAGTTCCCGGCCGAGCAGCGACTCCGCGATCGGCGGGTGTGAGTGGGCGAGCAGGCCAGCGGCGGCCAGCACGTAGCGGCGGTCGACGACGACCCGGCAGTTCCGCGGGGCCAGCACGTGCTCTGAGATCCTCGCCAGAGCGGTCTGCGCGACCGCGCTGCCCGGCGTCGCGCGCAGGATCCCGCCGCCGGCGATCAGCATGCGGCAGCCGGTCAGGTTCACGCCCTGCTCCACCAGCGACGGTCGGCCAGCAACGCCGGCCCGCACGCCCCGGTGCCCGCAGTGCCGCTCGAGCGCGACATACAGGCACGAAACCGCCAGGTGCTCGTCCAGCTCGCGCTCCGGACCGGCGCTGAACACCGCCGCCGCATCGCCTCGGCGCCGCTCGCAGGCCCCCTTCAGCGACCCGGCCTGCCCCTCGGCAGTGGAGCGTTCCAGCCAGGCGCGGTCGGCTGCCAGAACACCCGGCGCATTCGAGCGCAGGCCGAGGTCACCCTGCACGGTGCGCATCTGCGGCATACGGATGAAACCCTTGCGTGAAATGCCGAACCCGCTCACCGGCTGGCGCCACAGCACCGAGTACACGTCGGTGGTGGCGCCGCCCACGTCGGTCACCACGACGCCGTCGCCCGGAGCAGCCTGCCGCGTGCTCGCGTAGGCGACCGCCCCGCGCAGCACGGAGTCCGGGGTGGCCATCTGCACGAGCCGCGCGAAGCCCCTCGACGCCGACAGCTGCTTGCCCGCGATGACCTCGCTGATGAAGACCTTCGCGATGGCCTCTCGGGCCTGGTCGAAGCTGGTCCGGCCGATCTCGGGCAGGACGTTCGCCACCACGGTGACCGACCGCGCGCACCCGCCGAAAACGGCGCTGACCTTCGCGGCTATCGCCTGGTTGCACGCCACGACCACATGCGCGCGGCTGACTGCGGTCGACATGGCCTCGGCGTTGGTGATCACAAGGTCTTCCTGGCCGCCGTCGGTGCCCCCGGCGAACAGCACGATCTCCGGGTCCAGCTCGGACAGCCGGCGAGCGTCGTGCTCGCCCAGCCGCCCGGTGAACGTGCCGACGAGCTTCGCCCCGGCGTTGAGCGCGGCCGCCGCGGCCGCGGCCGAGGTCAGGCTGTCCACCAGGCCGATCGCGGCCATCCGCATGCCGCCGCCCGCGCTGGAGGCGGCCAGCTCGACCGTCACCTCGACCGGGGCCCTGACCTCCTTGAGCGCGGATCGCGACGCGTCCTCGTAGCCGTCCAGGATCTCGCCGGTGAGCGTGGTCGGGCGCTGCGCGGCGCCGACGAGGGCCCCCTCCGCCAGGTCCACAGCGAGAACCTTGGTATAGGTGCTGCCGAAGTCCGCGAGCAGGGCAACCTTCATGTATGCGAGCCCTCGCCGGCCGCGCTGCCGGCCAGGGTGGCGGTGCCGGTTCTCGGAGCCGGGCTCGCCAGCATGCCGACAAGGTCCTCGATGGTCGCGAGCGGCTGCACCCGCAGCCCGGCAAGGTCAGTGCGCACATCGACCGGGATCTCGCTGCCCTCGATGTCCTCGTTGAGCACGCCTCCCATGAACACCGGCAGGTCGCTGAGCTGAGCCTTATCCAGTTCGGCCCGCAGGACCCGGGCGAACGACCGGGCCACCCCGTTATGGGTGGTAATGACGATCGCCTCGGCGGCGCTCTCGACCGCCGCACTGACGATGTCCTCGGGGTCGCGGTTGACGCCCGCATCGATCACCCGGGCGCCGGCCTTGTCCAGGGCTGCGTCCAGCAGGAACTTGGCGAACTCGTGCACGTCGGTCGACGCCAGCACCAGCCGCTTCCCGCCCAGGTCGGCCTTCTGGGTGCCCAGGTAGTCGAGCAGGCGGGCACGCTCGGTCATCGTCTGGTGCACCAGGTCGGTCTCCAGCACGGGCCGGCGGCCGCGCGGGTAGGCGTCGTCCCGTACGCCCGCGCCGAACAGCTCCTCGCACTTGGAGGCGCCGAGCCGCTTGATCACCACGAGCACGGCGGCGGGGTCACTGATGTCGATGCCGGACTCGCGCATGGTGGTGAGTGCGGCGCTGAAGAACCGCCGCCCGCCGGCGACGAGCTCGTCGCGCCTGGCCTCGATCTGCTGCCAGTCGATGGCCGCGGCGACGGAAGGCAGGTACTCCTCCAGCCGCCGGTTGATCGCGTGAACCTGCGCGACCTCCTGCCAGGTGGGGATCCGCTCGACCTCGGTCACGGGCACGGCGAGCGGCGCCCCGCCCAGCCGATAGCGGTAGTCGACCGCCTTCATAAAGAGCACGTCGGTCGAGACCACGCCTGCATTGGCCTCGAAGTCGAGCCGGTTGCCGATCGTGTCGCCCTGGAGGAAGCCCGCGGGCACGTGCTCGGGCCGGAAGGCGTTGAGCGCCAGCGTCACGGCCGCCTTGGTCACCGGGTCGGTGGTCAGGCCGCCCCAGGAGCACGAGTAGGCAGTACCGATAAGGTCCTCGGCGACGTACCGCTCGAGCATCGCCCAGCCGATGTAGTTGGCGTAATCGTGGAACACGCCGGGATAGCCGTCCTCCAGGTAGGAGTCGAAGCACACGCCCGCATGCCGGTGCGCCGCCAGCACCCCCGCCGCCTTCAGCACGCTGGCGATCTGCCCGGACTCGTCTTCCCAGTACGGCCAGCGCCACATGTACTGGCTCAGCACGCCAACGTGCGTGATGCCGGCCTGGATAGCGTCGGTGGCGTTGTCGAGCGAGCCAGGACCGCCGATCGTGTTATCGGCCGCCTCCGGCTGGATCGGCACCGTGTGCGTGCTCTCCCACCAGTCCTCCTGCGTCATCAGCAGCGGGCCGGTCTCCTGCGGCGCACTCAGGCGCAGCGCCTTGGGCAGGCCCATCCTCCGTTCGGCCAGGATGTTGAACCGGTCCGGCGGGCGGATACCGCGGCTCAGGGCGTCCTCGTACAGGCAGCCAAGCGCCTCGCGCGTGTCCGGCCAGGTGGCCAGGCCGATATTGATGCAGGTGCTGGAGATACCCTCGGCGGCAGCCCGCTCGCGCCAGGCCCGCTCCGAGCCGACACCTTTCTCCTGCAGGTACAACGACGGCGCTATCTCCAACGTCCGCCCGAGTGCCTTGCCCTCTTCGACAGCCTCCCGGCCGTCGGGCAGATCCGGGGGGATCAACCCAGCGAGCGACACCGACGTGGTCATCTGCGCCTCCTAACCTGGCATCAGCCATCCGCCGTCAACCTGCAGAATCTGGCCTGTGGTGTAGCCGCCTCCGCTGGACGCCAGGTACAGCACGCTCTGCGCGATCTCGTCCGGATAGCCCAGGCGCCGCAGCGGCGTGTGTGCCTTCGCGTCCTCAAGGTCGTCGGCCGGGATGTTCCAGTCCGAATCCCAGTTCGCCTCGATCATGCCGGGCGAGATCGCGTTGACCCGGACGTGCGGCGCCAGGTCGCGCGCGAGCGCCGCGGTCAACCCGCGGATCGCGCCCTTGGCCGCGCAGAATGACACACTGACCGAGTTCACGAGGTTGTCCTGGTTGGTGCCGTTGCCGTAGGAGCCGGCGAAGTTCACGATCGAAGGCGCCTCGGCCGCGCGCAGGTAGGGCAGCGCCGCCAGGCAGGCCAGGAACGTGCCACGAACGTCCACCCGGAACAGCTCGTCCCAGGCCGCCGGATCGGTGACATCGAACCGTACCGCGTCGGCGGCGTCGATCCGGCCGAACGCGTTGAGCAGGATGTCGATGCCACCGTGCCGACTCGCCGCGTCCGCCATGAAGTGCTCCAGCGAGGCCGGGTCGGTAACGTCGGCGACGCCGCAGGAGGCGATCCCGTTATCGGCGTTGATCTCCTGTACGAGTTCCCCGGCGGCCTTGGCCGAGGACCGGAAGCCGACCGCCACCTTGGCGCCCTCGCGGGCCATGGCCCGGACGCAGGCCGCCCCGAGCACCCCGGCGCCACCGAGCACTACGACCGACCGGCCGGTGAACCGCTGCATCAGGCCACTCCCACTACTCGAGCCAGCCGGCCGAACCTGCCATCCAGCCGGGTCATTCGATCCAGCCGTCCTGGAGCCGCCAGTTGTTGTAGCTGAACCCGGCACCCGCCGACAGGCCGCGCACGTTGTTGGCGGCGGCGTCCACGTAGGGGACGTTTCCCCACACCAGGTACCCGCCCTCATTGAACTGCTGGAGCTGGCACTCGCGCCAGAGCGCGGCCGCGGTGCTCGGGTTGGTCTCCGCGATGGCCCTGGAGATAAGAGCCTCGGCTGCCGCTCCACCCGGCTGGCTGCCCCAGTGCGTATCCGGGTACGGGCAGCCGACCGTGTACTCGGAGCGGTAGGCGGCCAGCAACGACCCGACGGGCTGGTCGACCTCGTAGCCGAACGGCCGGACGGTGAAGCCGCCCGCCGGCGTGAAGTACGTCGCCGCACTCTCGGTGTTCACCACGACCTTCACGCCCGCCGCCGCGGCCTGCGAGGCCAGGATCGTGGACGACTCGACCATGCCAGGCAGGAAGTTACAGGTCGGCAGCGTGAAGGTGTCGCCGAGCACGCCCGCCGCCTTGAACAGCGACCGCGCCTTGTCCGGGTCGTACTTGCGGACGAGGTCCGAGGCGTAGTACTCGGTGCCCGGCGCGAGCAGATCATAGGCGACACTGCCGAACCCGGCCCACGCTCCGTCGATCATGGCCTGGCGGTCCACCAGGTACTTGAACGCCTCCCGGATCCGGTTGTCCGCGAACGGGCCCTTGTCCACGCGCATGCAGAACATGTAGCTCTGCGCCGCGAACGGCGAGGCCAGGATCTGCACCTGCTTGGAAGCGAGCTGGCTGCGCGCGGTCACCAGGGGCAGGCTCGGGAACAGATTGATCGAGCCGTCTAGCAGCGCATTGAAAAGCGAGTTAGTGTCGGTGAACGAGGAGTCGACCACGAGCTGGTCGACATACGGGAGACCCGACTCCCAGTAATTCTTGTTCGCCGTGAAGACGCTGCGGCTGCCCGGCGTGAACGACCCGAACTTGAACGGCCCCGTCCCCACCGGATTCTTGGCGCTGGACCGGACCGTCGCGCCTTCCTGAACCACCGGGAAGTCGAAGTACGCGAAGATCGTCGGGAACTGGGCCGCCGGCATGTTCAGCGGGACCTGGACCGTCAGCGAATCGAGCTTCTTGACGTTCTTGAAGTCGATCATCCCGGTGAGGAAACCGCTGGAGAAGTCCAGGTTCGGGTTCGACCAGACGGTCTGGAAGTTATAGACCACGTCGTCGGCGGTGAACGGCTTGCCGTCGTGCCAGGTCACATCCGGCCGCAGCTTGAACACCCACACGGAGGCATCGGCGTTGGACTCGGCCGAGAGCGCGAGGCCGGGCACCAGCGGCGTGACGTCCTTGCCCAGGTAGAAGAGAAGGTTGTAGAGGTTGTAGTCGCGCACGAAGTCGGGAGTGCCGACCGACGTGCCAGGGAAGAGATTCTCCTCCTGGCCGCCGCTGATCACGCCGACCGTGAGAGTGCCGCCGCGCTTGGGTGTCCCGCCCGGCAGACGTGCCAGGGCACTCGTGGCCCTAGCGCCCGATGACTTTCCTCCGCTGGCCGGGCTGTTGAGCGAGCCGCCGCAGGCTGCCACAAGCAGGCCGCCGGCCAGGCCGGCTCCGGCGCCCAGCAACTGCCTTCGGCTCAGGCCCGCGAACTCGGCCCGCTCGGTCACTCTGAACCGAGCTCCAAGCGGCTGAACGTTGTCCATGAGGCCGCCTCCACAATCCGATCAGCTCCGCAGGTACAGCATCTGCGGTCACAGGGCGCGAATCCCTCGTTGTCAGCGGAATCTAACAGCGCATTGGACACCGTGTCTAGAGCCGGACGTGCACCCTGATCAGCCCGCCATGGGCCATAGCGCACGAGGGCTGACCACGAATGCTGGACGGTCGAAGCAGCGCTCGCCGGCCGTACTACAGGCCGAACGGCAGGACGACACCGCTGTCGAGCCACACTGCCGGTTCGCGGGCTTGGCCCGAGTGCACCTACGCGATGGGCCGCTAGCACGACGCGCTAGAGCTAGTGAGCGCCCACGTGCACAACGTCCGCAGTCCTGCACCGCGCGGGCGTCCGATCTTCAGTCCGCCGCTCCGGCACCGGGCTGTCGGCTGCGGCGCGCCGCGCGTCCTTCCGACGACCCGCGAGGGTCTGACGCCGCCGCCGGTTGCGCACGCCGGACACCAGTCAACCGGCACGGGTGATCAGCAAGGCGTGTCTGTCTTGCACGACCATCGCCACATGCTCCACTGGGTGCCTGCCGTCTTGTCCTTGTGCTTGCGCTAGTCCTCCACCAGAACAAGCGCTAACTCCGTCACTCGGTCACCCACCATGGCCGAGGTCTAGGCATACGGGGCTTCTAGCGCCGTCCCCAGGGCTCCCGGGCGCAGCACCACTACCCGCCACCCGGAGACTGCTGGCCGGTCGCGTAGGCGCGGACCCGGGTGATGCGGCCGACTTGCCACGTCTCGATCTATCTCGAGCGGACCAACGATCCCAGGCCTGGCGCGATCCGACTCGGCTAGGGCTGCCGGGGAGCGCGCTCAGAGCATCCCGTCAGCGACAGAAGAGTAACCTCGCCCGACGTCTGCCAGGGTTATGACTTCTTGCAGGCGGAGCCGTCGTGCCCCAAAGATCATGAGAGAGTGTTTTCTCAGGGAGTATTAATGCCAGTTCGGCGCTCGCGCCATTCGGCACGACGCTTGTCGATACCTTGACCCAGCTTCCACTTTCTGATGCCCGCATTGGTCAGCGCGTTTCTTTCCCATAGCGAGAGTAGCTCAATAAGTACTGCCCCAAGTATCGCGCCGACCGTAAGGATTATCAAGAACCATTGAAATGCCGACGACTCGCTCCGAACGCCCGACTCCGCGCGCGCCAAGCTCAGGCTGAATGGAACCAGACTGACGATCGCCAGGGCGAGGCTAGCTGTGCACTGCCAGAACACTGAACGTAGGAACGGTCGATAAAGCTTATCCGAAAGTCCTCCAAACACATCTTCTGTGATGCGGACCCAAGTGTAGCCGAAAGCGAGTGCACCGGCAAATAGTGTTAGCGAGACCGCGCCCCACCAATCGACGTCATTTCCCACCGCGTACGCGGCGCCGACTTCTCCGATGCCCAGCGCATAAGGTGCAATCGTGTCGATTAGGGTAGGATTCCAGCGTACTAACCGGACGAACAGGAAATAGTTATCCGTAACTACAACGATGGCAATCAGGGCAGCCGCCGCTTGGAGAGCCAGATTTGCTTCCTGAAGCGCCGAATCTTTTATAATGTCGTCCACGAAGATGCGATCGTAGAGACCCGTGATCAGCGCAGCAAGAGCAACGCCCTGAATTATCGCTAATAGCGTTAAATAGCCACCCGAGAATGTTTCCGAGATGCGATCGTTGAGAAGCTGTCGCGTTAGTGGACCAGTCCCGTCAGGAATGAGGTGACCCTTTTTCGAAGGGTGGCCGACTTTATCTGTGTGACCGATAAGCCCGGCTGCTACCATGCTCGGATTACCTTCCCGGCCGTCATATGACTCTTCAACATCACTGCGTCCGATCGAATGGACAGGAAAACGGGAGCCGACCAAGTAGCCTAGTACAACGCACGCGATTGATATTGATAAGTACTTGCCATTTCTCATCAGAAGTTCCT
>Ga0335075_10008971_pt1 | contig 15300 bp, 12 predicted proteins | sample Lox_Sample_24_FD_206723 | JGI IMG/M metagenome (GOLD analysis project Ga0335075, IMG submission 206723) | Soil microbial communities from Loxahatchee National Wildlife Refuge, Florida, United States - Lox_Sample_2.4 | ecosystem: Environmental > Terrestrial > Soil > Wetlands | place: USA... | reverse complement strand
CGTCGCTGGAGAGGACCTCCACGTTCAGGCAGAGCGACTGCATCTCCTTGATCAGCACCTTGAAGGACTCAGGGATGCCGGGCTCGGGGATGTTCTCGCCCTTGACGATGGCCTCGTAGACCTTGACCCGCCCGAGGATGTCGTCGGACTTGATGGTCAGCAGCTCCTGCAGCGCGTAGGCGGCCCCGTAGGCCTCCAGTGCCCAGACCTCCATCTCACCGAAGCGCTGGCCACCGAACTGGGCCTTACCGCCGAGCGGCTGCTGAGTGATCATCGAGTACGGGCCTGTCGACCTGGCGTGGATCTTGTCGTCCACCAGGTGCAGCAGCTTGAGTATGTAGATGTAGCCGACCGAGATCGGGTCCTTGAATGGCTCGCCCGTCCTGCCATCGAACAGCGTCGCCTTGCCGGTGGCGCCGACCAGCCGGTCGCCGTCCCGGTTCGGCCGCGTGCTGGAGAGCAGGCCGGTGATCTCCTCCTCCTTGGCGCCGTCGAAGACCGGAGTCGCCACCTTGCTGCCAGCCTGCGCAGCATCGGCGCCGATCTTCTTCAGCCTCTTCTTCCAGTCCTGGTCGTCACCGCTGACCTCCCAGCCGGAGCTGGCCACCCAGCCGAGGTGGGTCTCCAGGACCTGACCGACGTTCATTCGGCCAGGGACACCGAGCGGGTTCAGCACGATGTCGACCGGGGTGCCATCAGGAAGGAACGGCATGTCCTCCACCGGCAGGATCTTGGCGATGACGCCCTTGTTTCCGTGGCGCCCAGCCAGCTTGTCGCCATCGGTGATCTTGCGCTTGGCAGCCACGTAGACGCGGACCAGCTCGTTCACGCCGGGCGGCAGCTCGTCGCCGTTGTCCCTGGTAAAGACGCGGACGCCGATGACCTTGCCAGACTCGCCGTGCGGCACCTTGAGGCTAGTGTCACGGACCTCGCGGGCCTTCTCGCCGAAGATCGCGCGCAGCAGCCGCTCCTCCGGGGTCAGCTCTGTCTCGCCCTTGGGCGTGACCTTGCCGACGAGGATGTCGCCGGTTACGACCTCCGCGCCGATCCTGATGATGCCGCGGTCATCCAGGTCAGCCAGCACCTCGTCGGAGACGTTCGGAATATCCCTGGTGATCTCCTCCGGGCCGAGCTTGGTGTCGCGAGCGTCGACCTCGTGCTCCTCGATGTGGATCGAGGAGAGCACGTCGTCCTGCACCAGTCGCTGGCTCAGGATGATCGCGTCCTCGTAGTTGTGGCCCTCCCACGGCATGAAGGCGACCAGCAGATTGCGGCCGAGCGCCATCTCGCCGTTGTCGGTGCACGGGCCGTCAGCGATGACCTGGCCGACTTCGACCCGCTGGCCCTCGCCGATCACGGGCTTCTGGTTGAAGCAGGTGCCCTGGTTGGACCGGCGGAACTTGGCCACCAAGTAGTCGGTCCTGGTGCCATCGTCATTGGCGACGGTGATGTAGTCCGCGCAGACCTGCTCAACCAGGCCTGGCTTCTCGGCCGCGATCACGTCGCCGGCATCCACCGCAGCCCGGTACTCCATGCCGGTGCCCACCAGCGGCGCCTCGCTGCGCAGCAGCGGAACGGACTGACGCTGCATGTTCGAGCCCATCAGCGCCCGGTTGGCGTCGTCGTGCTCCAGGAACGGGATCATCGCGGTTGCGACGGACACCATCTGCCGCGGCGAGACGTCCATGTAGTCGACGTCGTCCGGCCTGATGTAGTCGACCTCGCCGCCCTTCCGGCGGACCAGCACGCGGTCCTCGGAGAAGCTGCCGTCGGCCTCGATCGGCGTGTTCGCCTGCGCGATGACGTGCCGGTCCTCTTCGTCGGCCGTGAGGTAGTCGATCTGCTCGGTCACCTTGCCGGCCTTGACCTTGCGGTACGGCGTCTCGACGAAGCCGAACGCGTTCACCCGGCCGTAGGAGGACAGCGAGCCGATCAGACCGATGTTCGGTCCTTCTGGCGTCTCGATCGGGCACATCCGGCCGTAGTGGCTGGGGTGCACGTCGCGGACCTCGAAGCCAGCGCGCTCGCGGGACAGGCCGCCGGGGCCGAGAGCGGACAGGCGCCGCTTGTGGGTCAGTCCGGCCAGCGGGTTGGTCTGGTCCATGAACTGCGACAGCTGGCTGGTGCCGAAGAACTCCTTGATGGAGGCGACAACCGGCCGGATGTTGATCAGGGTCTGCGGCGTGATCGCCTCGACGTCCTGAGTCGTCATCCGCTCGCGAACCACCCGCTCCATCCGCGCCAGGCCCAGCCGGACCTGGTTCTGGATGAGCTCTCCCACCGTCCGCAGGCGGCGGTTGCCGAAGTGGTCGATGTCGTCGGTCTCGACCGGGATCATCTCGGACCCCGACTTCATCTCCTCCTCACCGACGTGCAGCCGGACGAGGTACTCGATGGTGGCGACGATGTCCTCTTCGGTCAGGGTGCCCTGACTGATCGGCAGCGACAGGCCCAGCTTCTTGTTGACCTTGTAGCGGCCGACCTTGGCCAGGTCGTAGCGCTTGGCGTTGAAGTAAAGGTTCTCCAGCAGGGCCTGCGCCGACTCACGAGTCGGCGGCTCACCCGGCCGCAGCTTGCGGTAGATGTCAAGCAGCGCGTCATCCTGGCCGGTGGTGTGGTCCTTCTCCAGGGTGGCCCGCATGGACTCGAACTGGCCGAACCGCTCAAGGATCCTGGCCTCGTCCCAGCCGAGCGCCTTCAGCAGCACGGTGACGCTCTGCTTGCGCTTGCGGTCGATGCGGACGCCAACGGAGTCACGCTTGTCGATCTCGAACTCAAGCCAGGCACCTCGCGACGGGATGACCTTGCAGCTGTAGATGTCCTTATCCGATGTCTTGTCGACCTGGCGATCGAAATAGACGCCAGGGGACCGGACGAGCTGTGACACGACGACACGCTCAGTGCCGTTGATGATGAAGGTGCCCTTAGCCGACATGAGCGGGAAGTCGCCCATAAAGACGGTCTGGCTCTTGATCTCACCGGTGGAGTTGTTGATGAACTCAGCGGTGACGAACATGGGCGCCGAGAACGTCATGTCCTTGTCCTTGCACTCCTCCGCGGAGTACTTGGGCGGCTCAAACCGGTGATCGCGGAATGAGAGCGACATCGTTCCCGTGAAGTCCTCGATCGGACTTATCTCCTCGAAGATCTCTTCGAGGCCGGACTGCTCCGGGAGATTCTTATGTCCCGCTTCCTGCTCGGCCGCGAGCCGGGCGCGCCAGCGCTCGTTGCCAAGCAGCCAGTCGAAGGACTCGGTTTGCAAGGCGAGGAGGCTGGGCACCTCTAGGGGCTCGTGGATGCGAGCGAAGGAAACACGACGGGGACCAAGAGCGGTAGCTGAGGCGCTGCGCGAGGCTGCCAACAGGGGTCCTTCCGAGCTTGTGACGGACGGTGCAGCGCGCACGCTAAACGCCCTGCGGCTACGCCGCTAGGGGTTTGGGAGCCGAGGACGAGTGGGTGCAGCGCAAATTGGCAGTGTAGTCGAAGGACACACCGCCGGTCAACTGTACGTCACTATGAGGTTCACGGTTGCAATGGAGCATTGCTCGTAAAGAGCGAAACGTCAAGCCCTGGACGGCTTGAGTCGCAACCCTCTGCTACGTGACGAAGCTCACACCCGCCTTGATGTTTGGTCTCTGTGCAGGTGGGTAGGGCTATTGGTTCCGCGGCTTGTGACTCTTCGAGTCTCACTGTCAATGGCCCGTAACGCTCCGTGTGCCCCGGATATTCCCGGTGTTCATCGCTCGGCGGCTCGGTCGGGTATGTGCACGTCGAATCCGGGCAAATAGTCCTAATAGCCGCCTCGAGCTAGGCGGGCCAACGACTCTTCACGGACCTGGTGCACTTTGGCGTCCCGTTTGCCGGAAATGCCCGCACGAGATCCGTGAAAAGTGGGTCCGGGGGCCGCAGTGGTCCCGCAACGGCGCCGACCCCGCTTGCAGCTGCCCGGAATTGTCGCTGATCCGGCGCCGCGCCGCCCGGAATCCCCCAACGGCCCGCGGATAGCACAACGGCCCGCTACCGCCGCTGATTGCGGAGTAGCGGGCCGCTCGCTTTTTGCGGGCCTCGGTGGCCGGCTTGGCGGCTCGTCCTCTGAGCGCCTGCGCTGGGATCGATTGGGATTCTCAGCGCTAGTTGCCGAGAATCCCAATCGTTGGGCTGGCTGCCGAAAATCCCAACCGTTAGCCCGCTCGCCTTACTTGACCGTGACGGTCGCGCCAGCGCCCTCGAGGGCCGCCTTGGCCTTGTCCGCGGTCTCCTTGTTGACGCGCTCAAGCAGCGGCTTGGGCGCGCCGTCGACCAGGTCCTTAGCCTCCTTGAGCCCGAGGCTCGTCAGAGTGCGGACCTCCTTGATGACCTGGATCTTCTTGTCACCGGCCGCCTCGAGGACGACGTCGAACTCGTCCTTCTCCTCAGCCTCCTCCGCCGCCGCCCCACCGGCGCCACCGGCAGCGGGGGCAGCCGCCACCGCCACCGGCGCGGCGGCCTTCACGTCGAAGGTCTCCTCGAACTGCTTCACGAACTCAGAGAGCTCGATCAGCGTCATCTCCTTGAACGCCTCAAGCAGGTCGTCCGTGCTGAGCTTTGCCATGGTGGTGCTTCCTCTTCCGTTCAATCCGTGTCGCCGATGGCGCCTGCCACCTGCGGGGAACTTGTGTCTGTCACGACTGTGACGAGCTAGCCTTCCGAGCTCTCCCCGGCGGCTTCAGGCGCGGCCTCGGCTGCCGCCGGTGCCGGCCCATCGGTGTCTGGGCTGACGACCGCAGGCTCGCCCGCGCCGCCGTCGCCCTCCGCGGCCTTCTTCTGCTGGAGCGCGCTGAGCAGCTGCGCCATCTGGGTGGGCAGCGCCGCGAACGTGCCTGCCGCGTTCGACAGAGACGCCTTCATCGCGCCTGCGAGCTTGGCCAGCAGCACCTCCCGCGGCTCCAAGTCCGCGAGCTTGAGGATCTCGGCCGGCGTGAGCGGCTTACCCTCGAGCACGCCGCCCTTGATGACCAGCAGCGGGTTCGCGCGGGAGAACTCGCGCAGGCCCTTCGCCGCCTCCACGACGTCACCCCGCACGAAGGCGATCGCCGACGGCCCCGTCAGCAGATCGGTCAGCTCAGCCGAGACGCCCGCCTCAGCGGCGGCGATCTTAGTGAGCGTGTTCTTGACAACCGAATATGTCGCGTTGTCGCCGAGCGACTTGCGCAGCTCGCCTATCTGCGCCACCGTCAGGCCGCGGTATTCGGTCAGCACCGCGCCTGAGGAGCTCTGGAACCGCTCGGTCAGCTCCGCGACAGCGGCTACCTTCTCTGCCCTCGCCACGGGCCTCCCTTCTCGCGCCGTTCTCGTCGCGATCGCGGCGAGCACGGCCAGTGTCCGGTGTCGGAACGGCCCGCAGACATGCAAACGCCCCGTACGCAGGCGCACGGGGCAACGACCGGAACGAGCTCAAAGCAGCACGTCCAAGTCCAGCTCACCGCCTGCGCGGGCCGCCCGCATCACGGGCCTTCGGTTGCCGCGCTTGGCGCGCGCCAACAGCCAACGGTCTTTGGCAGGAAATCAGAATACCCGGCCAGCGCTCGGCGAGCCAAATCAGCGGCTGGCAACGAGCCCGCTGGCAGCGAGCAGCAAGCTGCGGCAAAAGGCCCAGGCGCCGTTTCGGCAACCTGGGCCCCAAGCGGGTTTCTGGCGCGTCAGACCGCGGCGGCCTCATCGAACTCTGCCATCAGGCCCCGCGTCATGCCGGGGTCGACCGGGATACCCGGACCCATCGTGGTCGTGATCGCGACCTTCTTCACGTACTTGCCCTTGGCAGCGGCCGGCTTGAGCCTGATGACCTCTTCCAGCGCCGCGGCGTAGTTCTCCACCAGAGCCCGGTTGGTGAACGAGGCTTTGCCGATGATCAGGTGCAGGTTGCTGTTCTTGTCGACGCGGAACTCGATCTTCCCACCCTTGATGTCACTGACGGCCTTGCCCACGGCCATCGTGACGGTGCCCGTCTTCGGGTTCGGCATCAGGCTCCGCGGACCGAGTATCCGGCCGAGACGGCCCACCTTGCCCATCAGGTCCGGCGTAGCCACGACCGCGTCGAAGTCCAGGAACCCGCCCTGGACTCGCTCGATCAGGTCATCCGAACCGACGTAGTCGGCGCCGGCGGCCTTGGCCTCCTCGGCGCGCTCACCGGTTGCGAAAACCAGGACCCGAGCGGTCTTGCCGGTGCCGTTCGGAAGATTGACGGTGCCGCGGACCATCTGGTCAGCCTTGCGCGGGTCGACGCCAAGCCGGAAGGAGACCTCGACGGTGGAGTCGAACTTGGTGGTGGAGGTGTCCTTGGCCAGGGAAACCGCTTCGGACGGGGCGTAGAGCCGGCTCGGGTCGACGAGTTCCGCCGCCTTCCGGTATGCCTTACTGCGCTTCATTAACCTCTCCTGGATCTGTCGGAGTTCGTGGTCAGCGGGCCAGCGCCTGGCCCTGCCACTGCCCGTGCCTTCCCGGCACCGGCCTTTCAGTTTTCAAGCGGGGAACGGGCATCTGCATTCCGCAGCCACCCGAACCCAACCCAGCAGCGGGGGTTCTAGCCCTCGACCTTAATGCCCATCGAGCGAGCGGTTCCCGCGATGATCTTCTCTGCCGCCTCGATCGTGGTGGCGTTCAGGTCAGGCATCTTGGTCTGGGCGATCTCCCGGACCTGAGCCTGCGTCATCGAGCCGACCTTGGTCTTGTGCGGCTCGCCGCTGCCCTTCTGCACTCCCGCGGCCTTCTTGATCAGCTCGGGCGCCGGCGGGGTCTTGGTGATGAAGCTGAACGACCGGTCCTCGTAGATCGTGATCTCGACCGGGATGACGTTCCCTCGCTGGCTCTCCGTCGCCGCGTTGTATTGCTTAACGAAGTCCATGATGTTGACGCCATGCGGGCCCAGCGCGGTACCGACCGGCGGGGCCGGAGTGGCAGCACCCGCGTTCAGCTGCACCTTGACGATCGCAGCGACCTTCTTCTTCCTCGGAGCCATCTCTGGGTCCTTACCTCACTGTCTTGTTCGCTATCGGAATTCTCTAGATCTTGCTGACCTGCTCGAACGAAAGCTCCACCGGCGTCTCCCGGCCGAAGATCGACACGAGCACCTTCAGCTTCTGCGTATCGGGGTTGATCTCGTTCACGGTGGCTGGCAGGGTGGCGAATGGCCCGTCCATTACGGTAACCGACTGGCCAATCTCGAAGTCCACTGCCGCTGCGCGGACCGCCTCGGCCTTCTTGGCTGCCTTCTCCTCCGGAACCGGCGCGAGCAGGCTGGCGACCTCATCCAGGCTCAGCGGTGACGGGCGGCTCGACAGGCCGACGAAACCGGTCACGCCCGGAGTGTTGCGCACGGCCGCCCAGGATTCATCGGTGAGATCCATCCTGACCAGGATGTAGCCGGGCAGCACCTTCTCCTGCACCTGCTGGCGCTTGCCGGACTTGATCTCGATGACCTCGTGTGTGGGGACCTCGATCTGGAAGATGTAGTCCTCCATGTTGAGCGACTGCGTCCGGCTCTCCAGGTTGGTCCGCACTCGGTTCTCGTAACCCGCGTAGGAATGCACGACGTACCAGTCGCCCGGCAGCAAGCGAAGCTCGGTCTTGAACTGCTGGACCGGGTCGGCGTCCTCGCCGGCACCCTCATCGGCCTGCGCAGCGGGTACGTCGGCAAACGTGAAGTCACCACCGGCTGGCTCGGTGTCGGCTGGCTCACCCGCCGTCAGGTCGCCAGCCGTCGGCTGGTCGGCCCTCGGCTCGGCTGCCGTGGGCTCTTCGTCTGTTGAGTCACCCAGCGGCCATTCGGACTCGGACACGATTCTCTTTCTCCCCTGCGCTCTCGCTGCGCTCCTGGCTGGGCCTCAGCGCCGCCTCACCTACTGCTGCGGCGCAGCCGGGACCCCTTTGATCATGCTGCCACGCTCCGTGCGCGACGGGATACCCAGCCGAGTTGCCTCAGCCGAAAAGAACCAGCACCAGCTTGGTGAATCCGTAGTCCAGGCTGGTCACGATCCCGACCATAACCAGGATGAAGATCAGGGCGACCGTGGTGTAGGTCACCAGCTCCTTGCGCGTGGGCCAGACCACCTTGCGAAGCTCGTCCCGCACCTCACGGACGAACTGGGCCGGGGAAGTCCGGTCCGGCTTCGCCGGGCGGTTCGGCTTCGCAGCCCGCTCCGGAGCTGGTCCGCGTGTCTGAGTGGCCAATGTCCTCACCTGAGCAACGATTCTTGTCGGCTGGCGCCGCCGTCTGCCCGCGTAAACGGGCCGTACTCGCAGGGCAGGAGGGACTCGAACCCCCAACCGCCGGTTTTGGAGACCGGGACTCTAGCCAATTGAGCTACTGCCCTGTGATGGCTCGTGCGGGCATGCACGGACCACTGGTGGACCACCACCAGATCCAGAAGTGTACGTGTCTGCGGCGCTGACGTCGAACTGCGGAGTTAACGTGGCGGATGCCGGGGCGCGTGGACCGGGCCCACCCGGTGCCCGTGCGACCCGTGCCCGACAGCTTGCGCCCCACCCACAAGAGCTACTGACGGGCCGGGGCTAGGGAATATTCCCCTGAACGCCACATAGCGGGCGGAAACCGCCCGACTGGCCGCCGGCGGTGGAGCGGTCAGCAGGCCAGTAGTGGGAACATGGATCACATGCCTCACGCATCGACAAGGATCTCCGCACGAGTAGCCGCGATCGCCGAGTCCGCCACGCTGGCCGTCGACGCCAAAGCCAAGGCGCTGAAGGCCGCCGGGCGGCCAGTGATCGGCTTCGGAGCCGGCGAACCCGACTTCCCGACGCCGGATTACATCGTCGAGGCGGCGCAGCGCGCGTGCGCCGAGCCTAGATTCCACAAGTACACGCCCGCGGCCGGGCTTCCAGAGCTGCGCGAGGCGATCGCCGTCAAGACCGCCCGAGACTCGGGTCTGGCAATCTCCGCCAGCCAGGTGCTGGTCACCAACGGCGGCAAGCACGCGGTGTTCCAGGCATTCGCTGCCCTGCTTGATCCCGGCGACGAGGTGCTCCTGCCCACGCCGTACTGGACCAGCTACCCAGAGTCGATCGCGCTGGCTGGCGGCGTCCCGGTGCTGGTGCACACTGACGAGACCAGCGGCTACCTGGTGAGCATCGACCAGCTTGAGGAGCACCTCACCGATCGCACGAAGCTGCTGCTGTTCGTCTCGCCGTCCAACCCGACCGGTGCGGTCTACCCGCCGGAGCAGGTAGCCGAGATCGGCCGCTGGGCGGCCGAGCGCGGGATCTGGGTCGTCACCGACGAGATCTACGAGCACCTGGTCTACGACGACGCCCGCTTCGTGTCGATGCCGGTCGTGGCGCCGGAGATCGCCGAGCGCTGCCTGGTACTCAACGGCGTCGCGAAGACCTACGCGATGACCGGCTGGCGGGTGGGCTGGATGGCCGGGCCGGCCGACGTCATCAAGGCGGCGATCAACCTCCAGTCACACTCGACGTCTAACGTCTGCAATGTTGCCCAGGCGGCCGCGCTCACCGCGGTGTCGGGCGACCTGTCCGCTGTCGCGCAGATGCGGTCGGCATTCGACCGGCGGCGGCAGGTAATGACCGTGATGCTGAACGACGTTCCGGGCGTAGTCTGCCCGCTGCCCGATGGCGCGTTCTACTGCTACCCGTCCGTGAAGGGCGTCCTCGGTAAGCAGATCGCGGGTCAGCGGCCGGCCACCTCAGGTCAGCTCGCCGAGCTGCTGCTTGACGAGGCCGACGTAGCGGTCGTTCCGGGCGAGGCGTTCGGGACCGACGGGTACTTCCGGCTGTCGTGTGCGCTCGGTGATGCTGACCTGGAGGAAGGCGTCTCCCGGCTGGCCAAGCTGCTCAGTACCGCCCACTAGCTGCCGGCCTGCGCCAGAACAGCCGCACGGCCAGCTGTCCTGGCAGACTTGACTGATGCCCCGGCCGATCGCGGCGCTGCCGAAGGCGCATCTGCATCTGCACTTCACCGGATCAATGCGGCATGCCACGCTGGTCGAGCTGGCCAAGCTGCACGGCGTGCATCTGCCCGAGGCACTGGCCGAGGACTGGCCGCCTCAGCTGAGCGCGGCCGACGAGCGCGGCTGGTTCCGGTTCCAGCGGCTGTACGACATCGCCAGGTCGGTGGTCCGGACCCACGAGGACATTCGCCGGCTGCTTGCCGAGGCCGCGGAGGACGAGCGGGCCGAAGGGTCGGGCTGGCTGGAACTGCAGATCGACCCGTCGGGTTACGCCGGGCGGTTCGGCGGCCTCACGCCGATGCTCGAGCTTGTGCTCGACGCGGCCGCTGGCGCCGCTAGGCAGACCGGCGTCGGAATCGGCATCATCGTCGCAGCCAACCGCACGAAGCACCCGCTGGATGCCCGCACGCTGGCCAGGCTCGCCGCAGCTTACGCAGACCGCGGGGTGATCGGGTTCGGCCTCAGCAACGACGAGCGCCGCGGCCACATGGCCGACTTTGCACCCGCCTTCAGGATCGCGGGCAAGGCTGGCCTGCTGTCGGTCCCGCACGGCGGCGAGCTGGTGGGCCAGGCCAGCGTGCGGGCCTGCCTGGAAGAACTGAACGCAGACCGGATCGGGCATGGCGTCTCGGCCGTTTCTGACCCGGAGCTGCTACTGCACCTAGCCGCCCGGCAGACCACGCTGGAGGTCTGCCCGACGTCCAACGTGGCGCTCGGGGTCGCTGCCAGGCCGGGTGACGTACCGCTGGTGCGCCTGCTTGAAGCCGGCGTCCAGGTGGCGCTCGGCGCCGACGACCCGCTGCTGTTCGGCCCCCGCCTTATCGAGCAGTACGAGCAGGCCAGGCGCGTGCACGGGTTGTCCGACGCTGAGCTTGCGGCCCTGGCGCGGATGTCCGTGCTCGGCTCGGTCGCACCCGCCGACGTGCGCGGCCGGCTGCTCGCAGGAATCGATGACTGGCTAGCCGCCCCGCCTGAGTGACTCGCGGGAGCCGCAGCCCCTACAGCGTTAGGCCCACCAGGACCGGCTCGTTCGCAAGCTCGACACCGAAGGCTGCGAGGACTCCGGCCTTGATCTCCCGAGCCAGCCGGACCAGGCTGGCAGAACTGCCGTCGCCAGGATTGGTCAGCGCAAGCGCGTGCTTAGTCGAGATGCGGGTGCCGCCAGGGTCGTCGGGCAGCCGGAAGCCCTTGCTGAACCCGGCATGCTCGATCAGCCAGGCAGCTGACAGCTTCACCTGCCCGTCCTCGGTAGGCCAGTGCGGAATGCCACCGCTGTTTGCAGCACCGCTGTTTGCCGCACCGCCGTTTGCCGCACCGCCGTTTGCCGCACCGCCGTTTGCCGCACCGGTGACACGGGCTGCGAGGGCGGCGTACACCGAGGCGCCGACGATCGGGTTGGTGAAGAACGAGCCGGCGCTCCGGGTGTCGGGATCCGCGGCGTCCAGCACCATGCCTTTCCCCCTGCGGAGCATCAGGACGGCAGCGCGGGCGTCGGCGAGCGGCACCCGTTCCCCCTCGCCCACGCCGAGAACCCGGCTCAGCTCGCCGTAGCGGATCGGCGCCGACTGCGGGCAGACCGCAAGCCGGAATGTCACCGCGAGCACGACGAACCGGCCCGTCGCCGACGCCGGGTTCAACGTCGCCCCGCGTGCCAGGCCGGCGGCACGCCCTTTGAACATGCTGGTCCGGTAGCCGAAGCCGCAGTCGGCGGCCGGGATCCAGACGACCTGATCGCGCAGCCGGTCATAAGCCCGGACCGACGTGATGGTGTGGGCGACGTCCTGGCCGTAAGCATTGACGTTCTGGATCGGCGTAGCCCCGACCCGGCCGGGAATGCCGGACAGGCACTCGACCCCGGAGAGCCCTTCGGCGAGGCAGCGCTGCACGAACTCATCCCAGTCGTGGCCAGCCGCAGCCGTCACCTCGACCGCGTCGCCATCGGCAGCAAACTCCAGCCCGGCCGTAGCGACCTGCACTACCAGTCCGGGAAACCCCTCGTCGGCCACGACCAGGTTGCTGCCGCCGCCGAGCACGAGTACCGGCTCCGCTTCGGCGTCCGCGGCCCGCACCGCCGCGACGAGCTCGTCCTCGCTGCTGGCCGTCACGAACCGGTCAGCCGGGCCGCCCAGGTGCAGCGTGGTGTGATCCGCCAGGCGCACCTGCTCGGTAGTTATCACGACGGTGGATCTCCAGGAGGGAACGGGCTCGCTCGGGGCCAGTCTGGCTCGTATGGCAGCCGGGCCGGGATTACCGGGGCCCATCGCCGCCGCCAGTCAAGCATGCCGTACGCGGTCGCATGACACGCGCCGGACGCAGGCAGCGCGCCGGACGCAGGCAGCGGGCCGGCGGAGGCCGGCCCGCTGCCCTTATTCCTGGGCCGTTGCGGCCTACTAGGCGAGAGCGGCCATCTCGCTTAGCTGGGCCTCGTCCGCGGCATCGGCCTCGGCCAGCACGTCCTCGGCCGGCATCCTGGCCCGCAGGCACCGCTCGTAGGTGGCAGCCGTCTCCTCGCAAGTCCGCTCGATGTCGTAACGCGACCGGGCCCGGTCGGCAGCCGCGATCCCGTACGCCTGCCGCATGACTGGCTGCGCCAGCAGCGCGCGGAGCCGGTGCACCAGCATGCCCGGATGTTCGGGCGCCACCAGCGCGCCGGTGATGCCATCGAGGACAGCATCGCGCTGGCCCCCGACTGCGGAGGCGACTACTGGCAGCCCGCAGGCCATGCCCTGAATAACCGCGACGCCCGTCGGGTCGTAGGCCGATGCGCTCACCATGACGTCCGCCGACCGCAGCAAGGCCGGCAGCTCGTCATCGGCGACCTCGCCCGCGAACGTTACCCGGCTGCGCACGCGCAGGCTGGTAGCCAGCTGAGCAGCCGCGCGGAACGGGCCGGAGCGCGGCAGGTGCCTTGCGTCAGGGCCGCCAACGATGGTCAGCTCGGCTCCCGGCAGCTGGGCAAGAGCGCGGATCACTGTCCGCAGCCCGCGCGCCTCATCGTCTGCGAGCACGATCAGCCTGGGCTTGCCGCCACCCTTGGCCCGGGCGTCTTCCTGGCTGAAGTGCGTCGTGTCGAGGCCGGCCGGGATCACCCTGATGGCCGATCTCGGTATGGACAGCCTGGCTAGCTCGGCGGCTTCTTCCTCGGAGCGAGCTAGCACGGCTGCAGCTGCCCGGCCGATCGATGCCTCGACCTGTACCCGGCAAGCCGGAACCTCGAAGCCCGCCTGACGCCGCTCGAGCGAGCCGAGCGATTCGAAGCTCTGCACCACCGGGATATCGGTGCCGCGGACTGCGCCGAGCGCAGCCAGCCCCGCTGTCCACGAGAACGCGTGCACGACATCGGGCGGCCTGGCCCGCCAGCGGCTGGCCAGGTACGCCGCAACCTGGGGCATGAACCTGGCCGCCTGCTCGGCGGCCAGCGACCTGGCCGGGCCAGCTTTGACGTGCTCCACGCTTACTCCGGCGCCGAGGACCGCCGCCTTGGGCAGCGCCGGATCCTCGGCCCGCGCGTACATGGTGACGCGGTGCCCGTTGCTGGCAAGCGCGCGGGCGAGCACGGCCGGCTGCAGCAGCTGGCCGTCGTGAGCGCCGGAGCGCCCGAGGGGGCTGTGCGCGGTAATGATCGCAATCCGCATGGGGATGCCTCCTGAGGGGTTATCGCTGGGTCACAGCGCACGCACCAGGGGGCCAGAGATCAAGAAAGGCACACCCTCGTGCTCGCACCGTGAAGTGCGGTACGCCAGTTACTGGCGTGAGGGCGTGCCTGCTTCGTAGACACCGCTGAACTACCTTATGCCCGGCGGCGCGCGGATACAAACGTGGTCCGCGCGCCGCGGAGCGGGCGCTTACTCTTCGATGAACTGCTCGATTGTGTCGCTCTCGACCGGAACGCCGCCCAGCGTGCTCGTGGGCACTGTCTCAGCGGGCCCTGTATCAGCGGGCACTGTATCGGCGGGCACCGTGTCGGCGGGCACCGTGTCGGCGGGCCCTGTGTTGGCGGGCACAGTGTCGGGAGACACCGCGTCAGCCGCGACCGGGTCGGTCGCGATGACGTCGCGCGTCTCGGTAATCAGACCGCCAGGCACCAGCAGCCGGGAGAACCGCCGCTGCCGTAGGTCGATGTCGTTACGCCGCGTTCCGCCGGTGTTTAGCACCAGGCGACGGCGTAGCCAGCTGTAGCCGCGGCGGGGCAGGAATGCGCCTGCCGCTCCGGTAAGCATCAGTACCCAGCCGGCCGCGTGGAAGTTGAAGAACGATGGCTCGGCAGTTACGGCGAAGGCGAAGATAGCGCCTATCGCCGCGACTGTGAGTGCCGTCGCGGTCTTCATCGGGGTGTTCCCTTCGCTAACGTCTCTGGCCTGGCGTGCGCGCTCACGCTGGCACCCGCTCGACTAGGTGTGCCCGAAGGTACGACAGCGCCTCGGCCAGCAGCCGGGAAACGTGCATCTGGGAGATGCCTAGCTGTTCGCCGATCTCGGACTGGGTCATGTTGCCGTAGAAGCGCATGAGCAGCAGCTGCTGCTCGCGATCAGGCAGCTCGCTCCAGTGTGCCCACACAGACTGCATGTCGAGCACGTGCTCGAGCTGCGGGTCGTCGTCGCCGAGCAGCTCGGCAAGGCTCGCCGCGCCGTCCTGGGTCGTGACCGGCGAGTCGAGCGAGGCCGCCTGGAAGGCCAGCTCGGCCTGCCGGGCGGCGCGGACCTCGTCATCGGCTATGTTCAGGTGCTTGGCCAGCTCCGCGTCGGTCGGCGTCCGGCCGAGCTTTCCGGTCAGCTCCGCAGCCGCTGTTCTCAGCTCGAGCCGCAGTTCCTGCAGCGACCGCTTGACATGGACCTGCCAGCGCTTGTCACGGAAATGCCGCTTGACTTCGCCACTCACGCACGGCTGGGCATAGCCGGCCAGGCTCGTCCCGACGGCGGGATCGAAGTTGTTAATGGCCTTCAGCAGGCCGACATAGCCAACCTGCATCAGCTCCTCGTACGATTCCGTGCTGTTCTTGTAGCGCAGCACGCATGACCTGACCAGCGGCCGGTACCTGGTGACCAGCACTTCACAGGCCGCGTCACGCATCGCGCTGCCGCGTGGCGACCGCTGGATCATCGTGAGGAGCTCGGCGTCGTCCAGTTCTTCCAGGTCGCCAGGCCGCATCGTCGTCATTGGCGTTGCTACCGTCGTCATGTCCACTCCCTGCGCGGCGGTTGAGGGGTTCCGCCTGCGCTTCGTTGTGCCCTCAGCACAGGGCTCAAACATCGGGTTTGCGCGGCTACGCCTCGGGCGAGAACGCCTGCCCGTTGCCGGCAGCTGCTCCGCCGGCGCATCCTGGCATCCGCAGGCGATTCGG
>Ga0335075_10008970_pt1 | contig 15301 bp, 25 predicted proteins | sample Lox_Sample_24_FD_206723 | JGI IMG/M metagenome (GOLD analysis project Ga0335075, IMG submission 206723) | Soil microbial communities from Loxahatchee National Wildlife Refuge, Florida, United States - Lox_Sample_2.4 | ecosystem: Environmental > Terrestrial > Soil > Wetlands | place: USA... | reverse complement strand
AATTAAGCGGCGGGGCCAGAATGGCGGCGGAATGGCGACGGAATTAGCTGCGGGCCGGCCTGCAATAGTCGCCCGGACCTATTGCCACGTCGCGGCGCAATTCATTGCGGCGAATGTCGTCGGCCTGAATTTGCCGCAGTCGGTCCATTGATTGCATTCTGCGCATTAGCTCAGAATGGCGATAAACGCTCAGCGCCCGCGGGCCCAGCCCGTCACTGCAGTCCGGCTGATGCCCGAACACCGCCGGCGCGTGGCAGTCGCAGTGCATCAGAACAACACCCCCTGCCGGTCCTGCATGTCGACCTCGCCGGTTAGGAACGTCACTCGGTTACGCTGGCGCGTCCACTGCTTCAGCAGCTGCCAGCCCTCGTCGCAGAGTCGCGCGGTGTCCTGGCCGGCCCGGCGGCAGTCGGCGCACACCTTCTTATGCGCCCTGATAACCCCGGCCGTTGCGTCCAGCTGCTGCCGTGCTGCGCTCAGCCGGTCTTTCGCTGGCTTTGGGCCACGCCTGGTCGCCATGATGCGTCATCCTCTCGCGGGTAGAAGTGGAGGTGCTTGGGGCGCGCATGCGGGACCACCCGGCCGGTGATGCCATGCTGGCGGGCGACCGCCCCGAGTCCGGAGTCGACCTGGCCGAACTGCCATGCCGGCATGTGCGGGCAGGCGAGGTCGAGTAGCCGCGCCGGGGTGTAGGTCAGCCCGAGGGCGAACCACTCAGCGCGCGGCTGCATGCGCTGAGTCATCGCCGGCCGGTTGCCGTCCATGACCCCCCACGCCCACACCCAGCCGTCGCGCATGGTCGACGCCGGCCACAGCTTGTGTGCGGCGACATGGACCCATTCCGGGTAGTCGGCGATTTGCTCGCGCATGGCGGCCAGGTCGTCGGGGTCGCAGACGATGTCGGGGTCCTGCCAGATCACGCCGGCGGGGTCGTCGTCGCGGATGTGCCGCCAGTATTCCGCCATGAGCGAAGCTTTCCGGCCGCGCGGCCTATCAGGTTCCGGCGCCACCCTGATGATTTCGTCGGGGTGGACGCTGGGGATTCGCCAGTGATTCCATTCGATCTGGGCATGTGGGACAAGCATGGTGCTCCTTCTGTAGGTAGCGGACTGATCATCTGTCGCAGGTGGGTTGCCTGCAGCTCCGGCGGGAATGCAGCCGGAAGATTGAACGGGGCCGGCAGCAGGTGAGTGCGGCCCTGGTCGCAGATCGCAGCCTCTAGCGGGTACACCTGGCCGCTGGCGCCAACCCAGCCGGTGACGTAACTGTTGGCGAGCGTGTAGTTCTGCTTCGTGCGCAGGTATCCGGGGTCGGTAGTGCCCGGGCGCAAGCTCATCTGAGTGGACAGCTTGGGCCAGAGCAGCGCGGTTATCCGGCCGTCGTCGCCGACGACGTGCGCTCGCGGAATCCCGGCCAGCTTCGTGTCGCCCGGCGTGATCACGTGTTGCGGCCCGAGCACCGACACCGACTCGTAGGTGCCCTTGTGGCGCAGCTGCAGCGGGCCGAATGTGTGCGTCGCCGAATAGCAGTCACTGAGCGCGGACTCCCTGCAGATCAGCCCATCAGTGTCGCAAGTGATCACCGACTCCCGGCCGAAATGATCTATGGCCCTGCTGAGATACACGCGCGTCCATGACTCGACCCAGGCCAGGATTGCCGGGTAGGCATTGTCGCCGTCGCCCGACGGGACGACCTCGGCGACCTGGCCGCACACGTCGATCAGGTGCGACGCTGCCTGCAATTCCGCATTCCAGGCCGGCCGGTAATCCCAGCCGGCGCCGCCCAGTGTCTGCAGCGGGATGGTCCGCCAGCCGCGCGCCGCTGTCTTTCCGATCACCGCCCGGCCCCAGTGCTTGACCGCCCGGCGGGCTACCCGCGGTACGTCATCACGCTCGTCCGCGGTGACCTCGAGCACCCAGCTGGCCCACTCCTGCATGTGCGGGCTGAGCCGGTGCAGCCACCCCGGCCCTATGCTGACCAAGTGCCCGAGTCTGCGCGCCTCGCCAATCTCAGGTCCTGCCAGCGTCGTGGTGAATGTCCCTACGGGGTATGCGATCCGACCGTTTACGCGGACGGGGTACCGCGGCGAATCGGTGCGCACTGTTACCTCCGCGATGATGCCGAACTGGTCGCCGCACACAAGCGGGCTATCGACCGGAAGTGAGTCAAAGTTGCCCTGCCTCGCGGCGGGTAGCATGCGGTTAGCGGCGATACTCGGATAGGCCGACCTGAAGTCAAGCAGGGCGAACGGCCCGCCGGACTGGTCGCCGTGCGCGAACGCTTCCCGCCGGCCACCGTAGATCGCTGCCCTGTCGGCCGCGCACTGGCCGGCGTCTGGCACGATCAGCGGTAGCTGCGCGGTCGTCTTGTGCCGCCACGTATTCCACCCGCCCGCCGACCCCGTCAGCGTCCAGCTGCCTAGCTTCTGCGCGTCCCACCAGTCCATCAGCTGCGTCATGGCGAGAGCCAGGATCTCGGTATCAGCCTCGCAGCGGGCAACCCAGGCGTCGTCGCTGTCGTCGAACGCTGGCAGGGCCGGCTTGACATAGCCAACGTCGGCGCCGATGTGCTCCAGTGGCGCGCGCAGCCATCCCCAGCTGTCAGCGAACGTGAGCACGCAGATTCCGCGCTTCATCCGCAGCCACGGCGAATCGCTGGCGACCGCGTGCCCGGTAACCAGCCATCCCCGCGAGTGCAGCACCGCGGGCAGACGGGTAACCGCCAGGTCGAAAGACAAATTGTGGGCGTACAGCCATAGGCACCGCTGACCCTCGGCCCAAATCTCGACCTGGTCGGCCAGTTCCGCCGCGGTGAATCCGTAACCGCGGCTGACCCCGAGTCCTGACTCACTGCGTGCCCGCCGGACATCCAGCCGCGCTGTCCAGCAGCGCAGCGTGTGCAACTCCCCTTCCGGGGTGTCGGCGGGCAGTGCCTCAGTGTCAAAGCAGACGACCTGTGGCGGTGACCACTCACGGTGATTCGGTCGGACCCTGTGTATGCCCGGCGACTGGCTCACCGGCGCACGACGACCCTTCGCCCTTTATCGACCGTGATCATCCCGGCCTCAACCGCCGCGTAAATCAGGTTCGCCAGCTGCGCGAACGTAAGGTGCAGGTAGCGCGGCCCGTCGGCCATCTCAACCGCGTAGGAACCGTCCGGGCGCTGCGTGATGGTGACCACCGCGGGCTACCGGGTAAGCCAGAGCGGGCTAGTCGACTCGATGCTGCTAAACCATGCTGCGACGGGGTCCGGTGCAGCGTCGATTCCGTGCCGGTCGCAAGCAAGCCCCAGGAATCCGAGGCAAAACGGCCGGCCGTCCAGCACGCCGCACCGCGCGCAATCCTGTGGCTCGGTCACGTAATCACCGGTGATGACTGGCCGCGCGCCCGGCCGTCCGGCGTGCCGGCTGATCGCCCGGGTCAGCCAGCTCGCGCGTTTCGGTGCCCGGTGGCGCGGCTCGTAGTCACGCCGGCCGGCGCCGGGCACCCGTTCTGCATACCACCACCATCCGACGCCGGCCGTGGCGACCGCGGCGACCAGGACTGCCAGGGCGACAATAACGACAGTGAAGCTAGGCATGGCTGTGCTCCTATCCGAGCGCGGGGCCGACTGTGATGGTGATGCTGTCCAGGCCGGTATAAGTGCCGCCGATGCCGCCGCCCGGAGTGGTGCCAACCTGCATTGCGGCCGCATTCGCGTCGGTGATCGCCCGCAACTCGCCGGCTGTCGGCGGCAGATCAGTAATCCCGGTGATCGTCCGGTACACCGGCTCGTCCTGGCCCTCAACATTCAGCCCGACGACCAGGTGATACGACGGGGCGGCATTAAACGCATTCAGGTCCATAGACCAGGGTGCAAGCGTGATCATGCTGCTGGTTATCTGGTCGTCGTCGCTGGCCGCCGACAGTGCGTCTTTCGCCTCGACCCAGGACCCGGCCATGCTGGCGATCTGCTCAGTAACTGACGTGTCCAGCAGCACCGGCGGGACAGCCTGCGCGCCGATGTTCGCTATCGCCTGGCCGATGGTGCTCGCCGCGGACTGGCCGGCTGACGCGGCCGACAGTGCTACTCGCCAGACTGTTCCGATTGCGTTGCGTATACTCTGACCCAGTGCCATCGGTCAGGGTGCTCCTTCCGGTGGGGTGCGTATGAAGGGCCGGCAACTTGGGCGAGTTGCCGGCCCTTAGCCTATTCCTGTTACCTACTGGGACGCTTGCGCGTCCGTGTTATGACCCGGTAGACGAAAACACCCAATAGAACCATCCCGGCCACCACAAGACCGGTGATGATGACATCGGCGGCTATGATGCCAAATACCTGGTTTTGCTGGCACATCTATCGCGCCTTTCCATCCGCCGGTACAGCCGGCGCATCCTCGCCTCCCACGGCACGAACTGCCGGGCGACGGCGAACACCGCGATAGCGATGCCCACCGCCGCGCCGGCCATCACGACGGGCGCGAGCGCCCATGCCGGACTGACAGTCGCGCCCATTACGCGCTGTCGCCGTCGTGCGCAGGGTCGCCGTTAGCACCCCTCGCCTTACGGTGACCGTGCGTCGACCTGACCACATGCTGAGTCGACGCCCAATGGTCGGCCGCGCTGCCCGGCTCGCCGCCGTCCTGCGCGCCGATGATCGTCTGCCCGCTGTCGCGACCGTCCGGCCCGAGCACTGCGGTTACCGGGGTGGCGTCATCGCCGGTGTCCGGCGCGGTGACCTCGGCGCCGGACATCGCCTGCACGATGCCCAGCAGGAACTCAGCACCGCAGCTGGCACAGAATTTCTGTGTGGTGTAGTCGGCCAGGTTCATCAGCGAACCGACCGCCGGCCACTCCGTGCAGAAGTCACACGGCGGACCCTCGGGAACGGGAATCTCGACAGTCACCTCTGCTCCAATCGCCTCAGCGCGTCATACAGCTTGGTGTGGATGTGCTGCAGCCGCCGGTGATGCTCAGCCTGCGCTGCGTACTCACTGATCAGCCGCGCCGCGTCCGCTATCGCCAGCCTCAGCACGTGAGCCTCGCTGGACAGCCCAATCTGGTCGCTCATCACGGCCTGGCTATCCTTAGCCTCGCGGTCGGCCTGGCCGCGCGCTTCAGTCAGTGCGTCGATTATGGCGCCCATCGTCTACGCCTGGCCCGGCGTGCTAGCGGCGACGATGTGCAGGTGGTACGGGTAAAACCCGCGGGCTGTCGGCCGGTCAGCCACGACGACGTCGGCGATAATCGGGAAGATGCCCAGCTGATGACAGCGGGCCAGCTGGATAACCGTCGACAGTGCCGACGTGGTGAACGTGGCGCCCTCGCCGGTCGTGGCGTCCGCCGCATCGGCGACCAGGAACACGCCGGCGCCGTCCTGGTAGGCCGACGGTCGCTGGGTAACGCCGCGGATTGCCAGCCGCTTGCCGGCGAGGTTGCGGCCCGACGTGCCCTCCCAGGGCGCATTCAGGTCGTCTACCGTCTGCGCGTCCAGCAGTTGCGTGACGATCCGCTCCGCGCCGGTCCCGTCGTCGCCCGGTATCGGTGCCACTAGCTCGCGGACTCGCGCGGCGACCTCTGCTGAGATTGGCGCCGGTTCGGCGGTGTCGACGTGCGCGACCTCGCCGGCCGGCGTGGTGGCCGCGTCCGGGGTGGTTACCGGTGCGGGGTCGGTGCCCTTGTTCTGCCCGAATCGGGCCATAGCGGTGATCCTTTCGGTGGGGTGTGTCACGACTCGCTAATGGTAGTGACGGGAACCGGGGCCAGGTCGTCGGCCAGTATGTCGATCAGGTCGTTACGCATGCCCTGCGTCATCTCCAGGGCCGACGGGCCGTACAGCAGCTGCCGGATAGCCGGCGCGCACCGCTCTAGTTCCTCCAGTTCGTCGTTAGTCCGGCGCAGTGCGCGCCACAGCTTTGCCGTCCACTGCTCACGCTCGCTCGCAGTCAGCTTCCCGAGTACGGCGGGTGTACCTACCAGCGATTCCATAACTCCCGATGCTAGCATGACTCCCACAACTAGTAAGGGGTGAGTATGGCGCGTATATCGAATACTGAGCGCGGAGTGGCATACCCGAAACTGACCGCCGACCAGCTGGACCTGATCATCGCGGCGCTCAGCATGATGCACAGGGAAGCCTACGAGTCACCCGGCGCCAACGAGGTAACCGACCTGATCGGGCACCTGATCGGCTTCTATACCAAGCGGTGGGGGCTCCCGCCGTGCCTGGTCAGGAGCGACTAGCGGCCGGTCATGCAGTCTTAACTGCAACCAGTGCAATCTTGTAAGTAACGCTGTCAGCTGCGTTGGTGTTGGTGAGCGCGAGGATGGTCGGCGACCTGATCGCGTTGACGTACAGCGACCCCGGCGAGGCGTCATACGTGGCTGACTGGCCGGTGATTACCTGGCCCGACCCTGCCAGGAATGCCTGCGGCTGGACCGTCAGCGCCGGCGACGTGCCCGAGCACTCAACCCCCATGAACAGCTGGCCGAAAGCCAGCGAGCACATCAGCGACACAGTGTCCGACGCGGCCAGTGTGCCGGAAAAGTAGCCGATCATTCCGTCGAAGTTCCGGCCAGCTGACGGGGTGGTGAATCCGGGCACGGTCGCGCCATTCAGGTTCATCCGCCAGTCGGCGGTTGACTCCGGCGCCGGCCGGCTGTTGCCGTACAGCAGGAAATTGGTCAGCGTCGCCGTGTAGGTAGCGTCCTGGCTGATCATCACGACCTGCAGGTAGGCGCCGCGCACCGGCCCGGTACCCCAGACGGTCGACGCAGTGCCCGACGACATGGGGATAACCCAGACCTCCTCATACAGCAGGTTCGCCCCGGCCGAGTCGGCATACCAGCTGAAGATTACCTCGCAGAACGGCCCGGCACTGCTGGCGTTTCCCTCCAGCGCGAACGACATGTCATAGGACAGATAGCCGGACATCGGCGACTGCGCCTTACCGTTTACGTCCGTAACTGTCTCAACCGACGGATGCGCCGCTATCGTCACCGGCCCGGCGGTGTCGTACTGCTGGATCGGGTTACCGAGCAGCGGAATGCCGGTTGCGGCGATCTCAGCGGCGATCTCGGCGGCGGTTGCCTGCAGGGTGCTGCTAGCGAGGTTTAGGTCAGTGATGAACGTCTGCAGCGCGGCCAGGGCGCCCCAGTCCGGGTAATCGGCCGCCACGGGTCACCGGACCCGCAACGTAACCAGGGCGGTGATCAGCGACACCGCGACACTGACCGCCGCCGCGGCGCCGAGTAGCTTCGCCCAGCCCAGTTCTAGCTTGCGCAGCCGCCGGTCATACCGCTCGTGGTCCTTAACGTTGATGTTGTGCCGTTCCTCGGCCAGCCGGTTGCCGGTGATCACTTCAGCCAGGTCGCGTCGCATGCCGGTCAGTTCCCGGTACAGGTCGGCCACCGTCACCTGACCTGGTATCAGTTCCGTCATGACTGCCCGCCATCCGCCGGTGCCGCCGAGCCGAAATCGCCGGCGTCCGGCTGCTCAGCCTTAGCTGCGCGCTGCTTTGCTGCTTCCTCGGCCGCTCGCCTGCGCTGCTCATAGCGGCGCTCGCCGGCTTTCTCAGCCGCCTTACGCACGCTGTCCATCGTCCGCGGGGTCGTCATGTCGTACCCGTCGCAACTTCGCCCGGCCCGGCCGCCACTACCGCCGGCGGCTCGCCTGGCAGCGGCGACTCATGCTTGACCGACAGCAGCACCCAGGCGTCGTATTCGGTGTAGCCGATGTTCACTAGCTCCTGCATGGCGGTGTCCTGGCTCATGATCCCGTAATTGAATGCGTCGACTATCTGACCCTCGGACAGCGTCTTGACGTTGATCGCCGCGATGGCTTCCCAGTCGGCGATAATGTCGGCGGTCGCCACCGCCGCGATGCCCAGCCGGTTGAGTGCGTCCTGCGCAGTCTGCGCGGTGATCTTCCGGGCGGTGAACAGCGCGCCCACCCTGGTAACCGCCTGGTTGACTGACTGTATGGCCCGCTGAATGTGGGCGTAGGTCAGCAGCGTCTCTATGGCCTCGCTGCCCCGGTGCAGTGCCTGGAGAGCGGTTGTCGCGTCCGCGTCGGACATGTAGCCGATGCTCACCATCGTCAGCACTGACTGCTCAGTCAGCCCGCGGTAGTCGTTAACCGCGTTCGCGTTCGCGTAGTCCACCCACCAGGACGCCTGTTCGTCCGACAGTCCGCGGCTGATCATCATGGCGACCGCGTCGGCCTGGCCGATAACCCCCCACCGGTAGAGCTCCACTGCTTCAGACACCGAGGGCCAGTACTGCGACAGGATCTGATAGGCCGGTTCCCACTTGTCCTTGCTGTCACCCTCGTAGATGCCCTGCTGAAACGACAGCACGTCCGGCCCGGTGCCCGTCCATGGGATCACGCCGCGCATCGCCATCTCGAGCAGTTCTGTCGGCGACGGCGGATTGCCGTTGGTGTCGACCTGCAGCTGCAGGTAATCGGTGTCGCCGCCGACCGTCTCATACAACGTGGCGCCATCGGCCGCGCTGACCTGGTTGCGGACAATCGCGTCAACTATGTCGGCAGGGCTGGGGATTGTCTTAGCCAGTGCCTGTATCGTCGGACCCCACTTGTCCAGCAAGTTCCCCTCGGCGATGCCCTGCTGGAAAGTGACCGCGTCCGCGCCGGAACCGTCCGCCGGTATGATCCCGCGGCGCAGCGCTTCCGCTAGTTCCTCCGGTGCGGGCGCATTGCCGGCCAGGTGCTGCATCACCGCGAACCGAGTCGCGTTAATTCCCTGCCTGGCCGCTTCTGCCTGCGCGTCCGCGAGAGTCATAAACGACCTGTTCGCCGCGGTCGCAGCGTCCGCCGGTGACAGCGGATTGACCGGCGCGGCCGAGTTAACCACCGTCTCTAGCTCAGTGAAACCCGGCGCCGCCAGAGCCTGTATGACCTGCTGGACGATGCCATAGACGAACATCTGGTAGACGGTCGACCCCTCGCCGAACGTATCGCCGAATCCGGCCATCAGTCCTGCCCTAGCAGTGCCGCGGTCGCCGCGGTCGTCGCCGCGGCGACCGGCGCGGCGACCGTCGCCATATCCTGCGCCCAGCCCTGCGGATCGGCGACCAGGAATATCAGCCAGGCCAGCAGCGCAGCCTCGCTGGCGACACCTAGCAGGTCCTGCAGGTCGGCGCCAAACTGGGAAAGGTTCCGGCAGTTCGGCACGATGCAGTCGGTTGCCAGGTTAGTGATCGCATTAACGCCGGCCAGTGACCGGATCAGTGCGCCCGCCAGCCCGGCGACACCCAGCCCGCCGAGTGCGCCGGCCAGGTCGTTAAGCCAGGGAAAGTCGCCGCCGAGCGACTGTCGCAGCGCGGCGATATCTCCGGCAGCGTTCGGCCATGCGTCCGCGATGGCCTGGTCCCCCCAGGTAGTCAGGTCGGTGTAAATGCCGGACTGGACAGCGGCCAGGTTAGTAGCGGCGATAGCTTCCGCGCGCTGCACTTCCGACACGATGTCGCTAGCCAGCCGGCCAACATCAGTGTTCGTCTGCCCGGCCAGTGATGCCAGGTCATTGTCGGCCGCGGACGCTACCGAACTGATAGCAGTCGTGAGCGAGTGACCGAGAGCGGACACCGCAGCAGCGGCGGATTGTTCTGCTCTGGCGATATCCGCCGACAGTGCCGACTCCGCGGCCCGGACCAGGCCAGCGGCGTACGTTTCCGCTTTGTAGTACAACGTGTCCGCGCGTGACTCCGCGGCGGTCACCGCGGCGGCGGTGTCCCGCTCGGCGACGGTGAACAGGTGGCTAGCGTCCGCTTCAGCCTTATCGACCAGGCCGGCCGCGTAGTTGAGTGCGCGGTTCTCTGCGTCGGGAATGGTCTGAGTGAACAGGGTCTGCAGCCATTTCCATGACGCGGAACAGAACTCTCCCAGGTAGATGAGCGGCTTGGTGAGTATGTCCTGCAGCCAGTGGATCATGCCGGTGGCGAAGTGCCAGCTGGCCGACGACGCTTTGAGCACTGCGTTCGCCGCGTCCCTGAGCCAGCCGGCCAGGTCGCGGGATACCCACCCGCCGATAACCGGCGCACGGCCGAGCGTGTTCGCCAGCAGTGCGGCGAGCAGCCCGAGGGCGCACGCGAGCGCTAGCAGCACCGCAGCGGCGACGAATCCGGCGAGGTCGGGCAGCAGGAATTGCATGGCTAGCTAGCCGGCCCGCCGGTCAGCTGGCCGACCTGATCCATTGTCACCGCGGCGGTGTTGATCGCCGCGCGGACGGTTGCCGGGCTATAGGTCGAGTAGGGAACGAACACCGACCCCGAGTGTCCCTGACCCGTCGTGTAGAACACCTTGACGCCCTGCACTGGCGGGCCGGTCGCTGCCACTTGCGTGTATTCAGTCTGGCCGGTGACTTGCCATGTGGTCGGCGGCGGCTGGGATGGCATGGACATTATTACCTCGCTGGGGATGAGTGGGTGAGCACGTCCAGGTCCTGCAGCAGCGTGTTGACCGCCGGGCCGGCTGCTTGCTTCAGCGCCGACCATGCGGCGAGCACGTCACTGCTCACGCCGGCCGGTGGCTCGTTCGGTGCCGGCGGCCCGGACACCGGCCCGGCCGGTCCCGGATTCTTCGTCGCGGTCGCCGCTAGCAGTGCCGCCCAGGTGTCCGGGCCGACGATCCCGTCGACCGTCAGTCCGTGGTTGCGCTGAAACGTCTTGACCGCCGCCTCAGTCGGTGCATCGAATACCCGGGTGACCTTGAGTCCGTGCCCCAGGTCGTTTAGCCGGCGCTGCAGGATGGCGACCGGCCGTCCGGTGGCGCCGGGGCCGATAGTCGGCTCTGTCTGCCCGCCGCCAGCTGGCGCCACCCCGCCTTTGCCCTGCAGGTAGTCATACAGCGCGACAGGGTAGAGTCCGCCCTGGCAGCCTGCGCACCAGGGTGACCCGTTTACCGCGTCCCAGACTTCTTGCGCGCCCTCGTTAGCGCGGAATGCGTCCAGCACCCCGTTGTATGCCGATCCCTGCAGCGTCGCGTAGGTCGCGTCGACGCCGTCGGCTTCAGTCGGGTATTCCTTCACTCCGGCGCTGTTGACAGCTACTCCGCCGTAACCATCCTCGGTGGTTGCCAGCCAGTTATTCCATGACGCCGGGACGCCCTCCGATTGCGCCCACAGCTGCAGCGCGGTTGTGCTCGCGTTGCTGTCCGGCGCGCCCATCTTCGCTAGCAGGTCGTCATACCAGGCCATACCGTTATCACGTTCCCTTCAGGGTCAGTTTAACGACGCTGCCCTTGACGACCAGCGAAAGCGCTTTCGGTTGCTGCTTGGTCACCACGCCCTCGCCGGCGCTGAATGACACATCCAGTCCTGCCTTACGGATTACCGGGCCGGCGTCGACCCGGCGCATGCCGACGACGTTAGGGACGATCACCGACGCGAACACTGGCTGTACTGCGGTAATCGGTGGCGGGACGCTGACCGGCGGGACCGACACCGGCGGCGGGACGCTGACCGGCGGGACCGACACCGGCGGCGGGACGCTGACCGGCGGGACCGACACCGGCGGCGGGGTGGTCGAGTATGGGACCGACACCGGCGGCGGGGTGGTCGAGTACGGGACCGACAACAGGCCAGGAGTCGACACCGGCGGGATGCTAAACGGGACAGTGCCCGGGTAGCTGGTCGTGCCCGGGTAGCTGGTCGTGCCGGGATAGGACGTGTAGGTGCTGATCGCGCCCGGCGTGGTGACCGTGCCCGGCGGGACGCTGACTAGCGCCGGCGTGCTGACCGCCTGGCCGACCAGGTCAAGCAGGAATTCCAGGTAGACAGTGTGCTCGTAGGCGCCGGTGTTGTATCCGGTGACCTCCCAGTAGCCGCCGTCCGGCTGGCTGGTCAGCGGCCACGTGTCGGCCTGGTTGTCGGCGACGATCCACCCGCCGCCGACGGGGATTACAGGATTGCCGCCCGACATCGTCAGCCGCCAGCCCATCAGCCCCGACGGTCCCGGCGGAACTTTCCACGACACCCCGACGACCTCACGCGCCGGAAAGTAGATGTCCTGCGTGTACGGGGTGGCGAGCGGTGTGCCGGCGGGGATGGTGACGGCGAACGAGCGGACCTCGACCGCCGGGGTGCTCACTTGGCCGGCGGCTTAGCCCGGCTGATCCGCCAGTGCGCGAGCGCAGTGCCCGCGGCGGTGATGATCAGCCCGGCCAGCTGGCCCCAGTCGGCGGCGGTCATAGCAAGCCCCTAATAGATCGGATCGAATACCGGGATGTAAGTAACCACGATGGTCGCGGAACCACTGGAGTGCACCAGGTACAGACCCTTACTGAATGGGATGCCTGGCAGGTCCGGTGTGACGACCTGGTTACCGCCGCCGGGGGTCGAGAAAGCGGCAATCAGCGGCCCCGACCCGTCCGTGCCGTCGTACAGGTAGAACAGGTTCGCCGTCGCCGACGCGGTGTTGGCGAAGGTTATGCACGTTATCCAGCCGATGCCCGATGGCAGAAGTGTCACATTGCCGGCTGCTGCGATAGCGCTTACGGTCGCCGGTGCCAGCGACCGTGCATCCGGGCTGCCCGGGTAAAACCTTGGAGTCGACACATGCCCTCCGTTAATCCGGGCCGGCCCGCGGAGGAGGTGCAGGCCGGCCCGGACGTGCCGCGCGGACTAGCTGGATGGTGCGACCGTGCCCGGCGCGGAGCTAAGCTCCGCGAGGATCAAGTACACCTTGGACGCTACCGACGCGGTGTTGGCGAGGCAGGACACGTAGTAGGCGCCCTGGTTGTTGCTGTTGAATACCGGGATGTGCGGGTTGCCGCTGATCACGGACATCCGCGCGTAGTAGTCCGGGGTGTCGAATGACGTGCCCGGGCCAGGTCCGCAAACGCGCAAGTTGCCGGTTTCGTTTCCCTTCACCCCGACCACCGCGAGCGCGGTGTCGCAGTCATACCCGATCACCGCGTAGTCGGTGTTCGCGTGCAGCTGCTTGTCCGTGATGTTGATTGCCGTGTCCACCCAGGTGCCGATGGTGGCCGACGACGTGCAGTCGACCTCCAGCCCCTTAATGTTGGCAATCACAGGGCTGATGTCCGACCAGTTCGCCAGCCTCGCGCCCGAGCTTGGCAAGTTCTGGTAGTACACCGACAGGGCCAGGATTCCCGACGACGCAGCAGCGGCCGAACTGAACACCGACAGCGTGTCGGTCGGGTAAACCTGCTGGATAGCGTGCCGTGACATCAAGTAGTAGCTGTCGGTGTCGGCCGATGCGAACGTCAGTCCGGTGACGTTGTCATGCATCAGCGGGGACATCACCCGGTTCTTGCCCTTGGCTACGCCCTGGTAGATCATGTTCTCCAGCCGCGCCCAGTTGGTCGCGGGGAAGCTCCGAATCTGCAGGCTGTCACCGGTCGCTACCGACACTGTCTTAAGCGACGTTGCGTTGGTCGCGCCGGCGGTGACATAGGTGCCGATGGTGTCAATCGCCAAACCCATGTCAGGATCAGCCGCCCTGCGCCTTGTAGTTCGCCATCGCCGTCTGGAATGCGACCGAGCGGGCGATGTTCTGCTGCAGGTTCCCCTTAGGCGGCAGCGAAGCAACGGCCTGCTGAATCGCAGGGAACAGGCTGGTCAGCGCGGCGGTGAACTTAGCCTGCGCGGCAGTCGCGCCGGTCGCCAGGCGCGGAGCTCCCTTATTGATCGCGGACTGCTGCCAGCTGGTCAGCGAGACAGCCGCGACCTTCGTAGCGAACTTCGGCGCGCCGGCCTGCGTCCCGGAAATGTACCGGTCGACAGCTGCAGCTGCAGCCTGGCCCGGAGCGGTGGTGACTGCCTGGACACCGGCGGTGTAGGCAGCGGTAGCGGCCCCGAGGTTGTTCGCCCACTTCTGCGCGGCGGCTGCCGGGGTCGGCATGGCCTTAGCCATCGGTCACTTTCCCTTCGTGACGGGCCGACCCCCCGGCCCTGCGGTCATTCGCCACCGATCATACACGGGACCGGACTTCTCGGCCATTTGCGTAGCGGCAATAACCGCGCGCTTATTCGCGCACGTCAGACAGATCATGGATTGGCGACCGTCCCGGATGCGCGTGACGACCTGGCCGCAGTCCTCGCACGTGAATGTGCGACGGTATCTAGCCACGTCTGATTATGGGGGTACCCCTAGGCCGGGCCGCAAATTTCGCCCGTGGCAGCGAAGAGTGCAGCCCGGCCAGGGCACCTGCCTACTGCCGGTCTGGGGGGTCAGATACCGGCGAGTACGGGCCAGGTCTCAGGGCCGACAACGCCGTCCTCAGTCAGTCCGGCCTTGCCCTGCGCATCACGCACAGCCCAGTCGGTCAGGTCACCAAAATCGCCGTCGATACCGTCGCCCAGCTTGCCTGTCGTACCCAGGTGGTAATGGCGGGCCACCAACAGACCCTGAAGGGTGCGCACCGCGGCGCCCTTGTCGCCCTGCTTCAGTGTCGGCAGCTGCGTCATCATTGTTTCCGTCCATCCGGTCGCAGGTTCCGCCGGCGTCGGTCCCGGCGTCTTGGATACGTCAGCCAGCCAGCCAGCCGACCATACGTCCTCATCAAAGTCGGGGTGCTTGTGGTACTGGAATCCGACCTCTGGCATGTCGCCGTGAGTGTCGCGGATCTCCTGCGCGGCCTCATCCCGAGTCACCCCCCAGTGCGCCACGAACAGGTGCACAGGGAACCCCACTTTTGCCGCACGCAGCGCGGCCAGGTTGCCCGCGACGTTCGCCGCTGACATGTAGAGCGCCGGCCTGCGCTGCCCCGGACGCTTACCGAGCTCCCAGGACTCCCGCGCACGGCGAATCCAGCCTTCAGCGTCGGCGATAGTTGCCGCGCCAGTCTCGATGTCCAGCACGTCGGCGGTGTCGTCAGTCGCGCCGGCATCCTGGCAGATTCGCACGATCCCGGGATGGTCGGCCAGCTGGCCGGCGGTCGCTGCCACCCCGTCGTCACCGGTGGTGTAGGTGGCGCCCTGGCCGGCCGGTGCGGCGTGCAGGTTCGCGCCGGTCGCGTCCCATCCGTCGACTACCTCTGACATCGCGTGACCCCTTCGCAGCCAGTGCGGTACGTGGTGACTCACACCGGCGAGCGTACACCGCCGCCCGGACAGAAAGCGCAGACTCCGGGGCCGATTAACTACGCGACCCTGGCATGCCGTCATTCCTGGCAGCGCCTGCGCTATTGGTCGCCGACCTCTGCTTAATGCGCGGCCGGTGTGCGATAAATACGCCGAGGTGGCGGCATAAATGCGTCACGGTTAATAGAGGTCCGCCGCGCTGCCATTTATGCGAGCCGCCCTGACCATTCCGTGTGCCTAATAGAATGGCATAACGGGGTC
>Ga0335075_10008969_pt1 | contig 15302 bp, 15 predicted proteins | sample Lox_Sample_24_FD_206723 | JGI IMG/M metagenome (GOLD analysis project Ga0335075, IMG submission 206723) | Soil microbial communities from Loxahatchee National Wildlife Refuge, Florida, United States - Lox_Sample_2.4 | ecosystem: Environmental > Terrestrial > Soil > Wetlands | place: USA... | reverse complement strand
ACTCCGCCCGCAACACGTCTCCACCCTCGCTCTCTGGGTTCGTTTTGACTTACCTAAAGTAATTTGCTAGACTAATTAGCAGTGCGAAATACCGATTACCTGGGTCGTTTCGGGAGGTTTGACGGCCCATCATTCGCAAGGCGACAGAGGAGCATGTACTTAGTGTGATGATAGAACGTCCGACAATAAATCAGACAGAGCGTCAGACACTCTCGGAACCGCTTGAAATAACGGAAAACCAGGAGTCCGCCGTCGCCTTGCGTCTGGCCGTCACAAGGACCGCCAGACGACTCAGGCAAGAGGCTGCCAGCGACCTCTCTCCAACCGCTATGGCCGCGCTCGCCTCGATCGAACGGCATGCGCCGGTCACCCCGACCAGACTGGCCGAGATCGAACGCGTCAAGCGTCCGACGATCACCCGCGTGATCAACAACCTGGTCGAGGCCGGCGTGATCTCACGCAGCCCCGACCCCGACGACGGCCGCAGCTGCCGCCTGACCATGACCCCCGAGGGCACCGCCCGCCTCGCCGAGCACCGCTACCGCAAGAGCGCCTACCTGGCCCGCCTGCTGGATTCGCTGCCCGCCGAAGACGTCGAGACCCTGGACCGGGCCGCACAGATCCTCGAACGAGCCCTCGCGTCGCGTTCGCTCGAGGAGGACAGCCGATGACAGAGGCACTGCGAAGGTCCTTCGACTCGCTCCAGGTCCCCAACTACCGCCGCTACTTCACCGGCCAGGTCGTCTCGCTGTCCGGAAACTGGATGCAGACCGTCGCCGAGGTCTGGCTGATCCTCAGTCTGACCGGCAGTGGCTTCGCGGTCGGCATCACCACCGCGCTGCAGTTCCTGCCGATCCTGCTCGCCGGAGCCTGGGGCGGAGCGCTGGCCGACCGTTTCTCCAAACGCAAGCTGCTGCTCTTCACCCAGGGCGCGATGATGGTCCCGCCGCTCATCCTCTTCGCCGTGACCCTCTCGGGGGCGGTCCGGCCATGGATGGTCTTCGCCCTCGTCTTCCTGCGCGGATCCCTGATCGCCATTGACAATCCGGCGCGCCAGGCCTTCGTCATGGAGATGGTCGGACCGGAGCGGATCGTCAACGCGGTCAGCCTCAACAGCGTCATCGTCCACTCGGCCCGCGTCGCCGGCCCGGCTCTCGCCGGCACGCTGATCGCGACGGTCGGCGTCGCCCCCTGTTTCGGCCTGAACGCCGCCACCTTCCTGGTGATGATCTGGGCACTCTGGAGCATGGACGGCAAGCGGCTGAACGCCGCTCCGCGGTCCGACCGCGACAAGCGCGGCGTGATGGAGGCCGTGCGCTACGTCCGGGCGACCCCAGAGCTGGGGGTGCCGCTGATGCTGATGGCCGTGGTCGGAACCCTCGGGCTCAACTTTCACGTGGTCCTGCCCCTGCTCGCCCGGATGACCTTCGAGGGCGGAGCGACCTCCTACGCGGTGCTGGTCTCGGCGATGGGTGTGGGATCGGTGGTCGGCGCGCTGGTCACCGGTGCCCGCGGACAGACCGGCCTCGGCGTGATCGCCTTCTCGGCCCTGGCCTTCGGAACCATGGCGATGGCCGCCGCGGTCATGCCGAGCCTGGCGATGGAGATCCCCGTCCTGGCCCTGCTCGGCGCCGCCGCGGTGACCTTCGCCGCGGCGATCAACTCGACCCTTCAGCTGGTCGTGAGCCCCGAGATGCGCGGCCGGGTGATGGCTCTCTACACGGTCGTCTTCCTCGGGTCCACGCCGATCGGCGGCCCATTGGTCGGCTGGATCTCGGAGGCCTACGACCCTCGGTACGCGCTGGTGATGGCCGCGCTCTCCGGCCTGATCGCCGCCGCGTCGGCCTTCTGGATCCGCGGCCACGCCGGTTTCGGCCATCCCCGCCGCGCCTGAGGGCGAAGCGGGGATCACCGGCCGCCGGCCGTTTCGTCTAGCCTGCGCGCAGAGTGCTTCACACCGCTCACGGATATTGGATCGCCGAGGCCGGCTCGCCGGCCGCGCTCCCCGCGCTGGATCGGGAGCTGCGCGCCGACGTCGTGATCGTCGGCGGCGGCTTCACCGGACTCTGGACCGCCTGGCATCTCCGCCAAGCCGAGCCGGGGATCGAGATCGCCCTGCTGGAATCCGACCTGATCGGACATGGCCCGAGCGGCCGCAACGGCGGTTTCGTCGACTCGATGTGGGTCAGCTTCGCCCGGCTCGCCGATCGCTACGGCGTCCCGGCCGCGCTCGAGATCGCCCATGCTTCGGAAGAATCGGTCGACCAGGTCGGCGAGTTCTGCGAGGCGCAGGGGGTCGACGCCTGGTACCGCAAGGCCGGCTACCTCAACGTCTCGACCTCACCGGCCCAGGACGGTGAGTGGGAGGAGAACGCGAACGCGATGGCCGCGGCCGGGGTCACCGACGACTTCGAGCTGCTGGGCGCGGACGAAATATCGGAGATCTGCCGCTCACCCCGCTTCCGGGGCGGGATCAAGTACAGGGCCGCGGCGACGATCCAGCCCGCCAGGCTCGGTTTCGGGATTCGCCAGGCCCTGATCGAGGCCGGTGTCCATCTTTTCGAGAACAGCCCCGTGATCGCGGTCGAGGACGGGCCATCGGGCGTGACCGCCGCCACACCGGGCGGCCGGGTGGTCGCCGACCGGCTGGTGCTCGCCTCCGGCCCTTCGCTGGCCGGCCGCGGATCGCCGGTGCGTCACAACGTCACCATCGCGTCGAGCCACATGGTCATCTCCGAGCCGGTTCCCGAGGTGATCGAGGAGATCGGCTGGACAGGTGGCGAGGCGATCAGCGACTGCCGGGCGCTGCTGAACTACTTCCGGACCACCCCGGACGGCCGCATCGCCTTCGGCTGGGGCGGGGGCAGGATCGCGGCCGGCGGTCGCCGGCGCGGCCACGCCGAGGTCGACGCGGGCGTCGCGCTGCAGGTCGCGGCGGGCCTGCGCGAGTACTTCCCGCAGCTCGAGGACCGTGAGCTGGAATACGCCTGGGGCGGGCCGATCGACGCCTCGGCCTCACATCTGCCCCACGTGGTCACGCTGCCTTCGGGACGGGCCTTCGCCGCGTTCGGCTACACCGGCAACGGCGTCGGTCCGACCCAGATGGTCGGCCGCATCCTCGCCTCGCTGGTGCTCGGCCGCGAGGATCGCTACTCGTCGCTGGCGCTGGTCGAGCCCGCCTCGGCGCTGACCAAGGTTCCGCCCGAACCCTTCCGCTGGCTTGGCGGCACCGTGATCCGCGAGGCGATCGGCCGCAAGGAAGAGGCCGAGGGCAAGGGTGAGAAGCCCGATCCGATCAGTTCGGCGATCAGTGAGATCCCGAAGCTGATCGGCTTTCACATCGGGCGCTGAACCTCAGTCCCGGTCGACTTCCTCGGGCTCGTCGTACCACTTCTTGCGCTCGCCGATCCGGGCTCTGAGCTTCCAGCCACGGGACTTCGGTGCGGCCTCGAGCGCTTCGCGCAACTCCGCGATCCGGCCGGAGATCTGGAGCCGTTCGGCATCGCTCAGCTCGGTCTCGCCGAGGCCGGCGTCGAGTCGGCCGAGATTGAGGTCGATCGTGTGGTTGAGGCCCCAATCGCTCGAGGCGAGATCGGCGATCCAGGTGGACGAGATCACGTCCGGGCCGTCTTCGGTGGAAACCGGGAAGCCGAACAGCAGGGAGTAGGAGTCGTTGCGGTCCTTCGGGTTCAGTTCGATGATCTGCAGCTTGGTCAGCAGCAGGTCGGCGGGGCTGAGCGTGCGGGAGCTGACCGCGAACCGGTCGGTCAGCGGCAGCTCGTGGCACATCGAGAAGGAATCGACGAAGCCGTCGATCTTCCGTTCTGGGTCGGCGGGATCCTTGAACAGCAGCCGCCGGGCGCCGTTCAGCGCGTTGAACTGCTTCTCCGGCGCCCACCCCTCGGTCTCGATCAGCCGCTCGAACTCGGTGCAGAACTTGCGGGTGGTGATCAGGTCGATGTCGTCCGAGGTGCGGGCGAAGGCCGGATGACGCCGGTCCCCGAGCGCGATCTGGATGGCGAGGCCGCCGAGCAGCCGGGCCTCGATACCGGCGGCGTCGCAGGCGTCGAGCAGGCGTTCGGCTTCTGCTTTGAGGTCGGGTTCGATCTGTGTTTCCATGACTCGCTCCTTGGTCGTCATGCGTTGACGAACTGGTGCTTGACGTCGTCGCCGCGCAAGCTCATTAGGCATCCGGAGATGCGGCCCGTGTGGTAATCGCTGCCGGGGTTGATACAGAGGGTACGCCCGATCCTGACCGCGCCCGCGCTTTCGTGGACATGGCCGTGAAGGGCGAGCATCGGCTGGTGCCGTTCGATCACGTCGCGGACCGCGGTCGAGCCGACCGGCACGGTCTTCGGTTCGGATCCGGCCATGACCACGTTCTTGTCCTCATCGAGCTCAGGGGCCGTGTCGAGCTGCGAATCGTAGGGCGGTACGTGGAGGTTGAAGATGCAGCGCGAGAGGTCCGGAACCCGGGTCACCATCTCGTCGACCCGCCGGATGATCTCGTCCTCGCTCAGTTCCCGCGGGGAATCGAACGGGGTCGGGTTCGAGTAGCCCAGGGAGACCATCGAGTAGCCGTTGAACTCGACCACGAGGCCGTCGCAGGCCTCGACCCCCGAGGCGGCGACGATCGCCTCCTCGACCCCGGGGGGATCGTCGTTGCCGGGCATCACGAAGCAGGACGCGTCGGAGTCCTTCAGCCGTTCGCCGGCCAGGTCCAGCCAGCTGTCGAAGGTCTTCAGCATGACTTCGGCGAACCAGTCCTCGCGGTCGTCCTCGCTCATCGCGGCGACCCGGTCGACCTCTTCACGCGTCATGCGGTGCGGGTACATGCCCTTGCCGCGGATCTTCCGTTCCAGCTCGGAGATCTGCTCCTCGCCGTTCACGGTCTGCCGCTCGCCGAAGAGGTCGACGACATAGCCGTCTCCCTCCGCGACCAGCGGCACGACCGCCTTGCCGGTCAGGTCCCCGCCCATGATCAGCACATCGGCATCGAATGATTTCGCGGCGTTCAGGAACTTCCGCCACAGGACCTCGGTCCCGTGGATGTCGGAGGCGTAGAAGACCTTGACCGGCTTTTCTTTGTTCTTGTTCTTGTTGAAGAGGCCCATCAGTTCACTCCGGGGGTAGGTCGCGGTGGGAGAGGGACAGGTCGATGCCCTGCTGCTTGCGGATCATGCGGGCGATCCAGTAGATCGCGAAGGCGACGACGTAGATTCCGAGGGCGAGTTTCAGCTTACCCGGATTCAAACTCAGGCTGGCACCGGAATTCTCGTCCCACAGGATGATGAAGATGGCGGTGCTGAACCCGATCAGGGCGAGGCCGCCGACCAGGCTGAACAGCGGGATCCCGAGCACCTTGCGATCGAAGGGCGAGCCTTCGATCATCGCCTTCTGCCGGAAGGGCAGGACGAGTCCGGAGACCGCGGTGATCAGCAGGGTCAGCGAGAGGCCGAGCAGGGCGGAGACCGCCGAGAACCAGTCGGTGAACGCGTACACGGCGGTGCTGCCGATGCTGAGCATCAGCATGATCCCGATCGCGACCAGCGGCGAGCGCGAGCGCGGCTCGACCCAGGAGAGGCGTTCGGGCATGATCCGGTCGAAGGACCAGGCGAACATGCTGCGGCTGACCAGCAGCAGGGTCTGCGGCAGCCAGAGCAGCAGTCCGATCGAGAATCCGAGGATCGTGATCGTGCCGAGAATCGGGCTGTTCGACGCGATCGCCATCAGTTCGGGGTATGCCGGGGCGCCGGCGGCGAAGCCGTAGGCCGCGGGATCGGCGTAGCCGAGCATGCCGTTGAAGTCGTAGTCGATGACGTGCAGGAAGGCGGGCATCAGGAGCAGCAGCGTGACCACCACGAGCAGCACGGCGCCGGGCATCGACTTCAGGTGGGTGCCCTTGGTCATCCGGATCTCACCGGCGAAGTAGCTGCTGGAGTAGATGAAGCCGAAGATGAACCAGAAGATCGAGACCGACTTGACGGTCATCTCGAAGTCAAATCCGGACGATGCGTAGCCGGCCTCGCCGGCCGAGGTCTTGAGTGCTTCGACCGCACCCGACGTACCGAGGTTGGCGGCGTACTCGTTGAAGCTGGCGAGGAATCCCGCCTGGTCCTGGAAGAGCCCGACGACCATCGGCAGGAGGAAGGCGCCGATCACGTACACGCCGAAGCCGATCGCCTGGACCTTGAAGAAGAGGCGGGTGCCACCGCGGATGAAGAGCGCGGCCGAGAACAGCAGGGCGACGGTGCCCGTGATGAACAGGCCCCAGTCGGTGGAGAACCAATCACCGAACTCGACCCACGAGCCGGAGCCGGTGAAGCCGGTCATCATGCGGCCCCAGGCACCGATGCCGTAGGACGCGAAGTAGGTCGTGTAGACCCCGATCACGACGCAGAGCCAGAAGCAGTAACTGAAGTTGCCGGCGAAGCCGACGCTCGGGTGGATCGCGCGGCTGTTGAAGACGTAGTCACCGCCGGTCCGCGGCATGACCTGCGTCAGCATCGCGTAGAGGAACGAGCCCGGCAGGCCGAGACCGGCCGCGATCAGGAATCCGAGGTAGGGATTGGCCCCGGGGTAGAAGGCGAAGAACAGCCAGTAGAAGGCGAAGGTGAGTGCGACGCTCGACCAGAGCAGGTTGTAGAACAGCGCGTCTCTGGTCTTCGCTTCCCGGACTAGGCCGGTCGCCTTCCTGGTGAACAGGGCCTGACTTTCGGAACTCATGATCCTCCTCCTCGAACTGCTTTATGGACTATGACGTTGAGGTCATCCCTGACATATTTCAAGTACTCCACATCGCTTCCTGATGCGGTTTCGTTCAAATCGATGGTGATCTCGACCAGCTCTTCGCGGTCGCCGGCCTCGGCCAGTACCCGGCCGTCCGGTCCGATCGCGCGGCTGCCGCCGACGAAGCGGAGTCCGGGAATCTCGCCGGTGCGGTTCACGTACAGGTGGGGAAGCCGGTTGTCGAGGGCGCGGGCCCGGCCCGCGAGGTGGTGATCGGGACCGTAGGGATCCATGTTCGCCGCGATCGTGATCAGCAGGCGGGCGCCGCTCCGGGCGAGGAGCCGGGCCGGCTCGGGGAACTCCAGGTCGAAGCAGATCAGGATCCCGGCTTCGACGCCGGCGAGGCTGGTGAGGGCCAGTCCGTCGCCGGCGTCGAAGTTGGCCCGTTCCGTCTCACCGAAGAGATGGGTCTTGCGGTAGACCGCGGTGAGTTCGCCGCTGCGGTCGAAACAGGCCGCCGAGTTGGCGTATCGGCCGGAGCCGAGGTCTTGGGTGAAGCCGACCACCGCCGCCGTCTCGTTCCTCCGGCAGGCGGCGCCGATCGACGTGAGCTCGTCGCTTTCGCGGGTGAGCGCGACCCGGGCCGGATCGTCGGTCTCGTAGCCGCCGACGAACAGCTCGGGGAAGAGGGCCAGGTCGGTCGCCGGGTGCTCGTCGAGCACCCGCACGACCGTGGCCGCGTCCGGCCCCGTCTCGGCAGCCGGTTCAAGCTGTGCGAGGAGGGCCTTCATCTCAGCGGGAGGCGGGGAGCTCGGCCCCGGCGTGGAACGCCATCGCCTCGAGGGCGATGCGTCCGCCGATCAGGGCGGTGGCGGGGGAGGGGTCGAGGCTGGGGGCGACCTCGACCACGTCCACGCCGAGCAGGCCCTCGCGGGACACGCCGCGGACGAGTTCGATCGCCTCGCGGCTGGTCAGTCCGCCCGGGCTGGGGCAGCAGGTGCCGGGGGCGTGGGCGGCGTCGAGCGAGTCGACGTCGAAGGAGAGGTAGATGCCGTCGCCGGCTCCGGCGACTTCCCGGGCCTTGTCGGCGGCCCAGGCGGTGCCCTTCTCCCAGATCTCTTCGAGCCAGATGATCGTGATGCCGTGCTCTTCGCAGTAGGCGAGCTCGGTCTTCGGGTTCATCCAGCCGGAGATGCCGACCAGGGCGATCTTCTCGGGGTCGAACCCGGCGTCGACCGCCCGGGTGACCGGGCAGCAGTGGTTGAGCAGCTCACCGCCGACGTCGGGGGCGGTGTCGAGGTGCATGTCGACCAGGACCAGGCCCGGATCCTCGTGGTGGTCGCGGATCGCGCGGACCGCGGGGATCGTGATCGAGTGGTCGCCGCCGAAGGTGACGGGCAGCGCGCCCGACTCGATGATCTGGCCGAGGTCCCGCTGCGAGCGCTCGAAGGTCTTCTCGGCGTTGGCGAGCACGATGTCGGTGTCGCCGGTGTCGACCGGGTTGAGCGCTTCGAGCAGGTCGAAGCCGAGGGTCGCGTTGAAGGTGAGGAACTGGCAGGAGACGTCACGGATGCCGCGGGGGCCGTAGTTGGCGCCGGTCCGGCTGATGTTGGTGGCGTCGAAGGGAATGCCGTAGATCGCGGCCTTGGCTCCGTGCTCCTTGATCGCTTCGGCGGTCGGCGGAACATGCGGTAGGCGCATGAACGAGTTGCTGAGTCCGGCGTGGAGCAGGCTGTCCCACATGGTCGGATCGGATGGGGCTTGTTCGGATGCGCTCATGAATCTCCTCGTTCACCTTACGGCTGTGTCGTTTGGGTATGCAATTTGAAAAAACGTTTTTGTGTGACGGCGGTCATGTTGTAACAAAAACGATTTTGCTTGTCAAGCGGCTACCTCTATGATTGCCGCGTGGAAGCGAAAGGGAAAGCGCGTGTGGGGATCCGGGACGTGGCCAGGGCGGCCGGGGTCTCCCCGACCACCGTTTCCCACTCCCTGAGCGGAAAAGGGCGCCTTCCGGAGTCCACCAGGGAACGCATCGCGAGGGTCGCCGAGGAGCTCGGATACCGGCCCAACGCGAGCGCCCGGAACCTGGTCGCGGGCAAGACCGGACTGCTCGGAATCGCGATATCCGAGTCGCCGGAATCCCCGTTCGGGCTCTCCGACTTCGACTACTTCATGCAGCTGCTCACCGCCGCAACCACCACCGCGGTCGAGAAGGGAATGGCCCTCGTCGTGGCCGGGATGGGCCAGGGTGAGGAGTTCTTCGGTGGGGTCGACGTGGACGGCCTGATCGTGGTCGACCCGGTGGTCGGCGACCAGCTGGTCGCGGCCAACCTGCGGCGCGGAGTCCCGGTGGTCACGACCGGCCGGGTCCCGGGCGAGACCCGGCCCGACGACGAGACCTACTGGGTGGACAACGATCACCGGCGGGGCACGATGTCGATCCTCGACCACCTCCACGAACGCGGTGGGCGCAAGGTCGCGCTGATCACGACCCTGCCGATCACCTCGTACACGGCCGACGACATCGAGGGCTACGAAACATGGTGCGAGGCGCATTCGCAGGAGCCGATGCTCACCGTGGTCGAGGGGCCGATCGACGAAGGAGCGGGATTCGCCGCCGCGGCCGAACTGCTCGACGGGCCCGATCCGCCCGATGCGATCTACGCGACGCTCGACCGCCTGGCCCTGGGAACCCTCGCCGCGGCCCGTTCACGCGGGATCGGCGTGCCCACCGACCTGATCGTTGCCGGCTGCACCGACTCGAAGGCCGGCGAGTGGGCCGATCCGCCGCTCACCGCGCTGGCGCTCAACCCCGAGGAGATCGGCCGCCAGGTGGTCGAGATGCTGATCGCGCTGGTCCAGGGAGACGACCCGGTCGAGCGCCACCAGCTGGTCCCCACCGCGATTCTCCCGCGCGAGTCGACCGCGAGAGTAGTCTCGGGTCAAACCCCGCGAATGGAGGATCCACATGACGAAGATTCCTGACGACGCAGTCCATCTCCTCGAAGGCCAGCACCTCGCCCACGTCGCCACCCTGCAGGCCGACGGCTCGCCGCAGGTCACACCGGTCTGGATCGGACACGAAGGCGACCTCGTCACCTTCAACACCGCCAAAGGGCGGCTCAAGGAGAAGAACCTGAAGCGCGATCCGCGAGTCGCGATCTCGATCGTCGACGCCGACAGTCCCTACGTGCCGCTGGTGATCCAGGGCAAGGTGGTCGAGATCACCGAGGAGGGAGCCGACGACGACATCAACGCCCTCGCGAAGCGCTACCTGAACGAGGACGTCTACCCCTTCCGCCAGCCCGGCGAGGAGCGCCTGATCGTCAAGATCGAGCCGGAGAAGGCCTCCTACAACAACGGCTGACGCGCGAAACGGCCTTGGAAAGCGGAACGGCCACCCGTATCCGGGTGGCCGTTCTCGTTTCGGCGACGATCTGTAGCGCGGTGCCTACTCGGTGTAGCCGGAGGCCTTCAGGTAGTCCGCCGCGACGGCCGCCGGATCTTCCTTGTCGATATCGACCCGGGCGTCGAGCTCCTGCATGACCTTCTCGGTCAGGCCGCTCTGCACCTTCTCGATCGTGGCCTGGTAGTCCGGTCCGGCCTCGTCGATCGTCTTCTGCTCGGTCAGGAAGACGACGTTGCCGGCGGGCAGGACGCCCTTGTCGTCCTCGAGGATCGTGTACTTGTCCGAAGCGCCCAGCTGGGCGTCGGTCGTGAACAGGATCGAGAGATCGGCCTGTCCCTTGTCGAGCACCTCGTAACGCAGGCCGATGTCGACCGGGGTGAACGACTTGAACTCGAGACCGTAGTTCTCGTTCAGGCCGACCAGGCAATCGATCCGCTGGCGGCATTCAGGCGACCCGTACAGGGTCAGGTCCTGGCTCTTGCCTTCGAGATCGGAGATCTTGGTGACCCCGAGCTCCTCGGCCTTGGAGGTGAGCAGCCCGACCGCGTTCGCGCTCGCGAACGGAGTCGGCGGGAAGGCGACCAGACCGTCCTTCTTCAGATCCGCCTGGACCTTCGTGAACGCCTCCTGCGCGTCGGCCGGAACGTCCTCCGGCGCGGCGTCGTAGAACGAGGTCAGAGCGGTGCTGACGTACTCGGGATACCCCGAGATCTCACCCTTCTTGAGGGCGGCGAGGGCGATCGTCTCGGAACCGAGATTGAGGTCGGTGTCGACCGAGTAGCCGGCGGCCTCCAGTCCCTGGGCGTAGATCTCTCCGAGAACGATCTGCTCGGTGAAGTTCTTCGATCCGATCGTCAGGTCGACCGATTCGTTGTCAGGGTTCGACTGGATCAGTTCGGCGCTCGAGGAGTTGCCGCTTCCCGAATCGCCGTCGTCACTGTCGTCGCTGCCGCAGGCGGCGAGGCCGAACGCCAGCATGGCGCAGATGCTCAGGACGAGCAGATACTTCAGTTTGGTGGATGACATCGTTGTCTCCTGTTTGGTTTGGGCATTGGACAAGACTGGGTTCATGGTTCAGGCGGCTCGCTGCAGCTTGATGCCGCGGGAGGTGAGCGCCCACTGGACACCGGCGAGCAGGCACTCGATCGTGATCGCCATCAGGGCCACCAGGATCGCTCCGGCGAGCACTCCGGCATCGCCGTACACGTTGCGCGAGATGATGAAATCGCCGAGGGTGAGAATCCCCGCCAGGGGTGCGATCGTGGCGGTCGCGATGATGTTGATCGAAGCGGTGCGCACCCCGCCCATGATCGTCGGCACGGCCAGGGGAAGCTCGACCTTGGTCATGATCTCGCGGTTGGTCATGCCCATTCCCTTGGCGGCCTCGACCGAGGAGCGGTCCACCTGCTTGATCCCGACGAAGGTGTTGGTCAGGATCGGCGGGATGCCGAGGATCGCGAGTGCCACCACCAGGTTGAACAGGCCGACCCCGACCGCGGCCGCCATCAGGGCGATCAGGGCCAGCTCGGGGATCGCCCGTCCGGCGTTGCCCGCCGAGACCGCGACGAACTCGCCCTTGCCGTAGTGGCCCAGCAGCAGTCCCACCGGCAGGGCCAGGACCAGGGCGACACCGAGGGCCAGGACGGTCACTTCGAGCTGCTTGGCGGCGAGCTCGCCGACCTGATCCAGGCCGCCGACCATCACTCCGCCGCCCTCCGCCTCCTGCGGTGTGAAGACGAAGTTGAAGGCGTCCCCGAACAGGCCCAGGGCGGCGATCGGTGCGGCGATCACAGCGCGGCCCTCTCCCAGGGGGTGAGCAGCTTGCCGGCGAGCAGGATCAGGCCGTCGAACAGGATCGCCATGATCACGGCGATCCCGCCGGCGACGATGATGCCGGTCTTGAAGGTGATGTTCGAGCCGACGATGATCTCGGCGCCGAGTCCGCCGCCGTTGGCGAACACGGCAAGGGTCGCGAGCGCGACCGTGCTGACGGTCGCGATCCGCAGCCCGGCGACGATCTCGGGCAGGGCCAGCGGCAGTTCCACCCGCCACAGCATCTGCTGCGAGGTCAGGCCGACCCCGCGGGCGGCCTCGGTCACGTTCGGCGGCACGTTCCGCAGCCCGGTGGTGATGTTGCGGAAGATGATCTGCAGGGTGAAGGCGGTGAGGGCGATGATCGCGGTCAGCTGGCCGCGGCCCGTGATCGGCAGCAGCAGGAAGAAGAACGAGATCGAGGGGATCGTGTAGAGGATCCCGGTCCCGGCCAGGAACGGGGAGGAGAGCCAGCGGTGGCGGTGGGCGAGGATCGCGAGCGCGAAGGCGATCAGGAACCCGGCCGCGACCGAGCTCAGCACCAGCACCAGGTGCTGCAGGGTCGGATCGACGTAGCGGTCGTAGTTGTCGGCGACCCAGCCCGGGCAGAACAGCTTGTTGTCCTGGATGCAGCCCCCGCCCGAGCGGTCCTTGAAGAAGTCACCGCTGACCTCGGCTATCGGTAGCAGCAGCTCATTCATGGGGCCTGTCCACCGCCGGAATGGCGATTTCCGCGGCTTCGGGCGAGGCCAGGAAGTCCGAGACGATCTCGGCGGACAGCACCCCGGTCAGGCGGCCGCGGCCATCGACCACCGGGGCGTAGAGCGAGCCGCTCTGCAGCAGCGCGGCGAGCCCGTCGCGCAGGGTCTGGTCGGCGTCGATCTTCAGGTCGGCGATCGAGTCGGGGATGGCCGGCACCCGTTCGGCGAGCAGGTCCCGGTCGGAGAGCCAGCCGATCGGCCGGTTCTCACCGTCGACCAGAAGGGGGTGGGGGACCTCGATGTCGCTCGCGGCCAGCGCGGTCTTGACCGGCCCGGTGGGTTCCCCCGCGCGGGTGAGGGGCGCCTCCCACAGATCGACGTCCTTGACCCGCATCAGCGCGAGCCGCTTCAGGGCACGGTCGGCCCCCACGAAGTCTTCGACGAAATCGTCGGCCGGTTCCATCAGCAGTTCGGTCGGGGTGGCGAACTGGGCGACCTCGCCGCCCTTTCGCATCACCGCGATCTTGTCGCCCATCTTGATCGCCTCGTCGACGTCGTGGGTGACGAACAGGATCGTCTTTCGCAGCTCGGCCTGCAGGCGCAGGAACTCGTTCTGCAGGCGGGAGCGGTTGATCGGATCGATCGCGCCGAAGGGCTCGTCCATCAGCATCACCGGCGGATCGACCGCGAGCGCGCGGGCGACGCCGACCCGCTGCTGCTGGCCGCCGGAGAGCTGGCTCGGATAGCGGTCACCCATCTCGGGGTCGAGTCCGATCAGCTCGAGCAGGGTCTTCACCCGCTCCTCGATCCGGGGCTTTCCCCAATCGAGCAGGTTGGGCACGGTCGCGATGTTCTGGCTGATCGTGCGGTGGGGGAAGAGGCCGATCTGCTGGATCACGTACCCGATCTCCCGGCGCAGCTTCGCCCCGTCGCCGTCCTTGACCGAGCGGTCGCCGATCAGGATGTCGCCCTCGGTGATCTCGACCGTTCGGTTGACCATGCGCATCGCGGTGGTCTTGCCGCAGCCGGAGGGGCCGACGAGCACGCAGATCTCACCGGCGGGAACCTCGAGGTTCAGGTCGTGGACCGCGTCGCTTTCGGCCCCGGGATAGCGCTTGGACACGCCGATGTAGCGGACCGGGGACGCAGTGGCACCATTAGGGCTTGAGTTCTCCGCGACTCGGGAGATGTCGGGCATCTGGGCTAAGCCTATGCGGTCCGCAAGATGGGAAAAAGAGGAAAGGCAAGGGTTCGTGCAGAAGGACACGGGACAAGGTCTTTTATGTGCATGTGCTTACACTTCTAGGGAGTGCGCTCAATGAATCCCCTCATCACCGGACCCGCTCGGGTCCGATTTCTGTTTGCCCTCGCCGCCGTTCTCGTGGTGGCTTTCGCCTGGTCGGAACGACCGGCGTCGGCCTCCGTGGAAGACAAGCTGAGCGATACCCAGGCGAAGATCGAGAAGGCGAACCAGAAGAAGGGCGTGCTCTCCGACGAGATCGCCGGCCTGAGCAGTGACATCAGCGCCTACGAGACCCAGGTGGCCGCTCTGCGCGCCGAGGAGCGCGAGGCCGAGATCAGGCTCGAGGCCAAGCAGGACGAGCTCGACCAGGCGGAGGCCGAGGTCGACAAGGCGTACAAGGAACTGCGGATCCTGGCCGAGCGCCTGAAGCGCTCCCTGAAGATCCTGAAGGAACGTCTCGTCGCGATCTATCAGTCCGGTGAGACCGACATGGCTGAGCTCGTGCTCGCCGCGAAGGACTATGGCGATCTGATCGAACGCACCGAGTATCTCGACCAGATTCAGAGCCACGACGAGACGATCGTCGGCCGGGTCCGGGGTCTGCGCGACGAGCAGCAGGCGATCGTGATCCGCCTGAAGAAGGCGAAGGACACGATCGAGTCCGCCCGCGACGAGATCGCCGCCGAGGAGCAGAATCTCGCCACCGCCCGCGCCGCGGTCGAGTCCCAGCAGAACGAACTCATGGCTGCCCGCAGCGAACGCCGGGCCACGCTCAGCCGGATCGAAGATCACGTCGGCGGCCTCGAAGAGATCGAGTCCGACCTCCAGGCGAAGATCCAGGAGCAGATCGCCGCCGCCTCCGGTTACACCACGATCCCCGCCGGACCGATGTCCTCGCCGAGCGCGGCCGGACTGATCTGGCCGGTCAGCGGCACGGTCACCTCCGGCTTCGGTGGACGTTCGTCACCCGGCGGTGTCGGCTCCACCTACCACGAGGGTCTCGACATCGCCGTCTCCGAGGGCACCCCGATCCGCGCCGCGAAGGGTGGCACGGTGATCATGGCCTCCTACAACGGCGGCTACGGCAACTACACCTGCATCGATCACGGCAGCGGGCTCTCCACCTGCTACGCCCACCAGTCCCAGCTCGGAGTGAGTTCCGGACAGTCGGTCGATCAGGGCCAGGTGATCGGATACTCCGGAAACACGGGAGCCAGCACCGGCCCCCACCTTCACTTCGAAGTGCGCATCAACGGGTCGGCAGTCGACCCGATGGGCTACCTGTAGGCCAAAGGGCGAGCGCCGCCCCGGACACCCGCGCCACCGCGAGCGAGCCCCGCCGCGCCATACGCACGAACAACCTTGAACTGGGGGCGATTTGGGTGCTGTCAGCACCCAAATCGCC
>Ga0335075_10008968_pt1 | contig 15302 bp, 17 predicted proteins | sample Lox_Sample_24_FD_206723 | JGI IMG/M metagenome (GOLD analysis project Ga0335075, IMG submission 206723) | Soil microbial communities from Loxahatchee National Wildlife Refuge, Florida, United States - Lox_Sample_2.4 | ecosystem: Environmental > Terrestrial > Soil > Wetlands | place: USA... | reverse complement strand
GTTTCGGCGAAGGATCGCTCCCGGCTCCTGTTCAAGATCAGGTATGCGCGGCCGAGAATCATGAGACCCACAGTTCATGGATCAGGATCGGCCAGCTGCGGCTCGGCGACCTTGTCCGCGCATGGCGCGATGCCTGTGACCGCCGCGGTGGTGCTGGGGAGCCAGCCGGAGCACGGTGAAGGTGCCCGCGCTGTTGCTGGGAAGCTAGCCGGAGCACGGTGAAGGTGCCCGCGCTGTTGTTCCAGCAACAGCGCGGTGCCCACGACCGTGTTGCGAGGCGGCTGCGGCGGGCAGAGCGCGTGGCCTGTGTGACCAGCGTGGCCGCTGTGGTCCGTGTGGCCGACTGCCTGACCCGAGCACGGTGAAGGTGCCCGCGCTGTTGCTGGGAAGCTGACCCGAGCACGGTGAAGGTGCCCGCGCTGTTGTTCCAGCAACAGCGCGGTGCCCACGACCGTGTTGCGAGGCGGCTGCGGCGGGCAGAGCGCGTGGCCTGTGTGACCAGCGTGGCTGCTGTGGTCCGTGTGGCCGACTGCCTGGACCGCGTGACGGAGAGGTGCGGCCTGCGGCCCGAGCTCACCGCTGCGGCCCGAGTTCACCGCCGGCCGGCAACAGGCTGGTCGCCAGCGGCCGGAACTGCGGGTGCGCGGCACCGGGCGTGATCGCTGGGCATCCGCCCAACAACCGACCTTCTGCAGGCGTCGGGCCTATCATTCACCCGCCCGGCGGGGCCAGGATGGGAACTGGCCCAGCGGAGCCGGCTTCGGGGAGGTGCGCGGATGGCTGAGCCGAGGGTTCTTGGCATCGTTCTGGCAGGCGGGGAAGGAAAGCGCCTGGCACCGCTGACCGCGGACCGGGCCAAGCCCGCCGTGCCGTTCGGCGGCCTCTACCGGCTGGTGGACTTCCCCCTGTCGAACATGGTCAACTCCGGTATCCGGCGGATCTGCGTGCTCACCCAGTACAAAAGCCACAGTCTGGACCGGCACGTGACCACGACCTGGCGGCTGAGCAGTCTGCTCGGCAACTACGTGACCCCCGTCCCGGCCCAGCAGCGGCTCGGCCCGTACTGGTACACCGGGTCAGCCGACGCCATCTACCAGTCGCTCAACCTGATCTACGACGATCAGCCGGACATCGTCATCGTCTTCGGCGCCGATCACGTGTTCCGGATGGACCCCATGCAGATGATCGATCAGCACGTGGCTTCGGGGACCGGCGTCACGGTCGCCGCCCTGCCCGTGCCGCGGCAGGAGGCGACCGCGTTCGGCGTGATCGAGACCGGCAGCGACGGCCGAACGGTCGAGGCATTCCTGGAGAAGCCGGCCGACCCGCCGGCCCGGCCGGGACACCCGGACGAGGCCTTCGCCTCCATGGGCAATTACGTGTTCACCAGCGACGTGCTCGTGGACGCGCTGCGCAAGGACGCGGAAGACGCCGACAGCAGGCACGACATGGGCCGCGACATCATCCCCATGCTGGTGCGGGACCGCCTGGCCGAGGTCTATGACTTCCTGGAGAACGACGTGCCCGGCGCCGCCCCAAGCGACGCCGGGTACTGGCGGGACGTGGGGACACTCGACTCCTACTTCGAGGCGCACATGGACCTGTGCGCGGTGCATCCGGTGTTCAACCTTTACAACGACAAGTGGCCGATCCTGACCCACGTGCCATCGCAGCCGCCAGCCAAGTTCGTGCACGAAAGCGGCGACCGTGTGGGCCGCGCGATCAACAGCATCGTCAGCAACGGCGTCATCGTGTCCGGCGGTCTGGTCCGCAGCTCGGTGCTCTCGCCCGGGGTACGGGTCAACAGCTGGTCGCGGGTTGAGCGCGCGGTCCTGCTGCACAACACGCAGATCGGCCGGCATGCGGTGGTCCAGGACGCGATCCTGGACAAGAACGTGATCGTCCCCGAAGGCGCTGAGGTGGGGGTGGACAAGGAACGCGACGCCGCCCGCGGGTTCACCATCTCGCCCGGCGGCATCACCGTGGTCGGCAAGGGACAGCTGGTGCCGCTGTGACCGCCGCGGTCCCGGGCCGGCTCAGCGTCGCGCTGCTGACCAGGGAGTATCCGCCGGAGGTCTATGGCGGGGCCGGCGTGCACGTCGAGTACCTGGCCCGGGAACTCGCCAGCCTGGTCAGCCTTACCGTGCACTGCCAGGGCGCGGACCGGCCCGCGGCGGTCGCGCACCGGCCGTGGGATCATCTCGCCGCGGCGAACCAGGCGCTGCAGACGATCTCCACGGACCTGTCGATGACCGCCGGGGTTGCAGGCGCCGACCTGGTCCACTCCCACACCTGGTACGCGAACCTGGCCGGCCATCTCGCCAAGCTGCTTTACGGCATCCCGCATGTGATGACCGTCCATTCCCTCGAGCCGCTGCGGCCGTGGAAGGCCGAGCAGCTCGGCGGCGGCTACGCGCTCTCCTCCTGGTGCGAGCGGACGGCCGTCGAGGCCGCCGACGCCGTGATCGCGGTGTCCGACGGCATGCGGGATGACCTGCTTGCCGCGTATCCCGCCGTGAATGAAGACCGGGTGCGGGTGATCCGCAACGGCATCGACACCGTGCAGTACTCCCCCGATCCAGCGACCGACGTGCTCGGCCGGTACGGCGTTGACGCCGGCCGGCCTTCGGTGATCTTCGTTGGCCGGGTCACCAGGCAGAAAGGGCTCCCGGTGCTGCTGCGCGCCGCCGCCAGCCTGGACCCGGCGGCACAGCTGGTGGTCTGCGCCGGCCAGGCCGACACGCCTGAGCTCGAGGCCGAGGTCAGCGAGCTGGCCCAGCAGCTCCGGGCGGACAGGTCCGGGGTGATATGGATATCCGGGATGCTCGCCAAGCGCGAGGTGATCCAGCTCCTGACGCACGCGACCGTCTTTGTCTGCCCGTCCCTGTACGAGCCGCTCGGCATCGTGAACCTCGAGGCGATGGCGTGCGCCACTGCGGTCGTCGGCTCCCGGGTCGGCGGCGTGCCAGAGGTGGTGGCCGACGGGAAGACGGGCCTGCTGGTGCCGCCGGGAGACCCAGCCGCGCTCGCCAGGGCGATCAACGCGCTGCTGGCCGACCCGCCGCTGGCCGAGGACATGGGCTGGATGGGACGGGCCAGGGCCGAGGCGGAGTTCAGCTGGCCCGGTATCGCCGCGCAGACCGCCGCGCTCTACGCGGAGCTTGCGGGCGGCCGAGCCGGCCGCCGCTAGACGCGGTGGCGCCCCAGTCCAGGCAGCGCCTTCACGCCGGGGTTCCGCTGAGTTAAGATATATCGCGAAGTCGCGCCCGGGGGCGTGGCGACACCGAGGAGCCGCAAGGAGATCCGATGAGCCTAGCAGGCGAGCCGGGCGAGCCCCAGCCGCTGCCGATCCGGGCGTCCGACCAGGACCGGGACGCCGTCGTTCAGCGGCTGCAGCAGGCCTTCGCCGAACGCCGGCTGGATGACGACGAGTTCGACGAGCGGATGCGCGCCGCGCTTACCGCGCGGACCAGCACAGACCTGGACCGGCTGACCGGTGACCTGCCGCCAGCCGTTCCCGGCAGCCCCGCAGCGCCCGCGGCCGCCGGCGCCAGGCCGGGCCGGTGGGCGGTGGCATACAAGAACTCGGTCCGCCGGGCCGGCCGCTGGCGCGTCCCCGAGCGCTTCACATCGGTGGTCTACAAGGGCGACGGCTGGCTCGACCTGCGCGCGGCCGAGCTGACCGCCCCGGTCACGACCGTGCTCGCCATCGCATACAAGTCACGGGTCGACGTGCTGGTGCCCCCGGGAGTCCGGGTCGAGATGGACGGCTTCGGCGTCAGCAAGGGCTGGTCGGCAGAGGAGGAATCGGAGATCCGGCTGCCGCACGACGCCCCCACGGTGCACATCAGGGGCATCGCCTACAAGGGCACGATCGAGACCCGGACCAAGCCGGCCGAGCACTGAGCCCAGCCTGAGAGCCCGGCCTGGCGCCAACCCGCCGCCGGTCAGGTGACCGAGCCCGCCGCGGCGCCCGTCACCTGGTCACCCCAGCGGGCCAGCTCTCCTTCGAGGTCAAGCGGCGCGATCATCTCGCCGCCCTGCATCTCCGCTGCCCAGTTCTCCGCCGGGACCCGCCACATCACCTCGAACTCGATGCCGCTGGGGTCCTTGGCGTACAGGGACTTGGACACCCGGTGGTCGCTCGCTCCCACGAGCGCGCCGCGCTCGGCGAGCCTCGCCCGGATCTCGGCCAGTTCCGCCAGCGTGCCCACCTCCCACGCCAGGTGGTAGAGACCCACGTAGGGGTTGCGCGGCAGCGGCGCGTTGCCGACCTCGAATAGCCCGAGGTCGTGGTCGTTGGCGGACCCCGGCGAGCGCAGGAAGGCGGCCCGGCCGGGAATCTCCATGCGCACCTCGAAGCCGAGCGTGTGGCGGTAGAAATCCACGACCCTGGCGAGGTCGCTGACGTACAGGACGGCGTGGTTGAGGCGGCGGACAGGCATGGCGTGCCTCCAGGTTCTGCGTTCGTCAGGGGTAAGGCTGCGGCGCCCGATCTGATTCCCTGCCGCGGCCGGGCGTCACAGCGCCCGGATCCCCGCGTCGAGGAAGCGCACGGCCGCCGCGACCGCCTCATCCTTGTCGTCGCCGGGGAATCCGTCGTAGACCTCGGCCATGACCGCCGCGGCCGCCGCGGCCGCCGCGGCCGCCGCGGCCGCGATACGGGGCCCCGGAGCCCCGGGCGGGCTTCCGGTTTCGCCCGCGATCGCCTCCGCTCCGCGCCTGATGGCAGCTTCCATCCTGGCCAGCCGCAGGGCGCGCAGCTCCGGGTTGGCGTCGAGCATGCGCCTGCTCAGTTCCCTGAGGCCGGCGTCCTCGGGCGTGGTGGACCTGGCCCGCAGCCACCGCCCGGCGACCTCGGCGACCGTCTCGCCAGGGGCGCGGCTGCGCATCGCCTCGGTCAGGCCGGCCATCGCCTCGGTGAACCTGGACAGCGCGATGTCCCGCGATCGGCACGTCGCTGCTCAACACGATGGCCGCCAGCGCGGCGGCCGCCTACGTGGCAGCGCACATGGCGGCTGCGCGCATCGCGGGCGCGCCGGCCGGGGGACGCCAGGCCGGGGACCTGGCGGCCGGGCAGCTGGCAGCGGCGCACCGGGCCGCCGCGCAGCAGGCCGCGGTGCTGGCTGAGCTCGCCCAGGTGCACGGCTACATCACGGCCTTCTGGTGGGCAGCCGGCATCTTCGCCTGCGGCGCCGCAGCGGCCGTGCTGCTCTTCCGCCGGGGCGCCCCGGCCCAGCCGGCCGCGCCAGCTAGCTGATCGCGGGACGGCCGGTATAGATGCCGCGGGGCCGGATCGGCGTGGCGCGCGCGTACTCCTCGAGCGCGTGCGCCAGCCATCCGGCCGTCCTGGCGATCGCGAACACCGCCTCTCCGGCACCAGGGATCATCCCGGCCACCGCGGCGAGCACCGCGAGCGCGAACTCGATGTTCGGGGCGGGCAGCGCCCTGCGCCTGGCCTCGGCGAGAACGGCCTCGGCGACCGCCAGCGGGGCGGACGCCGGGGCCGCCTTCCTGACCAGGTCCAGCAGCAGAATGGCCCGCGGGTCCCCGGTCTGGTACACGAAGTGGCCGAGCCCGGGGATCCGCTCCCCGCGGCGCAGCAGTTCGCCGACGACGCGCGGCGCGTCGGCCGGGCCCCGGGCCGACGCGAGCAGCACCTCGGCGCCCAGCGATGCCCCCCCGTGCAAGGCCCCGCTCATCGTGCCGAGCCCGGTGCCGACGACCGCGTACGGGTCGGCCCGCACCGACGCGGCCACCCGCGCGGCCAGCGTGGACGCCGCAAGCTCATGGTCGGCCGCCAGCACCAGGGCCGCCCGCAGCGCGCCGACCAGCCCCGCCGGGGGCCTGGTCCGGCAGAGCTTGGGCGCCAGCCTGCCCGTGATGCTCCAGTCCCCCGCGGCCGCGGGCTGCCCGCCCGCCGGAGGCAGGCAGTCGACCATCGCGGCGATCAGGCAGCTCGCCGCGGCGATCACCGCGGGCCGGTCCAGATGCAGCCGGAGCCGGTCGGTGGCCGCCACCGCGGGGACGATGACCTGCAGCCGCTCCAGCGGGTAGGTGTCCGGCGGGAGCGCGGCCTGCGCGGCCGTGCCGGCCGCGATCGCCTCGCTGGTGGCCTGCCAGGGCGCGCGGGCGGCGGGGTCGCCGAACGAATCCGTCCACAGCAGGCTGGCCACCTCTTCGAAGCTGCGGCTGGCGGCCAGCACGGTCGCATCGTGCCCCCGGAAGCGCAGCTGGTCGTCGGAGATCTCGGTGAGCTCTGACTCGATCACGAGCTCGGCGCCGCGTCTCGCGCGGCGCGGCCTGCCGCGCCGCGCGAGACCCTCGATCTCGGCCGCGTCGAACAGGCTGGCCCGGCCGTCGGCACCGCGGCGGGGGGTGAGCACGCCGCGGCTCACGTAGGAGTACAGGCTGGCCTGCTTGATGCCAAGCCGCTCCGCCGCCTCAACGGCACCGATCCACTCCGCCACGTCGCCCGCTCCCCGCGGCTGCCCCAGAGCCGCCGCCCCTCCAGCCTCCGATATTGATTTTAATCAACGTTGACTCACATCGATAGTGTGACTCATGCTATCGGTATCAGACGACGTCATGCCGCCGCAATTGGGCAAGCCAGTGGTGACGGCTCATCGTCACGACAGGCGGAGGAGATCAGAGATGCCCGATACCGCACAGGTGGCGACGAACGGGGACGGCAGCGCCGAGGCGCCCGCCGGGCTCGAGGGAGTTGTGGTCGCGCACACGCAGCTCGGAGATGTCCGCGGCCTGGAGGGCTTCTACCACTACCGGCAGTACGACGCGATCGAGCTGAACCGGCAGCGCTCGCTGGAAGACGTCTGGCACCTGTTCTTCCGCGGCCACCTGCCCGACCGGGCGGAACGGGAAGCGTTCTCGCGCGAGATCGCCAGGCACCGGGCGCTCCCCGGCGACCTGATCCCGTTCCTCGGCCAGGTCGCAGCGACCGAGCCGTTCGACCCGATGACCGCCCTCCGCACCGCGATCTCCTTCGCCGCGCAGCGGTCCGGCTTCCGCTCCTGGCTTGATATCTCGGCGGAGCAGCTTTACGACGACGCGATGCAGATATCGGCGCAGACACCGGTGCTGCTCGCGGCCCTGTACCGGCTGCACAACGGGCAGGAGCCGGTGCCGCCGGACCCTGAGCTCTCCGCAGCCGCCAATTACCTGTACACGCTCAGCGGGCAGCGCCCGGACGCGCAGCGGGTGTGGGCGCTGGAGCGCTACCTGGTGTCCACGATCGACCACGGGTTCAACGCCTCGACGTTCACCGCCCGGGTGATCGCCTCGACCGGCGCCGACATCGGCTCCGCGGTGACCGGCGCGATCGGTTCGCTGTCCGGGCCGCTGCACGGCGGCGCGCCGAGCCGGGTGCTGGAGATGCTCGACGACATCGGCAGCCCAGACCGGGCCGAGGCGTGGGTCCGCGCCGCGGTCGGCCGCGGCGACCGGATCATGGGCTTCGGTCACCGGGTGTACAAGGGCAAGGATCCGCGGTCCGCGCTGATGCGCGAGGTAGCCAGCACCATGGGGGGGACAACCGCCGAGTTCGCGATGGCCGTGGAGGACACCATCGTCCGGGTGCTGGCCGAGGAGAAGCCGGGCCGCGCGCTCAACGCCAACGTGGAGTTCTACGCCGGGGTGGTGATGGATGCCGTCGGGATCCCGCGGGAGCTGTTCACGCCGACGTTCGCGTCCAGCCGGGTCATCGGCTGGTGCGCGCACGTGCTCGAGCAGGTGACGGGAAACCGGCTGATCCGCCCGGCCGCCCGCTACGACGGTGTGGCGCCGCCGCAGCCGGTCCCAGCGGCAGACTAGGACCGCGCGGCGGCTGCCGGTTACCGGCCGAGCTGGCCGCGGCTACGCATCGCGCGGATCCGGCGACGCTGCGACGGATCGAGGGTCCGCCAGGCGATCACGGGAATGGCGATGGCGGCGGCGATGATCAGTACTGGCACCCACCAGGGCAGCCAAGCCAGCAAGATGATCCCGATGATGACCCCGCCGATGCCGAACATCAGGTGACGTGACATTTCTATCTCCTTAAGCGGGATGCAGAGATCCCGCTCCCTAGAACGCCAGGCTATCGCCATATAGTTCCTGTGGCCGGCGCCAGCCCGGCGTCTTGCTGCGATGAGGGCAGCCCGACCTGGAGGGACCGATGACGCTATCCCTGCCGATCCCGGACAACGCCAACGACCTGCTGTCGCGCAGCCCGTTCGCCCTGCTCATGGCGATGCTGCTGGACCAGCAGGTTCCGCTGGAGAAGGCGTTCAGCTCGCCCTACGAGCTGGCGCAGCGGCTCGGGCACGAGCCGGATCCGGCCGAAATCGCCAGCTATGACCCGGATGCGCTGGCCGCCGTGTTCAGCGAGCGGCCGGCGCTGCACCGGTTCCCCAGGGCCATGGCCGCCCGGGTGCAGGAGCTGTCCAGGCAGATCCTTGAACGTTACGACGGCGACGCGAGCCAGGTCTGGGCCAGCGCCGCCACCGGCGCGGAGCTTGCTGCCCGGCTCGCCGAGCTGCCCGGCTTCGGGGCCTACAAGGCGCAGATCACGATCGCGCTGCTGGGCAAGCAGCTGGGCGTCCGGCCGGACGGCTGGCGCGAGGCGGCGGGCCGGTTCGGCGAGGACGGCTCGCGCTGGTCGGTGGCTGACATCACCGACGCCGCCTCGCTGGCCGCCGTCCGCGAGCACAAGAAGCAGGTGAAGGCGGCCGCCAGGGCGCGCGGCTGACCAGCCCGGCAGCCGCCCGGCCGGGCAGCGTGCCGGGCTGGCCGCCCCCGCTTACCAGGCGGCGGCCTGCTGGCCGCTGATGCCGCTGCTGGACGCGCTGGGGAAGCCCGGCAGCGGCGTGAACCGGCTGCCGTCCACCCGGCCGAACGCGAAGCAGGCCACGAGCACGTGGACGCCGGCGGGCGCCAGCGACAGCACGTTGCAGTCCTGGTCTAGCTGGCCGAGGTCGCCGTTCAGCCCTCCGGTGACGCCGTGCACGGTCGCCGTGTGCAGCACCCGCAGCAGCTGGCCGGTGCGGGCGGACAGCTCGACGACCTCCGCGACCACCGTGTCAGACCCGGAGGCATCGGGCAGGTTCCGCACCGTCGAGGTGATGACCACCGCCCCGTTGGCCGTGACCAGCGCCCTCGGGACGTAGTAGGTCGGCTCGGCCCCTGGCGACCCGATGGGCCGGGCCGCCAGCAGCTCACGGCCCGCGCCGCCGAGGCTCAGCAGCCGGTACCCGGTGTGCTGTCCCGCGGGGGGCGTCCGGACGCCGCTCTGCCATTCGAAGGCGAGCCGGTCGTTGCCGACCCAGGACACGTTCAGCGGGAACCCGTTCGCGGGCGTGGTCCAGGAGCTCACCGCGCCGGACGCCAGCGTGACGACCCGGATGCCGGTGTACCGGCAGGTCCTGGCGCCGCAGTCCTGGACATCCATGGCGAGCCTGCGGCCGTCCGGCGACAGCGCCAGGTCCGTCAGCGAGAGCTGACCAGGCAGGCTGACCGGCAGGCTGCGCAGCGTCGCCGAGCGGCCGCCGGCCGCGACATGCAGCAGGTAGAACCCGACGACCCGGGATCCCGGCGCCTCGGTGATGACGAACGTCCGGCCGTCGCCGGCCGCGGTGATGCTCAGCCCCCCCGTGCCGCCCTGCGACGTCAGCGTGGGCACCCGCACCGTCGCCAGCGTCGCGCCGGTGGCCGAGTCGTGTACCGCCGCGAACGTGACTACGCTCCCGCCGCTCCCCGCGAAGGTCTGGTACGCCGTCACGTAGTAGTGCGGCATCAGCCCGGCCGGCACGGTCGGGGCCGGCCCGCTCGGTTCGGAGGCCGTCGGAGCGGGCCCCGTGGTTCCCGGGCGCCCGGTCGCGGCCCCGCCCGCGATCAGGCCGACCGCCGCGATCACCCCGATGACCGAGGCCGCGGCTGCGGCCGGCACCAGCCACCGCACGGCCCGCCGTCTCCGGCTGGCCACGGGCTCGCGGAGCGGCCTGATCGACTCCGCACTCAAGCGTTCAGTAAATTCTGTGAGGTCACGGCGGAGCCGCTGCTCGATGTCGTGCACCGGTTTCAGCCCTCCCCTAGCGCCTTGGCGAGCGCGGCGATCCCGCGGGTGGCGGTGGCGCGGACGGCGCTCGGGCTGATCCGCAGCGTGTCGGCGATCTCGGCAACGTCCAGGTCCAGGTAGTAGCGGAGCACCAGGACCTCGCGCTGGCGGCGCGGGAGCACCCGGAGCGCCGCGGCCATCGCACCGCGGTCGTCGGCCGCCGACGCGGCGTCCGGGCCTGCGGTGCCCGGCCCGGCCAGGTCGGGGACGTGCTTCCTGGCGACCGCGGCGCGCCGGTGCACCGACCGGCAGCCGTTCAGCACGCTGGACCGCACGTAGGCCAGGCCGCTCGACGGCTGGCGCAGGCCGTGCCAGCCGCAGTGCAGCCGCTCGAAGGCGTCCTGCACCACGTCCTCGGCGGTGGCCAGGTCGCCGACCATCACCAGGGCCAGGCGGACAAGCTCCAGGTGGTGCTCGCGGAACAGGTCGGTCACGGCCGCGGCGGCGTCGCCGCGGCCCGCCCGTGGGATGCGGCTCTGCCCGCGCTGGCCGCCGACGTCGTCGGACATGACCCCGGTCATCGTGACGTCCACGCTAGAGAGACGCCGACCGCCTCGCCATCGCTGCGCGCCGGCCCAGGCCCAGTAGGTATGTTTGCCGGAGATGCCGGGTAAAGCGTGCCCGGCTGGCCTTGAGGGACGCAGCGTCATGCCGCAGCAGGGTGAGCGCGGCGCGGGCACGGCAAGCCGGCGCGGCGGGGCGCCGGGGTGGGCCCGCCCGGCCCTCGCCGCCTGCCTGCTTGCCCTGATCGCGGCCGCGCTGCGGGCCCGGGTGCCCGCGCCCGCCCTTGACGGGACGTTCCGGCATGACGGCCTGCTGGTCGGGGTGGTGCTCGAGGCGGTGCTCGGCTGCCTGATGATCGCGCTCGTGGTCCGGAACGCACGCGCGCCCCGCAGCGCGGTGCTCGCCGCGCGACTGCGGACGCTGCTGTTTTACGTCGTGGGCGCCGGTCTCGTGGCGATCCCGGCCGGTTATCTGCTCAGCAGGCACGTGGGTCCGCTGCCGCCGCGGCGGGCCCAGCACACGACCGTGCGGAGCGCGCCGCTGCGGTCTCCCAGGCCGACGTCGTCCGTCGCCTTCGACGTCGTGCTCGCCCTGGTCATCCTGCTGGCCGCGGCGATCCTGGCGTGGCTGGTCTACCTCGCCATGAGCTACTTCGGCCGGGGCACGTGGCGGGGCCTGCGCAGGGGGGTGCCAGGCATCTCGCTGCAGGCCGCGATGGACGACGGCGGCGAGCCCGGCCTTGATGAGGCGGTGGAGTCCGGCCGCAGGGCGCTCCGGCAGACCGACGACGCCAGGGCCGCGATCATCGCCTGCTACGTGGCCATGGAGGAGCGCCTGGCCAGCGCGGGGACCGGGAGGGAGGTGGCCGACACGCCCGACGAGCTGCTCGCCAGGGCGGCCGGCCGGGGCCTGGTCCGGGGGGACGCCGCGGCCCGGCTTACCGGGCTGTTCTACGAGGCGCGGTTCTCCAGCCACCCGATGCCGCCGGGCCGGCGCGGTGAAGCTCAGCAGGCCCTGGCCGAGCTGGCGGACAGCCTCAGCGGCCAGGACCTGGCCGGCGCCGGCCCCCGCGCGGGCGGAGGCGGGCCAGACGGCACAGCAGCCGGGGAAAGCCGATGAACGGCCGGGCGGCAGGCTCACCCGGAGACGGCTGGCGGGCTGCGGCGCCCGAGATCTGCATTGCGGTGGCGGTGGCCGCCGTCGCGGCCGTCGCGGCCTACGCCGCGGCCGGCCTGGCCGGCGCCGCGCTGGCCGTGACCTGCGTGTCCGTTGCGGCGCTGGTCGTGATCTGGTTCCTGGCACCGCGTGCGGACCGCATCGCCGCCGCCGGCCCCGAGCTTCCGGCCGACACCGAGTCGATCCCGGCGACGTTCTCCGGGTACTGGCGCAAGCGCGCCGGGCTGATCGACGGCACGCGCTCGATGGCCGCGTACGACATGGAGCTGCGCGGCACCCTGCAGCACCTGCTGGCCGCGCGGCTTGCCGAGCGCCACGGGATCAGCCTGCACGACGATCCCGAGGCCGCGCGCCGGCTGCTGTGCCAGGGCCGGCGTGACGAACGCCTGTGGTACTGGGTCGACCCGGCGCGGCCGCCGGCCGCGAGCCGTCCCGGTGCGCGCAGGCCGCTCGGCATTCCCCCGCGAACCCTGGCCCGGCTCATCGACCGACTGGAGCAGCTTTGACCGACATCGGCAGCAGCACCCCCGGCCAGACCGCGCAGCGGTGTAACGCCGTGCTCGACGAGATCGAGCGCGCCGTGGTCGGGAACCGCAGGGCGCTCGAGCTGGTGATGATCGGGATCCTCGCGGGCGGCCACATCCTGCTCGAGGACCTGCCCGGGCTCGGCAAGACCCTGATCGCGCGGTCGTTCGCGCGCACGCTGGGGCTGGACTTCGCGCGGATCCAGTTCACCCCTGACCTGCTGCCGTCGGACGTGATCGGGGCGCCGCTCTACGACCAGCGGACCGGGCAGATGGTGTTCCGCCCCGGGCCGGTGTTCACCCAGCTGCTGCTCGCCGACGAGATCAACCGGACGCCGCCGAAAACGCAGGCGGCTCTGCTGGAGGCCATGGGCGAGGGACAGGTGAGCATGGACGGCGAGACCAGGCAGCTGCCGCAGCCGTTCGTGGTGCTCGCCACCGACAACCCGATCGAGTACGAGGGAACCTACGAGCTCCCCGAGGCGCAGCTCGACCGGTTCCTGATGCGGCTGCGGCTCGGCTACCTGCAGGCCAGCGACGAGGTGCTGATGCTGCAGCGGCGGCTGGACCGGGCCACGGAGCGCGCCGACCTGCGTCAGGTCACCGACGCCACCGAGCTGATCGCGATGCGCCAGTCCCTGGAACGGGTAGAGGTCTCACCGGACCTGCTCGAGTACGTGGTCGCGATCATCCGGGCGACCAGGGAACATCCACAGATCCAGGTGGGCGCCAGCCCGCGGGGCGGGCTGGCCCTGGTACAGCTGGCCCGCGGGCAGGCCCTGCTGCGCATGCGCGACTACCTGATCCCGGACGACATCAAGGAGGTCGCGGTCCCGGCGCTCGCGCACCGGATCACGCTGCACCCCGAGCTGTGGGTGCGCCAGGTCAGCCCGGACGACGTCGTGGCACGGCTGCTGGCGACGGTGCCGACCCCGCGGACCGACCCCGCTGCCGCGGCCGGGGCCTGAATGCCGGCCGATCCTGTGCCGGCCCACCCGGTGCCCATTGACCCAGGGCCGGCCGGCTCCGGGCCCGCCGACCCCGGGCCATCGGGCCCGCGGCGCGGCCAGCCGGCAGCGGCGGCCGGCGCGCGCCGGCGTGGGCTGGCCTGGTCGCTGTCCCCGCACGCCATGCGGCTGATCACGCTCGCCCTGACCGGGCTGACCATCGCGGTGCTCACCCGGCGGCCCGAGTTCGCCGGGGTCGCCGCGCCCGCGGTGCTGCTGCTCGCCGTCCGGCGGCCGGAGCGGCCGGACGCGATCACCGTCAGCACGCGCCTGACCAGGGCGAGTGTGATCGAGAACGAGCAGGCCGAGCTGAGCGTGACGCTGGCCGGGCAGGGCGATTGCGTCGCCGACCTGCTGCTCCACCCGCGGTACGCGGTCGTGCCGGAAGCGCCCTCCGGGTCGCGCCTGCCATTCCGGGTGACCCGGTCGGGGCGCAGGAGCCTGGGCGCGCTGGAGATCAGGCTGTGGGACCGGTGGCGGCTGGCCACGGCCCGCGTCACCGCAGACCTGCCGGTGATCGACTGCTATCCCCGGCCGGCGCCGCAGCAGACCCGGATCGTGCTGTCCCGGCTGCCCAGCCGCCTCGGCGAGCACCCGTCCCGGTCAGCGGGAGAGGGCATGGAGTTCACCGGCGTGCGCGAGTTCGTCCCCGGCGACCGGCAGCGCCGGATCAACTGGCCGGCCACCACCAGGCGTGGTCGGCTGCAGCTGAACACGTTCGCCGCCGAGCGCACCCAGAACGTCGTGATCATCGCGGACGCCAGCTCGGACGTGGGGCAGCCGGGCGCCACGCCGGCGGATCTCGCGCTCCGCGGGTCGGCAGCCGCTGCCCGGGCCTACCTGGCGGTCAGGGACCGGGTGGGCCTGGTCGTCTACCAGCAGGGCGTCCGGTGGGTGGCGCCCGGCCTCGGCGCCCGGCACTACCACCGCCTCATGGACCTGATGCTGGCCGATGCCACGCTGACCGGTCCGCTCTCCCGCGGCCCGGCGCTCATGACGCGGCTGCCGAGGGCAGCGCTGCCGCCCGGCTCGCTGGTCCTGGTGTTCAGCCCGCTGCTCGACCGGCGGATGGTGGAGACGGTGCGGGACCTGCGAGAGCGAGGCTTCCCGGTGGTGATCATCGACGTGCTGAACGCCGAGCCCCCCGGCCGGAACGACAGCCTGAGCGGGCTCGCCCGCCGGATCTGGCGCATGGAGCAGGAAGCGATCAGGTTCTCGCTCCGCGAGCTCGGAATCCCGCTGGTCCGCTGGGACGGTGAGCAGAGCCTGGACGGGCCGCTCGCCCCGTACACCAGGAGGGTCATGGTGAGCCGCCGGTGACCGCCCGCAGCGCGATGGCCGCCCGCAGCATGATGCGGGGCCGCAGCGCGATGGCCGCCCGCAGCATGATGCGGGGCCGCAGCGCGATGGCAGCCGGGCTGCTCGCCGCGGCCTGCGTTGCCTGGTCCGCCTTGCCGCTCGCCGGCGGGGGTCCCGGGATCGTGATCCTGGCGGTGGCGAGCGCGTGCGCCCTGCTCAGCGTCCTCCGGCTGGCGCTTGGTGCCGCGCCGGCCCCGGCCGCCGACTTCGTGAACCCCGCCATCAGCGGCCTGCGGACCCTGGCCAGCCTGGCGCGCAGCCTGCCGTCCGCGGAGGTCATGGTGGCCGCCGTGCTCGTGCTCGAGGCGCTGCACCGTTCCCGGCCCTGGCAGACCGGCCTGCTCGGCGCGGCCGTGCTCGCTTACCTGTTCGCGACGCACCTGGCCGAGTCCGGTGCCCGGGCGTCCGTGCTGCGCCCGCAGGTTTCGCTGATCGCGGCCGGGCTCGGGCTGCTGGTGCTCGCGGTCGGCGCGGCCATGCTCCCGGCAGGCACCGGGTCGCCCGCGGTCCTGCTCGCCGTCCTCGCGGCCATGGCCGCGGTCGTCGTCGGCGGCCTCATCCTCCCGGTCTGACCCCGCTCCCCGTGCGACCCGGCCCGCTCCCCGTGCGACCCGGCCCGCT
>Ga0335075_10008967_pt1 | contig 15302 bp, 14 predicted proteins | sample Lox_Sample_24_FD_206723 | JGI IMG/M metagenome (GOLD analysis project Ga0335075, IMG submission 206723) | Soil microbial communities from Loxahatchee National Wildlife Refuge, Florida, United States - Lox_Sample_2.4 | ecosystem: Environmental > Terrestrial > Soil > Wetlands | place: USA... | reverse complement strand
CGCCGACCGCGCGCGCGTCGGCAAGCGCCAGGTCAAGCGCGCCGGGCTCCTCCGGGTTGGGGAACGCGACGGTGGGGAAGTCCGGATCAGGCTTGGCCTGGGCTGCCACCACGTGCGGTACGGGGAAACCGGCACGCCGCATGGCGCGCAGCATCAGGTCACCGGCCACCCCGTGCATCGGCGTGTAGACGACCCGAAGCGACATGGCGTCAGCCTGCCCGAGGCCATCGCCCTCACCCGATGGCACGATCGCCTCCAGGTAAGCCTCCGCGACCTCATCGCCGTGCCGGGTGATCAGCGGGCTGTCCAGGCTTGCCGTCGGGATCGCCGAGAGCGGGCCGAGCAGGGTGATGCGGTCCTCGATCCTGGCGTCCACCGGCGGGATGATCTGGGCGCCGTCGCTCATGTACAGCTTGTACCCGTTGTCGGTCGCGGGGTTGTGGCTGGCCGTGATCATGATGCCCGCCTGGACCGCCAGGTGCCGGACGGCGAAGGCGAGCAGCGGCGTCGGGCCCGGCCGGGGGAGCAGGTGCACCGCGACGCCGGCGCCCGCCAGCACTCGCGCGGCCTCGTCCGCGAACTCGTCCGACCGGTGCCTGGCGTCGCAGCCGATGACGACCGCGGGCGGATTGCCGGTGCCTGCGTCCCGCACCCATCCCGCCACCGCGGCGGTCGCGGCCCGCACCACGGCCCGGTTCATTCGGTTCGGTCCCGCCCCGATGGGCCCGCGCAGACCCGCGGTCCCGAACGTCAGGCGTCCCGCGAACCGGTCCCGCAGTTCGGTGGCGGCGGCGTCGTCTCCGCTGTTAGCCCGGTCGCACAGCGCCCGCAGCTCCTCCTGGTCGCGCTGGTCCGGGTCGTTGGCTATCCACGCTTCGGCCGCACCCCGCAACTGCTCATCGATCCGCATCGTCCCCCCCCGGCATCGCCTGACCGCCGTTCCCATGATCCACGACCCGTCATGTACCCCCGGCAGGGCAGAAGATGACAGGTGCCGCTTCGGTCGCGATCCGGCACACAGGCAACAGAATTTAATTTCCCACCGGGGATGTCGCTGCGGTGTCGGCTTGGGCGCCCAGCCCAGGAAGACGCAGCGGCTTTGGTCGGTCAGAATTTCGGGTAAACATTTTTTTCCGCGAAGATTTGTGTACCTATACGATGAATTATCTTCGCCAGGAAAAAAGCCTTCGCGATCATGAAGACTTAAGCCGGATATGCCGACTTTGCAAGCTAGGGAACAATGCCCAGAATTAGCGTTTTCGGCTGCCCCGCCCGGCGGCTACGGCGTGCTGGTTCCTTCGTGCAGGGTTGTGTCGGGGAATTCCATGCTGACCGTCAGGCCGCCGCCGGGCGTCTCAGCGAGCCGCGCGGTGCCGCCGTTGGACGTGACGAGGCGGTGCACGATGGCCAGGCCCAGCCCGGTGCCGTTCGCGCTCCCCGAGGTAAAGCGCAAGAACGCCCGGGATCGCTCCTGCTCGGTCATCCCGGGTCCGTCGTCGGCCACCACGAGCGTGCTGCCTCCTTCCGAACTCGACACCGTGACCGTGACGATGCCGCCACCGGCGAGCGCGTCTATCGCGTTGGCGAGCAGGTTGTCCAGGATCTGCTCGAGGTGCCCGACGCCGAGTGCTACCTGGGGGTGGTTCGCGCTGCCCGCCGACTCCACCACGAGCTTCACGCCGTGGCTGTCGGCCACGGGCTGCCAGGCGGCGACCCGCTCGGTCACCGCGGGAACCAGGTTCATGCTCACCACCTGCTCGGTGACGCTCTCCGCGCGGGCGACCGCGAGCAGCCCGTCCACCAGGCGGGACAGCCGGGCGATCTCGTCCTGTGCCCCGGCCAGTTCGGCGGCGGCAGCCGGGCCGGAGTCGGCGGCGAGCAGGTCGATCCGCAGCCGGAGCGCGGCGAGCGGGGTGCGCAGCTGGTGCGATACGTCGGCCAGCATGATCCCGTGTCCGTGCACCAGCGTCTCGAGCCGCCCGGCCATCATGTTGAACGTGGCGGCCATCCGGCGCAACTCCGTCGGCCCCGACCTGGCCGGCGCGCGCACCGCGAGATCGCCGTCCGCGAGGCGGCGCGCCGCGGCGTCCATGGTGACCAGCGGCTTGCTGACCCAGCGGGCGAACGTGATGGCGATCAGGGCGGCGGCGATCATGGCCGCGCCGCCGAGAAACGCCACGTACAGCCACAGGTTCGTGATGTTCTGGTTCAGCGAGTCCAGCGAACGCTGCAGCACCACGGTGCCGAGCGGTGCCCCGTTGAAGTTGCGGTCGTTCGGCACCGGCTCGACCACGATCACCGAGTCCTTGGTCGTCGTGGTGAAATAGCCGGACTGGGTCGCCTGCGCCTCGAGGGCAGGCCAGTCGCGCGGCGGATGCCCGCGACTGGCGACGACGTGGCCGTCGGCGTTCAGCAGCAGCACCACGTCGTGCTGCCGGGCGGCGTTCAGCATCGCGATGGTCAGCGCCGAGTCCCCGGCGTGATCCCCGAGCTGTTCTTCGGCGATCTCGGCCACCGAATGCGCCGTGGCTTGCGCGTCGGTGATGAACGCGTCCCGCTCGTGCGCGGCGGCCTGCAGCGCCAGCGGCACCACCGCGCCGACAAGCAGCACCGCGGTCAGCGCGATCAGCGCGAGCAGGATCCGCCGGGTCACGGGTCCGCGAGCCGGAATCCGTGACCGTAAACGGTCTCGATCAGCGATGGGTCGCCGAGCTTGCGCCGCAGCGCGGCCAGGTGAACGTCAAGCACCTTGGTCGGCCCGTACCAGTGCTCGTCCCAGGCCCGTTCGACGATCTCCTGGCGCGTGACCAGCCGGCCGGGGTCGGCTGTCAGGCACTCGAGGATGGCGAACTCCTTAGGCGTCAGCGCCACCTCGTTGCCGGATACGGTGACCTTCCTCGTCCGCAGGTCGATGGTGAGCGGACCGTGCCGTACCGTCTCGCCGCCGCCCTGCCGCTGGCCGCGGCGAAGCACCGCCCTGATCCGGGCGAGCAGTTCGGCGAGCCCGAACGGCTTGACCAGGTAGTCGTCCGCGCCCTCGTCGAGCGCGAGCACCCGGTCCTTCTCCTCGCCGCGGGCGGTCACCACGATGATCGCCGTGTCAGACGCCTGGCGGAGTTGTCGGCAGACGTCGACACCGTCGACGTCGGGCAGCCCGAGGTCGAGCAGCACCACATCGGAAGGCGGCCGGCGCAGCGCGTCGGTGCCCATGGCCACGCTATCGGCGGTGTACCCAGCTCGTTCCAGGCCGCGCACCAGTTGCGTGGCGATGCTTTGGTCGTCCTCGACGACCAGCACATGAAGTTGCGCGGAATTCACTGTTATAAGGTAGGCCTCTTTGGCCAGTGCTTCGAGCTGGGCAGGATGAACACTCCGCGGAAGTCTTTACTGGCCTGACGAAATTCGCGCGCGTTTCTCAGAAATTCAAGCAGCATGGTGACCTGGGTTGCCGGTGTGCCGATCTTGACGCATGGTGTTGGGATGACGATTGACTGGGCGGGGCTGCGCGCCGCCGCCGTTGACGTGGCCGGCCGCGCGTACGCGCCGTACTCCCGGCTGCGGGTCGGCGCCGCGGGACTGACGATTGACGGCCAGGTGGTGACCGGGTGCAACGTGGAGAACGCGTCGTTCGGGCTGACCCTGTGCGCCGAATGCGGGCTGGTGTCGGCGCTGCACGCCACGGCGCCCAGGCCGGATCCCGCGATGGACGGGGCATCCGCTCCCGTGCTCGTCGCTGTCGCGGTCGTGGCCGGGGACGGTGAGCCGCTGCTGCCGTGCGGCCGGTGCCGCCAGCTCCTGCTGGAAGCCGGCGGCCCGTCGCTGCTTGTCGACACCGCCGGCGGCCCAGTACCGCTGTCCGAATTGCTGCCCGCCGCCTTTGGCGGCGCCGACCTGTCCGCCCGTCGTGATGCCTGACGCGGCGTCGCTGATCCAGATCAAGCGCGATAACGTGATCGAGCAGGTTTGGAGCGTGAGGACATGAGCCCAGCACTTGACCAGATCCGCGCAGTGCCCAAGGTGCTGCTGCACGACCACCTCGATGGCGGCCTGCGTCCGGGCACCGTCATCGAGCTGGCCCGCGAGGTGGGATACGAGGACTTGCCGACCCGCGATCCGGAGGAGCTGACGCGAGTGCTCACCGCCGGGGCGCACCGCGGGCACCTGAACTTGTACCTGGACGCGTTCCGGCACACGGTCGGGGTCATGCAGACGCGCGAGGCGCTGCGGCGGGTGGCGTCCGAGTGCGCCGAGGACCTGGCCGGGGATGGGGTGGTCTATGCGGAGGTCCGGTTCGCACCCGAACTGCACACCGATCTTGGCCTCACCCTCGACGAGGTGGTCGAGGCGGTACTCGAGGGGTTCCGCGAGGGGAGCAGGCAGCGGCCGATCCGGGTATACGCGCTGCTCACCGCGATGCGCACCGCCGCGCGGTCGCTGGAGATCGCCGAGCTGGCGGTGCGCTACCGGGACGCGGGCGTGGTGGGGTTCGACATCGCGGGCGCCGAGGCGGGCAGTCCGCCGAGCCGCCACCTGGACGCGTTCCAGTACATCCACCGGGAGAACTTCCATATCACGATCCACGCGGGGGAGGGCTTCGGGCTGCCGTCGATCTGGGAGGCCGTACAGTACTGCGGTACCGACCGGCTCGGACATGGTGTCCGCATCGCGGATGACATCGACATCGACGCCTCGGGTTCGATCCGGCTCGGCCGTCTGGCCAGTTACATCAGGGACAAGCGCATACCGCTGGAGATGTGCCCCACCTCCAACGTGCAGACCGGCGCGGCGCCGTCGATCGCCCGGCACCCGCTGCGGCTGCTGCGCCAGCTGCAGTTCCGCGTGACGGTGAACACGGATAACCGGCTGATGAGCCAGGTCACGCTCAGCTCGGAGTTTCACCGTGTGGCCCAGGAGTTCGGCTACGGCTGGTCGGACATCGAGTGGCTCACGGTCAACGCGATGAAGAGCGCCTTCGCTCCGTTCGACGAGCGGCTGCGGCTGATCAACACGGTGATCAAGCCCGGCTTCGCGACCGCCCGCGCGATGAGCGACGCCGTGGTCCCCGCCGACATGCTCATCCGCGACACCACCTGAGGACCCTCGACCGGTCCCGCCATAGCGAGCCCGATTGCGTAATCGAGCGCGCCATAGCGAGCCCGATTACGCAATCGAACCCGGCGGCCCGGGCACGGGACGCCCAAGTTACGCGGTCTTCTCCGCTGATTCGCCGGGCCCTTCCGGCGGCCCGGCTGGCACCGGCGCTCGCTGGATCTCCTCGAGGCTGTCGCGCAGCGCCTGCCAGACGGTGGCGAGGCCGGCCGCGGCGGGCAGGTCGCCGCGGATCACGCCGTCCCCGCTGAGCTCCCCGCCGAGCGCGCCGAGCGCGGCCTTGCCCGCCGCCACGATCGCCGGGTCGGCCGCCTCGATGGTGAGCCGGTCGTCGCTCACCCGGATGAGCATCTGGCGCCTGCCCGCCTCCTCGGGCTCCTCGTCGCTCGTCCCCGTGACGTCCACGCCGCGCAGTGCCTCCTTCGCCTGGTCGAGGTCGACGCCAAGGGCCGCCAGCGCACGGGCGGCGGCCGTGTCGGGATCCGCCAGCGCTGCGAGCAGCAGGTGATGCGAGCCGACCTGTTGCTGGCCGGCCAGGCGGGCGGCCTCGCTGAAGATGGCGTCCGTGGCCGGGCTGGCGCTCAGTGCGTCATGTTCGGCCTGCTGCGCGGGCCCGCCGGGCACGAATCCCCTGGTCGCGACCGTGACGCGGCGCCGCAGCCAGCGCCGCATCCGGGAGTCCTCGGCGCTTCCCGCGGGCACCAGGTCGAGCACCGCCATCCGGACCGCCCCCAGGTCGGCGTGCTTCCGCATGATCTGCGCGGCGACGCCGTCGCCCTCCCTGATCAGGCCGAGCAGGATGTGCTCGGTGCCAATGTAGTTGTGGTTCAGTTGCAGCGCCTCGCGGAGCGCGAGCTCAAGGGTCTTCTTCGCCCGCGGGGTGAACGGGATGTGCCCGCTCGGCGCCGCCTGGCCGGTCCCGACCATGTCGGTGACCTCCTGCCGGACGCCGTCCAGCGACATTCCGAACCTTTCGAGGACGCGGAACGCCGGTCCCTCGCGCTCGCCGAGCAGCCCGAGCAGGATGTGCTCGGTGCCGATGTAGTTGTGGTTCAGCCTCCTGGCCTCTTCCTGGGAGAGGACCACGACGTGCCGTGCTACGGCGGTGAATCGCTCAAACATGAGACCAGCGTGCACCGAGGTTCTAACCTCGTCAATACCATGCTATTAGTAGGGTAGACGGAGCGTAACAGGGTCAGGGATGGAAGCCTGGAGGTCGCCGGCCATGGACTGGGAAGACCGGCTCGACGAGTGGGAGCTCGAACTCGAGCTGAACGCTCAGCTGGATGGGTCGAACTGGGTGACGCTGGAACGGGCGGCCGCGGAGACCGGCGTGTCCCGCGCCGCGCTGCGCAGTTGGTACCGCACCGGGCAGATCCCGTCCCGGCTCGTGGACGGCCCGCACGGACCGCAGCGGCTGGTGCCGCTGGCGCCGGTCGCCGCGCGGGCCGAGGCCTCGCCGCGGCTGCGCCGCTCCGCGGAGCGAAAGCTGGCCGACGAAGCTCAGCTTGAGATACTCTCGCGCCGCGTCGATCAGCTTGAACTCCGGCTGGCGGCCCTCGAGCGCCGTCTGCCACCGGAGCGGGAAACGGGGCGCTGACTCCAGGCAGCCCTGCTCGTTCGGGCTAAATGGCCCCGAAAAGCCGGTCGCCGGCGTCACCCAGGCCCGGCACGATGTAGCCCTTGTCGTTCAGCCGCTCATCGACGGCGCCTGTCACGACGCGGACATCGAGAACGCCGCCATCGGGGAAGGCCTTGTCGATGCGGCGCAGGCCTTCCGGCGCGGCGAGCAGGCAGATCGCGGTCACCGACGCGGCGCCGCGGCCGCCGAGCATGCCGATCACCGTCGCGAGCGTGCCGCCGGTGGCAAGCATCGGGTCGAGCACGAACACTTCCCGCCCGGTCAGGTCGGCGGGCAGCCGGTTGGCATAGGTGGACGCGACCAGCGACTCCTCGTCCCTGACCATGCCGACGAACCCGACGTCGGCCATCGGCAGCAGCCTGGTCATGCCGTCCAGCATGCCGATACCCGCCCGCAGCACCGGAACGATCAACGGCACCGGCTGTGCGAGCTTCGCGCCTTTCGCGGTGCCGACCGGGGTCTGCACGGTCACGTCGGTCACGCGGACTTCGCGGGTCGCCTCGTAGGCGAGCAGGGTCACCAGTTCATCGGTGAGCGTCCGGAACGTCGCGGTGTCGGTGGCGATGTCGCGGAGCAGGGAGAGCTTGTGCATAACCAGCGGATGGTCCGCGAGGAGCGTGCGCATGGACAGTTAGTGTGTCAGAGCTTGTCCCCTTAAGGCCATTCACCCTTAAGGCCATTCACCCTTAGGGCCGTTAAGTGGCCGGGCGGCGCGCATTGGCCGATGTACGCGAGGAGGCCAGGTCCCGCTCGATGCGCTCGGCGGTGGCGAGCAGCGGCCGCAGCAGATCCTCCACGATGCTGCCCAGGCTGCGGCGGCCCGCGTGCGTGGAGACGTTGACCGCCGCGATCACCTTGCCGTCGGCGTCGCGGATCGGCGCGGCGATCGAGCGCAGCCCCTCTTCCAGTTCCTGGTCGACCAGCGCCCAGCCGTGGCTGCGGATCTTGCGCAGCTCTTGGCGGAGCCCGGCCGGGCTGGTGATCGTGTGGCCGGTGAGCCCGCGCAGGCTGACCGAGGACAGGTAGTCGTCCAGCCAGTCGTCCGGCTGCGCCGCCAGCAGCACCCGGCCCATGGAGGTGGCGTAGGCCGGGAAGCGGGTGCCGACGCTGATCGCCACGGCCATGATCCGCTTGGTGGGGACCCGGGCGATGTAGACGACGTCATCGCCGTCGAGTTCGGAAACCGAGGAGGACTCGTGTACCTGCTCGACGAGTTCCTCCAGGTGCGGCATTGCCACTTCCGGCAGGGTCAGGCTGGACAGGTAGGCGTATCCGAGCTCAAGGATCTTGGGGCGAAGCGAGAACCGGCCGCCGTTGTTGTGCATGTAGCCCAGGTGGACGAGCGTGTGCAGGAACCGCCGGGCGGCCGCGCGGCTCAGCCCGGTAGCGGCCGCCACCTCGGACAGGCTCAGCTTCGAGTGGTCGGCGTCAAAGGCCCGGATGACGGACAGGCCCCGTTCCAGGGACTGGACGTAATCGCCGTCGACGGTGGCCGCCCCGCCCCCGTGGGGATCTTCATGCATAGGACGCCTCCCGCGCCATATCGTGGGCTCGTCCGGTGCCCGGATCAAGGCAATAGCTTGCCAGATGATAACAATCGTAGATGCAATGCGGCTTGTTCGCTTTCTGAACTATCGTTCGTAACACGGACGTTCAAAGGGGTCGGGTTCACATGGCTGTTACCGCGCGCGCGTCGCGCACCCGGGTGGGGATCGTGGGGGCCGGCCCCGCTGGGTTGCTGCTGTCGCACCTGCTTGGGCTGCACGGGATCGAGTCGGTCGTGGTGGAGAACCGGTCCCGGGCGTACTGCGAGGCCCGGCAGCGGGCCGGGCTGCTCGAGGCCGGGACGGTGGAGCTGCTGCGTTCGGTCGGGCTTGGCAAGCGGCTGGACGCCGAGGGCATGGAACACGGCGGGATCTACCTGCAGTTCGAGGGAGAGCGGCACCATCTGGACTTCAGGTCGCTGACCGACGGCCGCTGGGTCACGATCTACGCGCAGACCGAGATCGTCAAGGACCTGATCGCGGCACGGCTCGCCGCCGGCGGCGTCATCGAGTTCTCCGCTTCCGACGTCGCGGTGTCGGAGATCGAATCGGATCGCCCGGTGCTCTCGTACGTGGATTCGTCCGGTGTCTCCCACCAGGTGTCCTGTGACGTGATCGCGGGATGCGACGGCTTCCACGGGATCTGCAGGCCGCTCATCCCCGATACGTCCGTGTACGAACGGACGTACCCGTACGCGTGGCTGGGCATCCTGGCGGACGCGGCGCCGTCCACCGACGAGCTGATTTACTCCCGGCATTCCGATGGCTTCGCGCTGTACTCCATGCGTTCCCCGCAGGTCAGCCGGCTGTACCTGCAGGTCGCCCCGGATGAGCCGCTTGACCGATGGCCGGACGAGCGGATCTGGGCCGAGCTGCAGCGGCGGTTCGCGATCGATGGATGGTCGGTCAACGAGGGCCGTATCACGGACAAATCGGTCACCCCGATGCGCAGCTTCGTGGCCGGCCCGATGCGGTACGGCCGGCTGTTCCTGGCCGGGGACGCCGCGCATATCGTCCCGCCGACCGGAGCCAAGGGGCTCAACCTGGCGCTGACCGACGTGGTGCTGCTCGCGACCGCGCTGCGCGCCGCGTTGCTCGGCGGCTCGTGGGACCTGGCGGACGCGTACTCCGACACCTGCCTGGCACGAGTGTGGCGGGCCACCCACTTCTCCTGGTGGATGACCTCGATGCTGCACGTCGCGCCCGGTGACCCGTTCGAGTCCCAGCTCCAGCTTTCCCAGCTCAGGTACGTGACGTCCTCGCGTGCGGCGGCGACATCGCTAGCGGAGAACTACTCGGGCTACAAGCCGCTGCGCTTCGAGGCGACCGATCAGGCGTGATGACGGCGCGGCCGCAGCGCGCGCGCCAGCAGCGCGGACAGCGCCGCCGCCATCCCGGTGCTGGTCAGGCCCAGCGCCAGCGGCCCCGCGGTGGTGTTCTCGTCCAGCAGTTGCAGCGCGCGCAGCCGGTGCCGGAGCAGGTGGATCTCGCCGCGGATCGCGCCCGCGAGGCTGCTGCCCGAACGCGACGTCCAGCCCTCGGCCGCGTGCATGGCGGTCAGCCTGGCGGTGAGGTCCTGGTAGCCGACCGGCCCCCGGCTCAGCGTCACCACGAGCAAGGCGGCCTCGCGCACCGCGACGGTGAAGTCGGGGTCGTCCCCGTCGTCCGGGCCGATCAGCGCCGCCGTCCCGATGTGCCACCTGACCGCGGCGTCTTCCGACATCAGGCGGCCGGTCTTGGTCAGCACGAGGCTGGTGCCGCTGCGCCGCACCGCGCCCATCTCGTGCTGCGCTAGCCCGCGCAGGGTGTGCAGCGGGAACACGTCCAGTTCCTGGTGTCGCTTGCCGGCCGGCTGCACGCCCCAGCCGAACATCCTGGCCGCCTCCTCGACGAGCGCCGGGGCGATGTAGTACCGGGCGGTCAGCCGCAGCCCGGCGTCGGCGTGCTGCAGCAGCCAGCGCAGCGTGGGCAGCGGCTCGCCCGGCAGCACCGGCGGCTCGAGCAGGCGCGGCACGATCCGACGGGCCATCTGGGAGCGCTCGCCAGGGTGGCCGTGCGCCCACTCGTCGATACGCTCGGCGCTGATCTTGCTGAGCAGGGTGTCCGCGTTTGGCTCGTCCCCGGCCCGGGTGAGCCAGCGGTCGACCAGCCCCGCCCGCTTGGTCCTCCACCCGCTGACGCCGACCCGCAGCTCACCGGAGGAGATAGCCAGCTCGATCGCTGCCGCGCAGGAGTCGTAGGCGGCCCGCTCCTCGGGGCCCATCACCTGGGTCAGGCTCCACGCGAGCAAGTCGGTGTCCGGCGGGGCGGCCTGGGACGTCTCAAGCGCCTTCGCGTACGCGGCGACGCCCTCGTCGTAGTCGCAGCCGTAGGCCGTGATGATCCGTTCGGTCTCTGACGAGGCGCACATGTCCGCGTACCGTTCCATGCCCGCGAGCGTGAGCAGCCTGGCCAAGGCCCGGGCGACCGCGATGTGCCCCGACACGGGCAGCGGCCAGCTGGTCGGCAGCACGTACCACAGGAACTCCTGCAGCCGCAGCAGCGAAATCGTCTCAAGGCCGCCGCCCGAGGTCAGCCAGCGCAGGGCCGCCTTCGCGTCCTCGGCCACCGCGGGATCCTCGCGTGCCAGTGTCTTGAGCGCCTCCGCCTCAGTCATCATGCGGCCAGTTTGCCCCACCAGAATCCCTCGCGGTAGACGCGTTGCGGATTTGGCGGTTGATGTGAGATGCATCCGGCCACGTCCGGCAAGCCGAGTTGAGGCATGATTACTCGGGTGAGCGGCATCTATGACGAACCAGGGCTGTACCAGCTCGCCTGTGCCTACCGGGATATTCCGGCGGAGGCTAACGCGCTGCTTGACTGGTGCGGCAGGCACTGGCGGGGCGCGCCCGGGCGCCCCCGTTCGGTGCTCGAACTCGCCGCGGGGCCCGCCGAGCACGCGCTGGAACTCGCCCGCCGCGGCCTGGCCGCCACCGCGCTTGACCAGTCCCCGGCAATGTGCGCCTGGGCGGCCGGCCAGGCGCTTCAGGCGGGGCTGGAACTGGAGGTCGTCGAGGCGGACATGCGCGACTTCAGCCTCCCGGGTCGCTTCGATCTCGCCATCACCATGCTGAACTCGCTGTGCCATCTGTTCACCCTGGATGACATGGTCGCGCACCTGCGCGCGGTGGCGGCGCACCTCGATCAGGGCGCGCTGTACATCGCGGAGCTGGCCCACCCGGCGGACTACCTCACGATCGCTCCCCGGACGAGCAGCGAGTGGAAGGTCCAGGCCGGCGGCGTCCGCGCCGATGTCTGCTGGGGCGGCCCCGCGGACCGGATCGACCCGGTGAGCCAGATCACCCGCGAGCACATGACGATCACGGCGTACGCGGCCGACGGCACCGTGCGCACGGTCAGCGACGTGGTGCCCAACCGGTTCTGGACTCATGCCGAGCTGGCCGCCGCCATCCGGCTGGCCGGCGGTTTCGCGGTCGAGGCCAGTTACGGCGACTTCGACGACACCACCACGCTCGACGATCCCGCCGCCTGGCGGATGATCCTCGTCCTCCGCCGCGAGTAAACCCGCGCGGTTGGTCTCTCGTCGCCGATGGCGCCGGTGGTCATGAAGGCTCCCCTGTCGTCCTATATCGATGGGCGCGGATATCGTGGGCCTCATTCCGAACGGTCCTGTGGTGGCTCCTCTTGGCATAAGAAAAATCGCGCCTATACGGCATGCCGTCACTATGGGAATAGGTGGCATTTTGCCATAGCAACGCTTTTGATCCGGGATCTTATGAGGCCTGTTCGTCGCCGCGCCCGGCAGCGGAGTCGGCCAACGGCTCCGGAGGAGGAGGGGGAGGGGCCGGCGCGGCGCTTGGCCGCCCGCTGGCGGCGATCACCACCCCGGCCAGCATGGCCGCCACCCCGGCCAGTTGCGGCGCCGAAGGCCGTTCGCCGAGGATGACGGCGCCGAGCACGACCGACCCGGCGGGCTGGACCAGCAGCAGCGCGCTGACCAGCCAGGGCGGCAACCGCGGCATCGACACGGTGATCAGCAGCCACCCGACGACCTGCGAGGTCAGCGCCAGCAGCACCAGCCACCCCAAGGCCGGCCAAGCCGGACCGAGCCGGAAGTCGCGGAGCGCGGCGCCAAGCAGCAACGACCCGAACGTCGCCCCCAGCGTCGCCTCGAACAGCGTCGCCACCACCGGTTCGCCCACGGCCGCCTGGCGCAACATGAGGATATACAGGGAGTACAGCACCGCCACTCCGACGCCGAACGCCACGCCCAGCCCCGGATGCGTCCCCTGTCCGCCCCCGCCCGCGAGGCCGCCAACCAGGGCGAGACCGCCGAGCATGACGGGGAACGCGATCACCAGTGAGCGGTGCGGCCGCATCCCTAGCACCCGGTACGCCAGCAGCGGTACGAGGAGCACCTGCAGGTTGGTGATCACCGTGCCGAGCCCGGCGCCGATGTCGGCGATCGAGTGGCTCCACAGGATCAGGTCGGCGGCGAGGAAGACCCCGGCGATCCTGGCCAGCCAGCGGCCGCGGACCGACATCGGGGGAGCACCGCGGCGCCGTTCCAGCAACGTCAGCGCGCCGAGCACCGGCAGCGCGAACCCGCACCGCCCCAGCGCGGTGAGGCTCGGCGAGCTTCCGGCCAGCCGCATGACGATGGCCGATGTCGCGATGCAGGCGGCGCCGGCGACCGCCGCCGCGACCGGCCAGCCATTGGCCGGTCGCGAGCCGCGGCTAAGCACCGCGGGCCGCTGACCGGAGCGTCGGCAGGTCCGCGACCACGGTGCACGAGCCCGGCGCTACCTCGGTGAACCCGCCGTCTCTGACCACCGGCAGGCCGCTGGCAACAAGCTCGGCCCAGCGCGTCACCGGCGCCGTCCGCACGGCGAGGGAAAAGTCAACTTCCATCCATTCCGAACGGACACGTGCTGGCGCCCTCCACCAGGCCAGCTGTGCGGCGTGGCCGACCTGCGCCATGGCTTTTCCCGCTGTCATCGGCAGCTCCGGGTTGAGCCAGAGCACGGGCGTGCCGTCAGGGACGGGCCCGGGCGGCGCCGGGTCGTCCAGTTCGGTGCCCGACACCTGCAGCCGGGCCAACTCGGGCGGCCAGCCGTCCACCGGCACGGGCGGGTAGACGCGGATCTCGGCGGTGCGGTGCGTGGCGCTGATCCCGCCAATGGCGAGTGCCCGCTGCCAGCCCGCGCCGCGCGCTCGCCGGACCACCTTGCGGATCCGGCCGTCCGTCCAGGCGCGGACCGCCGCCGCCCACTCCCCGTCCTCGCCGGTCACGCGCGGGTCGGTCAAGAACCTCAGCACCGCGCGGGCCGCGCCCTCCAGCGCGTCCGTCCGGTGCGGCGGCGCCGCCCGTTCCACGCGGATCACGAGCGGCAGGGCGTACTGCGGCCGCTGGTCGCGGGCGCGAAGTTCCTCGGGGGTCACCTATTAAGGATCTCAGCGTCCGTATCGCGGCCTGGTGCTGGCTCGCTCTTCGGGCCGCCTGGCGACCGGCGGCCATGTCTCCGGTGGCGCTGTCTCCACCCGGGCTGCCACGGCCTGGCCAGGGCCAGCCAGCAGCCGCCGCACGCCAGCACCGCCAGGCACAGCGTCCAGCCGAGCGCCGTGGTGCCCATCCCCGCGTACTTGAGGCCCGAGGCGAAGATCACGAAGGTGATCACCGGCCTGATGTACCGGTCCGGCGCTCGCGAGGACAGGAGCGACCCGACGAGCACGGCCGGCACGCTCCCGATGATGATCGACGTGGTCAGCCCGAACTGCACGTGCCCGAACGTCAGCGCGCCAAGCGCCGCCGCGGCGGTCAGCGGTACCGCCTGCGTCAGGTCGGTCCCGACGAGCTGGCCCGCGCTCAGCAGCGGGTAGGTGAACAGCAGCAGCACGATCATCAGCGAGCCCGAGCCGACCGAGGTCATGCCCACGATCAGCCCGCCCGCGACGCCGATGGCGACCGTGGGCAGCGGCCGGATCCGCAGTTGCGCGATCGTGCCGGCGCGCTCGCGTCCCGACCTGTGGTCAAGCCAGAAACGGAGCAGCATGGCGGCGGTGCCCGCGAGCAGTGCCGCGCCCAGCGCCATCTGGACGTTCTGCTGCTGTGCCGACGTGCCGCCGAACAAGTGCAGCAGGTAGGCGCCGAAGAACGCCATCGGCACCGATCCCAGGCACATCCAGCCGACCAGCCGCCAGTTGACCGTGCCCTTGTGCATGTGCACCAGCGAGCCGACCGGCCGCATCACCACGGCCGCCACCAGGTCGCTGGAGATCGCCGCGCTTGGCTTGACGCTGAACAGCAGGATCAGCATCGGCGTCATCAGCGCGCCGCCGCCAGCCCCGGTCAGTCCCACGAGCAGTCCGACTACCGCGCTGCCGAGGACGACGTAGGGGTTCAGATCCATCCGCTGCTCCGTTCGTCCGGCAGTGCTTGCCCGGCCGGCAATCCCGAGCGCTCGCTCGGTACCGGGCATGGTTTCCCACTATCCAGATAGTAAAGATATACCTAGTATCCAGATTGTAAAACTGTAAACTGGCCGAAGGTGACCCGTCCTTGGACTCTGTGACGGGTGGGCGGGCAGTGGCGCGGGGCGCGGGTCCTAGGAAGGCGCGGTTGACTGCCGGCTACCGGCCTAGTGTGGGGATGCCACTGTGGCGCAAGAACCTGGACTCATCTCACCTGGCGGAGCCGCGTGCGCTGCTCCGTGTGTACGTCGCGCCGGGGGAGTTGGACGGCGAGAGCTAGCGCCATGGTCGGCAACTTTTGCCTCGCTTCAGGCGTCATCACGGTCACTCCTGTTCACTTTGTATGCGTCCCGACCACTTTCCCGCCCGTTTTGTCCCGTTATGGGGATGCGGGACGCATACAAGGTCAACGGCAGGGGCTGGTGTGACTACCACCTCCGAACAGCGCCACCGTTGCCGTCACGAGATGCGCGCCAGAGCCCAAACCGCACGAGATGCGGGAAACGGGTCGTGGGGGCCCGGCGCGGCGGCCCGGA
>Ga0335075_10008966_pt1 | contig 15303 bp, 9 predicted proteins | sample Lox_Sample_24_FD_206723 | JGI IMG/M metagenome (GOLD analysis project Ga0335075, IMG submission 206723) | Soil microbial communities from Loxahatchee National Wildlife Refuge, Florida, United States - Lox_Sample_2.4 | ecosystem: Environmental > Terrestrial > Soil > Wetlands | place: USA: Florida... | reverse complement strand
GCACGCGCCGCTCGACTTCGCGCACGCTGTCGAGGTAATCCCCGAGCACCGCGCGATCCCGCGACCCCAGCTGCCGCTGCATGCTGGCCGCATCGCTCTGGACCATGTCGAGGATGCTGTCGTACTGATCCCCGAGCGCCTTGCGTTCCGCCGGCGTATCCCCCCGGCCGAACAGGCGCTGGAACAGCGTGCGCGGATTGTTTTCCATGGGCAGCGGCGTCGAGGGGGTCCGGAAGGCGATGGTCCCCGAGTAGCTGCAGCCATAGGCGCGGTCGCAGGAGCCGCCGCCGCCGCTGGACTCGGTGCGCACTTCGAGCGACGGCAGCGGTGTGTCCTGGCCGATCTTCAGGGCCGCCATCTGGTCGATGGTCACGCCGCCGTAGGGATCCTGGCTCTCGCGCGGATGCACGCACGACAGCCACGTTCCCGGAACGATCGCATGCACCGCGGCGCTTTCGGCCGGGCGGTTGCCGAGATTGCTCACCACGATCATCTGCTTCTGGAATTCCGCAAGCGGCGTCAGGATCGGCGAGAGCTTGAAGTCCGTGCCGGTGCCGGCCGGCGTCCACTGATCCATGATGGCGCCGTGCGGGAAGTAGATGAACCCCATGCGCAGCTTCGGCACCGCGGCGGTCTGCGCCAGCGCCGTACCCGCCGGGATCATCGCGTCCAGCAGCGGCAGCGCGATGGTCGCGCCCACGCCGCGCAGCACTGCACGGCGCGACAGGTGTTTCTTGGTGATGAAGTTCATGACTGTATTCCTTCAGGTGGGCGGGCGCGTCACCCGCGCCGGCCCGGTATTCGCCGTCTGGTTGGCGGCCTTGGCGCCCTCGCCCTGCGGCTGCTGGGTCTGGAACTCGGGGCTGTTGACGATGCCCATGACGATGGCCGTGAACCGGTCGCCGTTGTGGTCGGCGTCGCGCACGATCTGGCGCACCACCGGCATGTCGTAGTACTCCACCGTGCGGCCCAGACCGTAGGTCATGAGGTTCTCGGTGAGGGTCTGGATGAACTGATCCGGGCGCGCGGCCAGTGCCTTGCGCAGGTCATCCGGACCGGAAACCGCGGTGCCGTCGGCCATCTTGCCGGCCGTATCGATCAGGGTTCCGGTCTCCGCATCCTTGGTCTGCCACTTGCCCATGGCATCGAAGTTCTCGAGCGACATGCCGATGGGATCCATGATGCCGTGGCAGGCGTTGCAGGAAGGCTGCGAGCGGTGCATTTCCATGCGCTCGCGGATGGTCAGCGGCTTGGCGCCCGGCACGTTCTCCTTCAGCGCCGGAATGGCCGGCGGCGGCGCGTGCGGCGGGGTGCCGGTGATCACCTCCAGCACCCACGCGCCGCGCAGCACCGGCGCGGTGCGGTTGGCGTAGGAGGTCCCCATCAGGATGGCGCCCTTGCCGAGCAGCCCGTAGCGATGTGAATCGGTGAGCTCGACGCGGCGGAACTCGCTGCCCCGCACGTTGCGGATGCCGTAGTGCAGCGCCAGGCGCTCGTTGAGGAAGGTCCAGTTGGCCGTCAGCAGATCGGTGACCGGGCGGTCCCCGAGCAGGATGCTGCTCACGAACAGCTCCATCTCCTTGCGGAAGGCCTGGCGCAGATCCTCGTCGAAGTACGGGAAGACGTTCGGATCAGCCTGGATCTTGTCCATGCTGTCCACTTGCAGCCACTGGAACGCGAAATTGGTGATCAGCGCCTTCGCGCGCGGATCGGCGAGCATGCGCCTGACCTGCGCCGCAAGGACGGCAGGCTGATGCAGCTGGTTGCCGACCGCGGCCTTCAGCAGCTCCGGGTCCGGACCCTGGCTCCACAGGAAGAACGACAGCCGCGAGGCCAGTTCCACATCGCTCAGATGGTAGGCCGCCGGCGCCGTCTCGCTGACCCTGACGTTGGTCGGCGCCCTGCCGGCCTGGGCGGTCGTCACCGCAGGATCGGTCTCCATGCGGTACAGGAACTTGGGACTGGCGAGAATCGCGACGATCGCATTCTCGATGCCGGCATCGAAATCCTTGCCGGTGCGGCCCACTTCGTAGAAGTGCAGCGGCGCCGCCAGATCCTCGTCCGTGACGGGCCGACGGTAGGCGTCCCGCATCAGCGAGGTCAGGATCTGCCGCGCGCACGGCAGCTCCTGGCTGGCCTCGCTCGGGCGACAGGAGAATATCCTGGCGCGACTGGGGGTCTCGCTCAGTCCGGTCACCGCCACCGGCCCGTTGATCTCCAGGCCGCCGATGCGCGGCAGCCCGCCGATGCCCCCCATGGGATTGAAGGAAGCCAGCCAGTCATCCGACTCGGATTCGGCGCGCTGCACGAAGGTCAGCACCAGCTGGTGCGGACCGGCCTTGACCGGCAGTCTGATGCCCTTGAAGCGGGCCGCGAACTCCTTGGTGGCCTCCTGTTGCTTCTGGTCGGCATCCTTCAGATCCGACGGACCGCCGATGGATCGTTCGAACACCGGCCTGCCGTCGATCAGGAACACCACCTTGTGCTCCTGGCCCAGATCGCCGATGTATCCCAGGCCGGTGCCGACGGTGAAATTGAAGGTGTAGGTGCCGTCGGCGGGGAAATCGTGGACCACGGACATGCCGCCGCGGGTGCCCAGCGGCAGGCCCTCGATATGGAAGCTCTGGTCGTGCGGTTCGGCGCGATAGGTGGCGATCGCCTGCGAGGCATGCGCGCTGCCGACCGCGAGCGCCGCGACGGTGCGCGCGGCGGAGATGTACTGGTCGAGGAAGGTCGGCGAGACCTTCAGGACGCTGGCGACATTGTCGAAACCGTTGCTCTTGGTGTCCTGGGGGAGCAGGTCCGTCGGATCCACGTCCACGGCCAGCAGGTCCTTGACGGCGCGGGCGTACTCCACGCGGTTGAGCCGGTGCAGTGACACATAGCCGGCCTGCGGATGGGCCGCCGCGGCGCGATCGAGGTTGCCTTCCATCCAGGTGACGAACGAGTCGATGGACGCCTGATCCGGCTGTTTCTCCCCCGGTGGCGGCATCATCCGGCCGCGCAGCTTGCTGACCGCGGCTTCCCAGACCTTGGCATCCTGCGCAATGCCGTCCGGCTGCATGGTGTCGAAGGCGATGCCGCCGGTCCAGTCGGTCGAGTTGTGGCACTTCTCGCAATAGGTATTGAGCAGCGCCCAGTGCTTGTCACCGGGGGTCCGGGCAGCGTCGGCGGAGGGAACGGTGAGCTTCGCCGGACCATCGGCGGCGAGCAGCCCCCCGCCGGTGCCCGTCGCAGCCGCCAGTCCGAAAGCCAGGGCCAGAAATCCGTTGCGTCTCACGTCGTGTCCTCTTGGGGTCCTGAGCCGGTGCCTAGACCACGCCGCGCAGTTCGCGCACGTGCCCGTACAGGCCCCGGTAGGCATTGGCGATGAACAGGTCGGGGTTCCCCCACTTGTCATCGAACTTGCCGGTGGCATGGGCCGCGATCATGTCATCCGCGCCCAGCCCCTTGCGCATCAGCTGCCACAGGTCCTCGTGCAGCGTCGCCAGCATCTCGTGCTCGGCCGCAAGGTCCGCCTTGGTCTGCAGCGGACCGGTGCCGGGCACGATGCGGACCTGATCATCGACCAGATCCAGCAGTTGCCGGGTGGCGTTCGCCATCCCCAAGGACCAGCCACCGGTGACGTAGTCGAGGATCGGATAGTGGCCGACCGCCACGACGTCGCCTGCGACCAGGACGTTGGCATCGCGGAAATGGACGTAGATATCGCCATCGGTATGGGCCTGCGGCAGATAGCCGTAATCCACCCGCGCCTTGCCGAAGTTCAACGTCTGGGCGCCCTTGTAGAAAGTCTCCGTCGGCAGCGCCTTGGGCCGCGGCGGATAGGTGCGATGCTCCCATTCCTCGATGACCGGCTCTGTCAGCCACAGGCGGGTGTTCTCGTGGGCGATGATCTTCGCTCCGGCCTTGCGCAGCGCCTCGTTCGAGCCGGTATGGGGCCAGTGCCAGTGGGTATTGAAGGCCGTGACCACCTTGCGCCCGCCGGTGGCCTCGGAGACGGTCCGCAACAGCGCCGCCGAATGCTCGGCGTCGCCGCCATCCACCAGCAGGACGCCCTCGGGCTGGGACAGGGCCACGACATTGGCGCCCGCCCCCGTGATGAGCAGCAGGTCATCGGTCAGGGGGGTGACCGTCAGCGTATCCGCAGTCTTGGCCATTGCCGGCCGCAGACCGGCCCGCGCGAACGAGTAGCCCGCGGCGCCGACGGCCAGGGTATGCAAGAACTGCCTGCGATTGCTCATGTCTGGGATAGCGTCCGGAAGTGCAAAATCCTAATGCGGCCAAGGGGTAACACAGGACCCGGGGACGGTCAACGCAGCCGTCACGGATGGTTTCAGGACGCCCATCAACTGCCCCTGCCGTGTCATGGAATTTCCCCTTGTGTTGCGCCGCAAAACCGGCCCCACAGGGGGTCGTTCAGGAGGGAAATAGGGCCGGGCCCCCTGAATGCAACCGCGGGCGCGGCGATGAGTTTCCGTGTCGCCGGGGGTTTGTGGCAAAGTCGCCGGCCACTGTGAGGGGGAAAACACATTGGCAATGGACGACAACAACAGGATCGTGGACGTAGGCGAGGTCATCGACTCGGCCCACTACTTCTGGGTGCCCTTCGGCATCACCGTGATGATGGTCATCATCATGCTGACCGACGGGCTCGGCCTCTTCACCACGGGCTACATCGGCCCGCAGATCGTGCGGGACTGGCATATCGGTCGCGACCAGCTCTCCTGGATCGGCTACACACAGATGGGCGGCATGGCGATCGGCTCGGTGCTGCTGGGCTGGGTCAGCGATCACATCGGCCGCAAGAAGGCCTACTTCTCCTGCCTGGCGCTGCTGTTCGTGGGCTCGCTGCTGTGCTATTCGGCCGCCAACATTCCGCTGCTGGCGGGCTGGCGGTTCATCACCGGACTCGGCCTCGGCGGCATCACGCCGCTCGCCACGACGCTGATTTCGGAGTGGACGCCGAAACGCGTGCGCAGTCTCGTGGTGGCCTGCGTGATCGTCTCGGTGCCGCTGGGCGGCTCGCTGGCCGGCATCCTGGCCGCGTGGCTCATCCCGGCGTATGGCTGGCGCTCCATGTTCCTGGTCGGGGCCATCATTCCGCTCGCGCTGCTGCTGCTGTTCTGGCTGCTGCTGCCCGAATCACCCAAGTATCTGGCCCTGCGGCCGGCGCTGCATCCGCAGCTGGCGCGGGCGCTCAACCGTCTGCTCGGCGCGCAGCGCTTCAACGGCACCGAGCGATTCGTGGTGGTCGAGCATGCGAAGGCCTCCGGCAACTGGCTCGCCACCATCTGGAACAGCCGCTACTGGCGCTCGACCCTCTACATCTGGATCGCGTTCACGTTCAACACGCTGGTGCTGTACATCTTCAGCAACAGCCTGCCGGTGCTGCTGGATTTCGCGCATCAGAGCACTGCGGTCGCTTCGCGCAGCCTGAGCCTGTTCAGCGGCGGCGGCGTGGTTGGATCCATCGGCGGCGCGGCCCTCATGGGACTGTGGGGCTCGCGCGGGGTCGGCACGGTCGCGGCCTTCATCGGCGCGGTCGCCACGGCTGCCATCGGCGTGCTGCTGGTGGGCGGCAGCAACTCCGAAGCTGCGCTCTTGGTGTGCTGCTTCATCGGCGGCGCCGTCATCAACGGCATGCAGTCGTATCTCTACGCGGTCTCGGCCCATTCCTACCCGACCGAGATCCGCGGCGCGGCGATCGGCGTGGCCCAGGCCTTCTCGCGCTTCGGCGGCCTGCTGTCGGCCACGGTGCCGCAGGTCTATTTCAGGATGACCCCGGTCCCGACCATCGACCGCTTCTTCTGGTTCGTGGCCGGGTGCGCGCTCGTCACCACCATCAGCTACTTCCTGATCCCGTCGCACATCTCGCGCACCACCCAGGGCGGTGGCGCCATCGCGCTGCCCGCCGGGGCGGCCGCCGAATAGCCCTCAGGCTCCGCCGTGGTAGCCACCCTGGAAGGTCGAGTAGACCTTCTCCTGGGTGGTGATGAACTCCAGCAGCGCCGGCCGGCCCTCGCGGGTCGCCGCGATGCCGTTGCGCAGCGCCTGGACGATCTGTCCGGGCTCGGTGACGCGCTCGCCATACCCGCCCAGCGCCCGGGCGAACTCGCTGTAGTTGCCGGAGATGTCGGTGGAGCGGAATTTCTCCTTCGACAGCGCCATCACCTTGAACTCCATCGCCATCGAGAAGTTGTTGAACAGGATGGAAAGGATCGGGATATCGCTGCGCACGCAGGTCTCGAAGTCCATGCCCGTCATGCCGATCGCCGCATCGCCCCAGAAGTTGACGCACAGCTTGTCCGGGCAGGTGACCTTGGCGCCCATTGCCAGCGCCAGTCCGTAGCCCAAATGGGTGGACTTGCCCCAGCCGATATAGGACAGCGGCGTCACCGACTTCCAGAACGGGGACAGCTCATCGCGCGGGCTGCCCGCGTCGTGCGTGACGATGGTGTTGGCGACATCGGTCAGGTGCAGGAACTCCCAGATGACCCGGTACGGCTGCATCGGCTTTTCCTGGCTGGTCAGGCGCGGCAGCCACTCCTTCCACCAGGGCTCGTTCAGTTCCTTGATGCGGGCCGCAACCTTTTCGGTCAGGCCGCGCGGCTTCTTCAGCCGATCCTTGAGTGCCTCGTAGAGCATGCCCAGCGCCAGCTTCGAGTCCCCCACCAGCGGGTGATCGGTGGCGATGTGCTTGTCGATGTCCATCGGCTCGTTGGTGTTGTGGATGAACGTCTTGTTCCGGGTCGGGAACTTGATGCCGAAATTGGTGGCCGAAAAGCTCGCCCCGGCACCGAACACCAGATCGGACTCCTCGACGTAGGCGGCCACGGCGCGCGGCATGGCGACGCCGCCCGAGCCCAGGGCCAGGGCATGCGTTTCCGGGAAGGCGCTCTTGCCCTCGAGGCTGGTCGTGACCGGCGCCTCGAGGAGTTCGGCCACCGCCTTGAGCTCATCCCAGGCCTTGGCGTAGTGCACGCCCTGCCCGGCGTAGATCAGCGGGTTTTTCGCCTTGACCATCGCGGCCGCGGCGGCGTCGATGGCACGGGCGTCCGGCGCACTCAGGGCGCGCCGGCGCGGCGTGTAGTCAATCTCGCCGGGCACTTCCACGTTCCACAGGTCCGTCGGGATCTCGATCAGCACCGGCCCCGGGCGGCCGTTGCGCGCGAAGCTGAAGGCGCGGCGCAGCGCCGGGACCAGCTGCTCGGGGGTGTTCACCGTCTCGGCATGCTTGGTCACGTGCTGGAAATTCAGCACGGCATTGAAGTTGGGCTTAGAAAAGGCGATGTTGCGCGGATAGGCGCCGGGGATCACGACCAGCGGCACCGCCTCGGACCAGGCCTGCGCCACCGCACCGAACGCATTCTCGATGCCCGGACCCACCTGACAGCAGAAGACTCCGACCTTGTCACCGGAGGTCATGCGGCTCATGGCATCGGCCATGTGCACGCCGACGCGCTCCTGGCGCACGACGATCGGGCGGATGTTGGCCGCGGAAGCAGATTCGGTGAGCGGATTGAGTGGATAGGTGAACAGCACCTCCACGCCTTCGCGCTTGAGGATTTCTGCGGTGACTTGGGCAACATTCATCTTGGGTTCGGTCCTGTGGAAAAAGGCCGCGCATAAATACCCGTTCCCACCCGCAAACACAATGAGGCTATGCGCGGGGGTGAAAGCCCTTGTGAATCAGCTTCGGGTAAGCCACGGGCCGGGCGGCATTGCTATAATTACCGATCCTGAACCTTGATGAACATTATGTCCACCGCTGATATTCCTACCGCAGAGCAGGCCCGTATTGCCGCCGGTGTCGTCGTGCACGGCGCCCTCGAACCGCGCTTCGCCGAGATCCTCACCCCCGAGGCCCTGGCATTCCTCGCCGCCCTGCATCGCAGGTTCGATGCGCGCCGGCTGCAGCTGCTGCAGGCCCGCGTGGCACGCCAGGCGCGCCTCTCCGCCGGCGAGCTGCCCGACTTCCTGCCCGAGACCGCGAACATCCGCGAGTCGGCCTGGAAGGTCGCGCCGATCCCGGCGGACCTCCTGGACCGGCGCGTCGAGATCACCGGTCCCGTGGACCGCAAGATGATCATCAATGCGCTGAACTCCGGCGCCAACGTGTTCATGGCGGATTTCGAGGATGCCAACTCCCCGACCTGGCGCAACAACCTCGAGGGCCAGGTCAATCTCGCGGACCGCTGGCACCGCAGTATCGATTTCAGGGACGCCGCGAGCGGCAAGCAATACACCCTCAATCCGCAGCCGGCCGTACTGCTGGTACGGCCCCGCGGCTGGCACCTGCCCGAACCGGGCCTGACGGTCGATGGTGCGGTGATCGCCGGTGGCCTGTTTGATTTCGGCCTGTACTTCTTCCACAACGCCCGGGCGCAGATCGCCAAGGGCACCGGCCCCTACTTCTACCTGCCCAAGCTGGAAAGTCACCTCGAGGCGCGGCTGTGGAACGAGGTGTTCGTGTTCGCGCAGTCGCAGCTGGGCATTCCCAGCGGCACCATCAAGGCCACCGTCCTGATCGAGACGCTGCCGGCCGCCTTCGAGATGGATGAGATCCTCTACGAACTGCGCGATCACATGGCGGGCCTGAACTGCGGCCGCTGGGACTACATGTTCTCGTTCATCAAGAAACTGCGGGCCAACAAGTCCTACGTGCTGCCCGACCGCTCCCAGGTGGTGATGGGCAAGGCTTTCCTGCGCGCCTATTCGCTGCTGCTGATCAGGACCTGCCATCGCCGCGGCGCTTTCGCCATGGGCGGCATGGCGGCGCAGATCCCCAACCGCAAGGACCCCGTGGCCAACGAGGCCGCCATGCAGCGCGTGCGCGCCGACAAGGAGCGCGAGGCCGGGGACGGCCACGATGGCACCTGGGTCGCACATCCGGACCTGGTGCCGGTGGCCCGCGAAGTATTCGACCGGCTCATGCCCCAGGCCAACCAGCTCACGCGGCTGCGCGAGGACGTGGCCATCGGCCAGCAGGATCTGCTCGAGGTCCATCAGGGCACCCGCACCGAGGCCGGGCTGCGCGAGAACGTGCGGGTCGGCGTGCAGTACATCGAGGCCTGGCTGCGGGGCAAGGGTGCGGTGCCGCTCTACAACCTGATGGAAGATGCCGCGACCGCCGAAATCAGCCGCGCGCAGGTATGGCAGTGGATCCACTACGGCATCACGCTCGAGGGCGGCACCATCGCCAGTCCCGAGCTGCTCAATCGGGTGATCACCGAGGAGATGCAGCGCGTGCGCAGCGAGGTGGGTGCCGAAGCCTACGACCAGGGCCGCTTCAAACAGGCCGTCGACCTGTTCCGGACCCTGTCGCTGGCCGATGATTTCGAGGATTTCCTGACCGTTCCGGCAATGGCACTGCTGCGACCGCAAAGCTAGCACCGGCGGCATCGTACGAGGGGGGTTCATGATGGGCTTTTCACGCCACGGCTGCGGCCGTGCGGCGGCGGTCGTTCTCGGCACCCTGCTGGGCGCGGCGGCGTTCGCCCAGGATTCGGGTCCGAAAATCACGGCCGCTCCGGCGTTCAGCGCGCAGCAGCTCACGGCGCTGCCCACGGAAGGCTGGGTCACCAACGGCGGCAATCTCTTCAACCAGCGCTACTCGCCGCTCACGCAGATCAACCGCGACACCGTCAAGGACCTGAAGGCCGAGTGGCGCACCCACCTTGATGGCTCCGGCGCCGGACCGCAGTATTCCGGACAGGGTCAGCCGCTCTTCTACCGCGGCGTGCTGTACGTGGTGACCGGGGCGGATGACGTGTTCGCGCTCGATGTGAAGACCGGTGCGCATCTTTGGACCTACGAGGCGAAACTCGACCCGGCGCATGTGCGCGTGTGCTGCGGCTGGGTATCGCGCGGTCTGGGGATGGGCGATGGCAGGATCTACGTCGGCCGGCTGGATGCGAAGCTCGCCGCCCTGGACCAGAGGACCGGCAAGGTGCTCTGGTCCATCCAGGGTGAAAATCCCAACCTCGGCTATTCGCTGGTGGGCGCGCCGCTGTACTACGACGGCATGGTCATCGTCGGCTATGCCGGCGGCGACATGGGCATCCGCGGCCGGGTCAAGGCCTACGACGCGCGGGACGGGCACCTGCTGTGGACGTTCTATACCATTCCGGGCCCCGGGGAGTTCGGCTCGGACACCTGGCCGAAGGACAACGACTACTACAAGTGGGGCGGAGCGGGAGTCTGGCAGACCCCGGCCATCGATCCGGAACTGGGCCTGATCTACTTCTCGACCGGCAACGCCTCGCCGACCTACGGCGGCGCCAAGCGTGCCGGCGACAACCTGTTCACCGCGTCGATCGTGGCCCTGGATGTGAAGACGGGCAAGTACCGTTGGCACTTCCAGCAGGTGCACCACGACATCTGGGACTATGACTCGCCCAATCCGGTGGTGCTGTTCGACGCACCCTACGGCGGCAGGATGCGTCATGGCATCGCGGAGATCCCCAAGACCGGCTGGGTCTATCTCCTGGACCGGGCCACCGGCAAGCCGCTGCTGGGCATTCCGGAAAAACCCGTGCCGCAGGAGCCACGCCAGAAGACCGCGGCCACCCAACCCTATCCCATCGGTGATGCCCTCTTCCCGCAGTCGGTTGACATGGCGCCCGAGGGTTTCAGGCTGGTCAACGGCGGCCGTATCTTCACGCCCTTCTGGGACAAACCCACCGTCTACCGGCCGCAGATGGCCGTGAACTGGCCGCCGAGTTCCTATGACCCCGCGACCCAGTACTTCTACGTCTGCGGCATCGACAACCTCGCAGTGTCGGCGCACGACCTGAAGCCCTTCGCGGGTCCGACCTTCGAGGGCATGTGGCTGCAGGGCAATTTCGCCAATACGGGCGTCGCCAGTCGCGGCATGTTCGCGGCCTTTGACCTGAAGACCAACCGTCTGGTGTGGGAACACGCCTGGCCCCAGGGCTGCTTCAGCGGCTCGCTGGCCACCCGCGGCGGCCTGGTGTTCACGGGCCGCAGCGATGGCCGTCTGACCGCGCTCGACAGCGCCACGGGTGACCTGCTGTGGCAGTTCCAGACGGATGCCGGGGTCAATGCGCCCAGCACCAGTTTCGAGTACCAGGGCACCCAGTACCTGGCCGTGATGTCCGCCGGTACGCTGTTCGGGGCCGGCAAGAAGGGCGACAGCATCTGGCTGTTCTCCCTGCACGGCAAGATCGCCTCCATGGCCAGCGGCACGACCCATGCCCCTTCGGCCTTCGATGTGGTCAATGCGCTCGCGGCCGGGCCGCCGGTGGTGTTCGCCCCGGGCAAGCCGGATCTCGCCAATGGCAAGACGCTGTATCTGCGGTTCTGCGAAGCCTGCCACGGGGAGGCGGGCCTGGGCGGGCATGGCGGCGGCGCACCGCTCGGGGATGCCGCGCGCGACGTGAAGACCGTCATCACGACCGCGACCAATGGCAAGAACCAGAAGATGCCCTCGTTCCGGGATGCGCTGCAGCCTGCGCAACTGCGGGATATCGCGGGCTACATTTCCCACGACCTCTTCAGGCAGCCGCTGCCGAACTGACGCCGCGGGGGCCGGCAGGCCCCGCAGGCGTCACTTCCCCTGGTTCTGGGCCGTCTCGTTGCTGCCCGCCTGCGGCTTCGCAGAGGCTGCCGGCGGGGCGGGATTGGCGCCGGTATGAGGGGCCGGCGCGGCGGATCCGGGGCCCGCAGCGCCCACGGGAGCCCCTGCAGGCGGACGTTTCACCGCCGTGTCGGCACCCGCGCCGGGACGCAGTGAGGTCCCGCCGGCCCCGCCGGTGCCCTGGGTAGCCCTGTTCAGGTTCCCGGCAAACACCAGCGGCTGCTGGCCGGTGGCGGCCACGATGTACTGGGTCAGAAGCTTGATGGTGGACTCGTTGGGCACGTGCTCCGGCTCGAGGAAGGCCCGGGGCTGGCGGCCCGCCGCATAGTCGATGGGCCGCAGGCCCAGACGGTCCGTCGGCTGCAGGGGCGCCCCCTGGGCGACCAGCACCTTCACCGTGGAATCCCAGCCGTGCGCGGCGGCGGCATGCAGTGCCGTCAGGCCATCGCGGGCCGAGCCGTCGAGCCGGGCACCGGCGGCCTGCAGCAGCTTCACCCCTTCCATGGCCTCATCGTCGGTCTTGTAGCGACCGCGGGTGGGATTGAAGCTGTGGCCCATGCCGGCGGCGGCCATGAGCGGCGTCACCCCTTCGGCATTGGGCAGGTCCACCATCGGGTGGTACTTGAGCAGCAGCCGCACCGCATCGTTGTTGCCGGTCTTGGCCGCGAGCAGCAGCGGTGTCGCGCCGGTCGCCAGCACCTGGTCACCGCCGCGGTCGAACACGCCGTTGCGATAGGGCGGCCGCAGTTTCAGCTGCGCGTTCACGTTGGCCCCGGCCTTGAGCAGCAGGTCGGCGACCTGCAGTGCCGTGGTCTTGTCCTCGGACGGCAGGTCCGGACGGCCGCCGGCGGGCAGCGTTGCCATGTCGATGGCCGCGTACAGCGGCGTCTGGCCGTAGAAGTCCCAGCGATTGACGTCGGCGCCGGCGGAAATCAGCCAGGCGGCGAAATTGAAGTGCATGTTGATGAGCGAGAGCAGCAGCGGTGTCTCGCCGTCGGGGTCCGCGAGGTTGATGTCGGCGTGACCCTTGAGCAGCTCCTTCGCGCAATCGATGCAGCCGACGCGCGCCGCATAGATCAGCGGGGTGAAGCCCCCGTGGTTCTCATCCTTGGGACGCCCCTCGGCGGTCACCCGGCGCTGCCAGTCGCGGATGGCCCGGATGCGACTCCGCGGCCGCCCACATGAGGGCGGTCTGGTCGCCCCACTGCTCACGCGCGTCCACCGTCGCGCCCGCATCCAGCAGCAGCTTCGCCGATTCCACGTTGCCGGAGCGGGCCACCAGCATCAGGGCGGTCTGGCCTTCCGGATTGGGCGAATCGGGGTTCACATGCGCCTTGAGCAGATCCTTGATGATGCGTGGATCGGCCGCGACCGCCGCCACCTGCATCGCGGAGGCACCGTAGTCGTTGACGGCCGAGACGTCGGCACCGGCCTTGATCAGCCGCTCGACGAGATCGGCATCGCCGTTGTAGCAGGCCCACATCAGGGCCGTGGTGCCATCGACCTCGTGCGACTTGCCGTCAGCCCCCTTGGCCAGCAGCGCCACGGCGCCGTCATGGTCCTTGGCCCGCGCCAGTGCCGCGAGTGAGTCATCCGCCGCATGCGCGACGCCGCCGAGCGTGGCGCCCACCAGCAGTGCGGCGATAGCGGCCCGGAGTGCCTGTGCTCCTCGCAGCGCCATCGTTCAGATCTCCGCCAGGGTGCCGGTGCTGACCCCGTGCGAGGTCACCGGGATGCCACCGCGGTTGAGCAGCGTCAGCAGCAGGTTCGCGTGCGGGGTGTCCTGCGGATAGTGCAGGTGCTGGCCGCCCTTGATCTTGCCGTTCGCATGGCCCATCACGACGCTCGGCAGCGGATCGTTGTTGTGCATGTCGCTGTTGCTCATGTTGCTGCCGTACAGAATGATCGAATGGTCCAGCAGGTTGCCGTTGCCATCCGGAGTGTCGGCCAGCCGCTTCACGAAACGCGCGAAGGCCTTGGTGTGGAAGTTCTGGATGCGGGTCAGCTTCTCGAGCTTCGCCGGATCGTTCTGATGGTGCGAGAGCGGATGGAAGGCGTCCGTGATCGAAAGGTTCGGATAGGTGCGCATGCTCACCTCCTTCGCGATCATGAAGGTTGCGACCCGCGTGGTGTTGGACTGCCAGCCCAGGGCGATCATCTCGAACATGGTGTCGAGCATCTTCGCGAAGTCATCGGGCACGCCATCGGGGGCATTGGGCAGTTTGATGCCCGTGCCTTCCTTGGCCATCATCTTCTGCACGCGGCGCTCCACTTCGCGCACCGAGTCCATGTAGTCGCTGACCATGCGCTTGTCCGCGGGGTCGAGGTTCTGCTGCAGGTTCTTGGCCGATTCCTGCACGTAGTCCAGGACGCTGCCGGTTTCCTGGGTGATCTCATGGCGCTGCTCGGCGGTGTCCCCCAGGCCGAACATGCGCGCGAACACCGTGCGCGGATTGTTGTCCATGGGCAGCGGCTGCTCGCCGGTCCGGAATGCCACCGTTCCGGAATAGCTGCAGCCGAAGGAGGGATCGCAGGCGCCGCCACCGCCCTCACCCGCCAGTTCGATGGAGGGGAGCGGCGTGTCCTGGCCGATGTGCTTGGCCGCCACCTGGTCGGCGGAGGGACCCACATGCGGCTGCTGGCTCGCCGGCGGGTGCACGCAGGTGAGCCAGGTGCCGGCAATGATGGCGTGCGGCGAGGGGCTCTCACCGGCCTTGTTGCGCAGGCCGCTGACGATGGTCATGTGCTGGCGGAACGGGTCCAGCGGCTCGAGAATCGGGGTGATCTTGAAGTCCGTGCCGGTCGCGGCCGGCATCCAGTTGGCCATCACCGCGCCGTGCGGGAAGTACACGAATCCCATGCGCGGCGGCGCCACCGCGGCCGTGTCCGCGAGTGCCGTGGTCGCCGGGATCATGGCATCCAGCAGCGGCAGACCGATGGCCACTCCGGCGCCCTTGAGCATGGTGCGACGGGACAGGTGCTTCTTGGTGATGAACATGTCGATATCCTCGTTGGCCTAGCGGATCAGGGCGGCGGTCTTGGTCGAGTTGGCCGCTGCCGTCTGATCACTTCTCATCTGGAACGGGGCGCTGCTCACGATGTCCATGATCAGCTCCTTGAACCTGTAGTCCTGCTTGCCGCTCTGGCGCACGATGGCGCGCACCGTGGGCATGTCCTGGTAGTCGATGGCGCGACCCAGCCCGTAGGTCATGAGCTTGATGGTCATGGTCTGCACGAACTGGAACGGATCCGCGGCCAGCGCCTTGCGCAGGTCATCCACCCCCGCGATCTTGGTGCCATCCGGCAGCACGCCGGAGGCATCGATCATCGTGCCGGCCATGCGGTCCTTGTCGCGCCAGCGGCCGACGGCGTCGAAGTTTTCCAGGGCCAGCCCCAGGGGATCCAGGATGCCGTGGCAGGCAAAGCAGCTCGGACGGTCCCGATGCCGCGCCATCATCTCGCGCACCGTCACGGCCTTCTCGCCGGTCTTGTTTTCCTTCAGCGACGGCACGGCCGGCGGCGGCGCCGCCGGTGGCGTACCGGTGATGCGTTCGAGGATCCACTGGCCGCGCAGCACCGGCGCCGTACGGTTCGGGTAGGAAGTGCCCATCAGCATCGCGCCCTTGCCGAGCAGGCCCCAGCGGGCCGAATCGGTCAGGGTCACGCGGCGGAACTGGTCGCCCTTGACGTTGGTGATGCCA
>Ga0335075_10008963_pt1 | contig 15304 bp, 12 predicted proteins | sample Lox_Sample_24_FD_206723 | JGI IMG/M metagenome (GOLD analysis project Ga0335075, IMG submission 206723) | Soil microbial communities from Loxahatchee National Wildlife Refuge, Florida, United States - Lox_Sample_2.4 | ecosystem: Environmental > Terrestrial > Soil > Wetlands | place: USA... | reverse complement strand
GCGCACGGACCACGACCAGCTGAGGTAGTCGCACGGCTCCGTGACCTGGTCGGCCTGACCTGCCTGCGCGGCAACACCGACCGGTACGTCCTGACCGGTGACCTGCGTGGCATCATCCCGCCGATCGACCGTCCGCGCACGTCGCAAGACTGGCGGGCCCTCGCGGATGCGCGCGAGTCGTTCGCCTGGACGCGAGGCTGCCTCGTTGCGCGCGATCAGCTGGAGTGGCTTGCAGGTCTGCCGGCCGAGCAGCGGGCCAGCCTCCCCGACGGCAGCCGCGTGCTGCTCGTGCATGCCTCGCCCGGGCGCGACGACGGACCTGGGCTGACCCCCGAGCAAAGTGATGATGCCCTGGTGCGCGCGGGGTTCACTAACCGCGTCGCTGACCTTGTCCTCGTCGGTCACACCCATGTGCCGTGCGACCGAAACCTCGCGGGATGCCACGCGGTGAACCCCGGGCCGGTGAGCCTGCCAGTCAGGTCAGATGATCACGCTCGGTGGGCCGTCCTTGACGCGACGGATGCCGGATACACCATTGAGCGCCGAACCGTCCAGTACGACCTCGCTGGCGTCGTGGACGATCTCAGCAGGCAGCGGCATCCCGCGAGCCGCTGGCTGGCCAGGAAGATGACGAGGAGGCGCTAGGCCCGCAGCCCATGGCCCACGCTCGCTGCTGATCATGCTCACAAATCCGAGCAGCGCTGCCGGGTAGACAAAGTACCCCCACCGAGTCGCCGGAGCCACGGCAAACAACAGGCCGAGTGTTAGAGCAAGCCGCCACGCTGCAGCCCGGGTATCGGCTGGCGGCCGAATGACTAGTGAAACCACGATCGCCAGGCTGGCGGCGCACAGGAGGCCGATTGCCGCCCAGCGGCCTGCGGGTCCGATGAGGGCGAGCAGGTGCCCGGGCAGCGGGCTGTGCGCTCCCGTCTGGTACCTGGTCATGCCGAGCGGGAACAGCACCAGGTTCTGGAAGAGTGCCGCGGGCGCCGCGGCAGCCGCCGGCGCCGTCGCCATGACCAAGGCAATCATGGTGATCGCTGCTGCTACTGCGAACCTCGTCGCTGAGCGGACGCCATCCCTGGCCGCGAGCATCACGGCGATGATGGGCAGCGCGGGCCAGGCGGTGGCCTTGATGGCGCATGCAGCACCGAGCGCGATGGCCCCTGCCAGCTGCGCCCGCCGCGACGTGTACGCAGAGGTGCACGTGAGGGTGAGGCAGAGCAGCGCTAGCACTGGTACATCGGTAAGCCCTGTCGTCAGCGGCAGGGCAAGCACGGGCGAGCCGAAAGCAAACGCTGTACTGCGCAGCGCGCTGCAGGGCCTCGCCATCCGAAACGCGGCGGCCAGGATCGCAGCAGCGGTAATGGCCATCCAGAGCCTAGGGTTGCCGGCTGCGCCGTGCAGGCCAAGCGCAGCCGGCAGGCCGAAAATCGCCATCGCGGGCTCATACGGGTTGTAGTCCCAGGGGTGCGAGATCTGATCTGCCTGGAGGTACGGGGTGCCCTGATGCAGTAGCAGAACCGCCGAACGCGCCACCACCGCCAGTGAACCCTCGCCGGCCTTGGAAATCCTGGCGCCGAACGTCACCTGCCAGGCGAGGGGTGCCGCGAGCGCTCCGGCGAGCGCTATTGCCAGCGCGGCCTCGCGGCCCCGCGATCGCCACAAGCCCGCGGTGACTGCCGCGAGTACATAACCGCCCGCAGCCCAGATGCCCCAGGTCCACTGCACCTGGAGGCCGCAGGTGACGATGACAACCATGGCGAAGACTGCGAACGCCGCGTACCAGCCAACGACGCGCCGGCGGTCGCTGAGCGCCGCGATCGGCATCTGTCCTGCAGGCGCCAGAAGCGCGCTGCGAGCGCCAGTCAGTGGATCTCTCAGAACTGAGCCGGCTGCGGCGGGAGCGCTGCCACCATCGGATGATCGGAAGATATCTTGCCGACGGTGGACGCACCGCCGGGCGAGCCGAGGCAAGTGATGAACTCGACGTTGATGCGGTGGAACGGCTGCAATTCTCGAGGCGGGTCGATATAGAGCATGCGCTCGCCCTCGTAGATGCAGTCGACCGGGCACTCCGCGATACATGTTTTATCAAGCAGATCTACGCAGTTCTGCGTGATGATATAAGTCACTTTTTGGCACTCCTCCTCGGGTGTACGCCCGAGGGCACGTCAGGACCCAGGGACGCTCGAGTGGTTACCCCGCCTCGGACAAACACAGGCCACCGGTCATTTCCGGACACCGACGAATACCTCTTGGGAGGACGCGTTATGCCGAACGCTTCCGGACTCCGGCGGTGTAGTCGCAGGCAGCAGGCCGAATGCGTCTGCGACGGCGAAGGCTCCTGACCTGTTGCGCACGCCGAGCTTGCGGAACAGCCGGGTCTGAACGTTCTCCACCGTCTTCGGAGCAATTCCGAGCGCGCGGGCAGTCTGCCGGATGGAGTGCCCCTGCGCGAGGCAGCGGAGGATGTCGCTTTCCCGTGCCGTCAGTTCTGGCAGGTCCATCGGTCCGGTGTGACCATCCTCCCACCGGGCGCGAACGGCTCCGATCAGCGGCCGCATCGGAGTCGAGCCGACCACGAGGTAGCCCTGGCCGACCATTCGCAATACCGAGAGGAAGTGGTCATCAATCCGGTCGGCCGGTATCAGCGCGTTGGCCCCGCAGGCCAGCGCCTCAGCGAGTTCGGGCGGGTCAACCGGCTTGCTGTGGACAAGGATCGCCGGGATGCCGAGCTCGGCGACCAGGTCCCAGTCTTCCTGTACCGGATCGACCAGGGCGGCCACGATCGTGCCCCGGTGCCAGCGGGCCCAGTCGGTGTCCTTCACCGGTGCATGCGTCCGTATCAGGACGAACGGCAGGCGGGATCCGAGCAGCACCGCTGCGATCTGATCCATGGCAGGGCCTGGCTGACCTGACACCGCTGTGAGCACTGCGAAGCCGCTCTCATACTGGCGTGGTCTGGGGGCCGGGCTCGCGCTGGGCTCCAGCATCCCGAGCGAGGCTGCTTTCGAGACGGCGTGCGCGCTGCTGCTCACATCCAGCTTCGCGAAGACGCGGCGCTTGAGGTTCTCCACCGTGAGCGGGCTGATCCCGAGCAGTGTCGCCATCTCGCCGACCGTATGCCCGGAAGCTGTCAGCACCACGATTTCAACTTCCCGGTCAGTGAGGCTGCCGGGAGTTGTCCGGGCATGCCGCGCCTTCCGCGGCGGCCGCAGTTGCGCAAGCAGGGACGTCAGGCCGTGCGACTCAGGCACGAGCGAGGTAACGCCGGCCCGGCAAGCCGCGGCCAGGTCCTGCTCGGTCGCGTTGCGGTAGCTCACGACGACGTTCAGCTCCGGGAAGCTGCGCATCAGGTCGGCGACGAGCACGGCAATCTCGCCCAGCCTGGGTCCTGCATCGAGGATCACGACATCTGGCTGGCGCAGCTCGCAGAGCGCAGGGATGCCGTCCGCCTGCGCCACCTTGCCTACCACGGTGATGTCCGGCCGGATGGCCAGGCATGCCGACAAAGTGTCACGGAGCAGCCGACGAGGCGACTGCACAACTACGCGGACGGTGACGCGAGCGGGGGACGCGGTCATCGTTGGCCTAGGATTCCGGTTCTCCACAACTGGCGGATTAGTCGAGGTGTCGGAGTCTACGCCGGGCAAGCCGTTAACAATGGCCAGTTCGCGCAATTGGGTTCTGGGCGTGTTACCTGTACGTGATTCAATTCAACGTTCCGGCCAAGCCCGAAGCGAGCCCAAGACTGATCATTCGCGCGTGCTTTAGAGGCCTGACCTGCTCCTTTGCTGCCGGGACGGGAGGAGCGGCGACCTGGACGGCGCACGGTCGCCTGTGCTTGCCCCGACCGACCGGGACTAGCCGTAGTCGTGGCGATCCAGATGAAATCTTTGTACGCACCTTCGGATTTATAACGCTGACTTTCGCGATTTCCGGCGCACTGTGGCAGGATGCCGTTTCGCTATGGTCCGGTTACATACAGTCAACCGAATCGTATTCAGCGCTGGCCAGAAGGCGCAGGCGAGAGCAAGTGAGCAGGCAGCGACGCTGGTAGCCTGCCGCGAGGCCCCCGGGGGGTTACCGTCCCCCGAGGGTTATTGGTCTCTATCCCGCCTTCGACGGGCGCTCCTAGTCTGCCACCCGGTGAGGTGCTCGCTGATCCTTGCCGCGCCGCCCGGCTTCGGGCGCAGCGCAGGAGAGCCCCTGGGTCGCAGCGCGGGCAAGCGCGATGACCGAGCCGATGGTGATCCTGGACCTGTACGGCCGGAGCTGCGCGCCAACGGAATGACAAGGTTCCAGGCATACGAAGGAGACAAAGCCATGCGCAATCGATGGTGGGTGGCGGGACCCAGCCTCGCAGCCGCGGCCCTCGTACTCGCGGCCTGTGGCAGCAACAGCGGCGGGACCGACCCAGCAGCGAACGGTTCAACTCAGACCGCACAAGCCCAGGCGGCAACAGGTGCCGTGACGATCAAGACCATGCACACGAGCAAGGGAACCGTGCTGGTCAACGCCAGCGGGATGACGTTGTACTGGTTTGCCAGGGACACGGCACGGAAGTCTCGGTGCAACGGCTCGTGTGCCAGATACTGGCCCCCGGTCCTCGGGACGTCAGCGTCTGGCTCAGGGCTGCCACGCGGTTTCGGCACGATCAAGCGTGCAGACGGCCAGACGCAGATCACCTATGCCGGCCATCCGCTCTACACCTACGCGGGCGACACCGCGTCGGGCCAGGTCAATGGCAATGACGTTGACCTCTCTGGTGGCTGGTGGTGGGCAGCGACCCCGACCGGAAAGAAACTCAGCACGACCATGAAGTCGAAGTCGAAGTCGTCCAGCTCCGGCAGTTCGGGCAGCTCCGGTGGGTCCGGCTGGTGAGCATGACCCAGTGCGTCGCGTTTGCCGGCGCAGGCAGATGCAGGTCTGTGCCGGCACCCTGCACCGACCCGCCGTCGCTGGGCCATTGCGCCGGCTGGCTGGTGTACAAGCAGCGTCTACGAACAGCAAGGACGGACCCCCCAGGGGGTTTTCGTCCCCCGCAGAGATATGTGTCCTTGTGCAGAAGCTACTCCGAACCTCTAACTTTTGGCGGGTAGGGAGTTAGCTCGATCTCCAGCCTCGCGCCGAGACCAACTCCTCGCCTCGGTGCGCTGACTGTCGGAGGCCACGTGGTCCCTAAGCACCGAAGGTCATTTCAGCAGTCGCTAGCGGCGGTTGCCGCGCCGGCGAATGCGGGTGAATACGAGCAGGAGGCGGTCGGGTACGGCCAGGGCGCTTACCCCGCATGGCGCAATCCCGTCCACGCGAGGATCGGGCTCGCGGGTGATGGTTACGCGGGCGATGGTTACGACCCGCCGGACGGTTACCACCATTACAACGACGGGTACAACGGCGGCGCCGAATACAACAACCAATACGACGGCGCTCCAGCGGCATCAGACTGGACGCCTGACGCCGGCGGATCCGACTGGCAGGAGTGGAACGACTGGCAGGATTGGGGACCGCCGCCGGCGATGCATCCTGACCATCCGTCGGCGCCGGTGTCGCGGATCCAGTTGCCGCCCGACCATCCATCGGGGCAGTACTGGACTCCTCGCGCACCCTCGGGGCCGCTCCGTGATGACGGTGGAAATGGGCACGCCGGACCCAGTCAGGGCCCGCCTCGCCGACGGTCGGTAGCGAGGGACAGTGACGGTCCGGGCTCACTGCCGACGTACCTGGCGGTCGTTGCCGAAGGTCAGGCTCACCGGGAGGTCAGCCGCTTCGAGCATGAGCCGCGGCGCGGTCCGCAGGAGGCCGTCGGCTACCAGCGCGAGCCAGGCCTGCCTCGACGTGACAGCGGGCTGCACCGGCGGCCTGCGCCCGGCTGGGAGGAGTCCACCGACTTCCGGCGCGACACCGGCCCGTTTGGTCCTGCTGTGCCCGGACGGTTCCAGAGCGACCGGTCCTCCGACCGGGACTCGGCTGGCTCGGGCGGCCAGGTAGTCGCGCTAGCCGACGGCCAGGCAGCCCGGACCGCACAACGGGCTGCGGCCGATGCTGCCGCAATCCGCGAGGCTGCCGAACGCGACGCGGCTGCCACACGCGACGCCGCGGAGCGGGAGGCCGCCGAGATGCGCACTCGGCTCGAGGCGATGCTGAGCGAGCTGAACCGCATGTCCGCGTACGCCGACAGCGCCGGCGCTGCCTCGATGCTCGCGCCAGCTCCGCTAGCGCCTCCTGAAGCCAGGCCGGCTCCCGCCAGAATCGGGTCGGCTCCGCCCGCCACCAGGCCGGCCGTGCCGAAGACCAGGCCGGCCGGGCCAGGTGGCCGGCCGGCCGGACCGCGGACAGCGCCCGCCAGCCAGCCCCGCGAGCCAGGCACCAGGACCACGACGCCAGGCACTTTGCCACGCACCAGGCCAGCTGGTCCGGCCAGGCAGACTGAGACGCCGACCAAGACGGGGCCGACGCAAGGCAGACAGCGCCGCGCCATGCGCGTCGCCACAGCCGGCACGGCGGCGCTGCTCTCGATCGCGGCTATCGGCTCCATCGCCTATACCAGCATGCACGGATTCAGCTTCTTCGTCTTCAGAGAATCCGGACAAGGCGAGACGCCCGGCAACTTTACTGACGCGAACTTCCTGGCTGGACAAAAGGAATGTCGGGTGGGCGGGCTCCCAGCGCCGTGCCCTGCTCCGCAGCACCACGATACGGCACCGAAGGGCCGTCACCATAAGACAGCAGGAAGCAACTAATAGTCAACCAATAGACAACCCGTGCACAGAGCCCAGCCTTAGTGCCAATTCGGCACACCGGAAGGCTGTAACCAGGCAAAACAATGGGAGAGCGACGCTAATCCTGTGGAGGGAGAAGCAGGCGAAATGTCCACTACCAGGGACTACGGGCGCGGCCCGTACGCTCGCGAACAGGACCTATATCCTGCACAGCCGGGCCTATATCCCGCCGACTACGAGTCAGGTGTATACCCGGACTCAGGCGTATATCCCGATGATGCCCTAGAAGCATGGGGCGACGACAGAGAACCGGCGGCTGACGCTCAGCCGCTGCGGCGCCGGCCCGGGACCATTGACGAATGGATGGACGGGAGGGCTAAGTTCGGCGGTACCGGATTCAAGCGCAAGACCGCAGCACTCATCGTGCTAGGTGCGTGGGGTTTTCTGCCGCTGTTCTTCATGCTGCCGTCGCTCTTCACGTTCAACACGAACACCATTGGTAATTCGGTCGACGACACACTGGGCACCGGGGCGATGATGAACCTGTTCCTGTGCCTGCTGATCACCCCTGCCGTCACACTCACCGGGCAGCGCTGGTTCATCCCGCTGCGGCGCTGGTACGGGATCATGTTCGCGTGCTGCGGCATCGGCGACGCGCTCGGTGCCGCTTTCTTCGATGACTTCGCAGGAAATCCTTTCGCCAAACTGGTGGAGCACACCTTCACGCTGATCGGATTCCTGATGGTGCTCCTGGCCATCCCGCTGTTTATCACCAGCAACAACTGGGCGCAGCGCAAGATGGGCCGGTACTGGAAGAGACTGCAACGGCTCACCTATGTCATCTGGGGGCTGCTCTTCTTCCACCTCGCCACGCTGGAGGGATTCGGGTTCGAGCGCGGGAGCAACGGCTCCGGCTTCGCGGGTGACGGTGACCCGATCTTCCACCAGCGTCTCTACGAGTACTGCGCAGCCAGCCTCTTCCTGCTCACCCTCAGGCTGCCGCCGGTGAAGCGCTGGATCGTCGCTCGCCAGGAGGAAGGCCGGAGCAGGCTCGTCTACCTAGCTGTGGCTCCGATCTTCGCGCTTTTCGTGTTCTCGTTCATCTTTATCATCAACGAGTTGATCTTCAAGGGAACGCACTCCTTCGTGGAGAATCCCAGTAGCGAGTAAGCAAGCAATTGGGCATCGCCCAAGTGGCCGGGGAAAGAGGGACCTGATGAGCGAGTCGTATGCCGGGCGCGGCTACGCCGAACGCGGGTACGGCAGGGGCGACGAGAAGAGCACCAGAGCTGGAGGTGCCATACTCGCGGCTATTTCGACCCTGTCTGCCATCTTGGTGCTCTTGGGCCTGTACTACGCGACCGGTACCACCGAACGTCACAAAGCCGCGATGGCCGCCGCAGGCTGTGAACCCAACCTGATGAATGTCAACGTCGGTTGCACTACCGTGCAGACGATTGTCAGCCAGTACAACTCGGTCACGAATCCCGCCATCCAGCAGTTGAATGCCGACGTTGCCGCCTATACCGCCGCCGAAACCCACAACCTCGGCGCAGCCGAAATGGCCGTGAGAGCGGAAGTGGCAACGGCCGGCCAACTTGTCAAGGGCCTTGGGCAAATTCCCTTTGCCTTTTTTGCCGCTCCCCAAGCCAAGGTAACGATCCTGGCCATCCAGGCCCGCGCGAAGCTCATGACTGAGCAGGCACGCTCGTCCTCACTTGCCCAGCTGCGGTCGTTCAACAGCAGGATTGACGCTGCCGGCACCACGATTCAGACCGACCTGAAACTCCTCCGCACAGATGTTGAGCACCACCCAACGGCCAGTCAGGAGCCATCGGGCAACGACTGAGTACAGGTGAAGAGGTCACTTCGTAATTCGCCGGGCAGCGACGTTCACGAGGGTGCGGTCGGCAGCGTCACGGCGACGGCCCGCGGGGAAAGGACAGCTTTCCCACGGGGGACGGGAAACCTTCAGGATCCCGCGCCAGCCGCGTCAGTCGCGTCAGCGAGTCAGGCCCAGTTGCCGCTGACGAACCATCCGGTGCGCTTGACTCGACCAACGCCGAGGCAGTGATGCGCCTGGTCCACGACGCATGCAAGAACGGGAGGATGGCGGCAGTCGTAGTGACGCATGACGCACAGCTGGCGTCGTGGGCAGACCGGGTCGTCTTCCTCAGGGACGGGCGGGTCACTGACCAGACCGCCCCGGTACCTGGCCCGGAGTCCCTGCTCGCTCCTCGGCCTGCGCAACGAGGGCCGCAGCGGTGCAGCGGCCAGCGGACGCGGCCCCGCCGGGCAACGGAGGCTTCCCGGCCCGGCGCGCGGTCATCCGGTGAGCGCCGCTGTCTTGGCGTCAGTCAGCTGCTCCCAGTACCGCAGCACGAGCACGGCACGCTGCCGGGCCGGCAGCTTTAGCAGCAGCCGGACCAGCGCGTCGCGAAGGTCCACCTCGCTGGTGACGTCCAGCGTCTGGCGCACTCCCGACCGCAGCAGGCGTTCCTTCTGCCGCCATCGCCCGGCGCGCCGGTAGCCGTCGGTGGCCAGGTTGCACAGCGTGCGGCGAAGAAAGCACGAAGAACCCGGCGCGAACGTTCCACTCGATCAGACTGGGTACCCGGTCAAAACAAGGACCGCGTAGCCGGCATACAGGGTGAACACGGTGCGCGGGTAAGGGCTCAGCCCGGGGTGCCCGGCGACCATCAGGTAGCCGGCACCCACCAGTGCCGCCGACAGCGCAACCCCGGCAACGTTGACCTGCAAAGCCCCATCCGGCCAGCCCGCCCGCACCGACGAGCAGGGCCCACAGCAGCCTGGTTCTGCTATCGTCGCTGAGCCAGGACGCCGGAGCGGTACGCCAGGAGAGCACCCCGAGAGCGACGAAGAGCGCCGCGATGAGCGCGAAAACTGCCAGCCGCTCCAGCGGTGTGAGAAGCGCGAGCGACACGGTGGCTGGCTCGACGGGGACTGGCGGGCCGGGCGTCCGGCCGGCCGCGTGTGCTCCCAGGAACACCAGTGCGACAGTGCCGGGCAGCAGCGACCCGCAGGCCCAGGCTCCGGCGAGCTGCCAGACGATCACCATTACCTCGGCCCGCCTGGAGCGCTGACCAGGATCAGCCATGACTGCCGGCCTTCCGCGACTACGCAACCGGCTCCGCCGTCAGTATCGCCCGCAGCGTATGGCCGCGACTAGACGCGGCGATCGATCGTGATGGGACGGTCGCTGTCACGTCCCGGCCGGATGCCAGACCGTCTTGATTTCCAGGAACGACAGGAGTCGTTGCGGTCCCGGCATCGTCGCCCACGGCTCGTTCCGGTAAAAGACCCGCTTGATGTTGCCAGCCGCCAGCTGCTCGAGTGCCTGGCGCCCGGCGGGGTCAATGCCGGTCAGGTCGATGGCGTTCACGTCCATGTGCCCGGCCAGGACCGGGGCCAGTTCCGCAGGCCGGCCCGTCAGCACGTTGACCACGCCGGCCGGCAGGTCCGACGTTGCGAGGACCTCGGCCAGCGAGACCGCAGGCAGCGGCTGGCGCTCGCTCGCGACGACCACCGCCGTGTTGCCGGTGACGATCACCGGCGCAATGACGCTGACCAGCCCGAGAAGGCTGGACTCTGCCGGCGCGATGATCGCGACCACGCCGGCCGGCTCTGGCACGCTGAAGTTGAAATAGGGCCCGGCTACGGGGTTGGCGGCGCCCGCCACCTGCGCCACCTTGTCGCTCCAGCCCGCGTACCAGACCCAGCGGTCGATGGCGGCGGCCACCTCAGCCTCGGCATCCGCAGTACCCTCGGTGGCTGAAACCTCGGCGGCGAACTGCGCTGCGCGGCCTTCCAGCATCTCGGCGACGCGGTAGAGGATCTGACCGCGGTTGTACGCGGTCGCCCCTGACCAGCTGCCGAACGCCTTGCGGGCCGCGACGACAGCATCGCGCGCATCCTTGCGCGACCCCTGTGCGGCATAGGCCAGCAGGGTTCCGTCGCTCGCGTGCACCGGGTAGGAACGGCCGGACTCTGATCGCGGGAAGGCGCCGCCGATGTACAGCTTGTAGGTCTTGCGCACGCCCAGCCTGGCTGGCGCGGGCTGGCTGGTGCCGTGGTCAGGCATCGAAGCCGGCCGGTCAGACATCGAGGTAAGCCGCCAGGCCGTGCCGGCCGCCTTCGCGCCCGTATCCGGATTCCTTGTATCCCCCGAACGGACTGGCCGGATCGAACCTGTTGTAGGTGTTGGCCCAGACCACCCCGGCGCGGAGCTTCTGCGCCAGCCAGAGGATGCGGCTGCCCTTGTCCGTCCAGATCCCGGCGGATAGTCCGTACGGCGTGTTATTGGCCTTGGTCACTGCCTCGTCCGGGGTCCTGAAGGTCAGCACCGAGAGGACGGGACCGAATATCTCCTCTCTGGCGATCCGGTGCGACTGGCTCACGCCCGTGAAGACCGTCGGCGGGAACCAGTAGCCCCGGTCAGGCAGCTGGCAGGGCGGCGACCAGCGCTCTGCTCCCTCCGCCTCGCCGGCCTGCGTCAGCTCGCTGATCCTGGCCAGCTGCTGGCTTGAGTTGATCGCGCCGATGTCGGTGTTCTTGTCCAGCGGGTCACCCAGCCGGAGCGTGGTCAGGCGCTGACGCAGCCGCTCCACGACCGTGTCGGCAACCGACTCCTGCACCAGCAGCCGCGATCCGGCGCAGCATACGTGACCCTGGTTGAAGAAGATCCCGTTGACGATCCCCTCGACGGCCTGCTCGATCGGGGCATCGTCGAACACGATGTTGGCCGCCTTGCCGCCTAGCTCCAGGGTCAGCTTCTTGCCCGTGCCCGCGACCGCGGCGGCGATCTCCTTCCCGACCTCGGTGGACCCGGTGAAGGCGACCTTGTTCACGCCAGGATGGGAGACCAGCGCGGCGCCGGTATCACCGGCTCCGGTCACGACGTTCACCACGCCGGGCGGCAGCCCGGCCTGCTGGCAGACCTCCGCCAGCAGCAGCGCGGTCAGCGGTGTCGTCTCCGCTGGCTTGAGCACGCAGGTATTGCCGGCCGCCAGCGCTGGCGCCAGCTTCCAGGCGGCCATGAGCAGCGGAAAGTTCCACGGGATCACCTGTCCCGCCACGCCGAGCGGCCGGGGGCCCGGGCCGAATCCGGCGTACTCCAGCTTGTCCGCCCAGCCCGCGTAGTAAAAGAAGTGCGCGGCCGCCAGCGGGATGTCGACGTCGCGGGACTCCTTGATCGGCTTGCCGTTATCCAGGCTCTCCAGCACCGCGAACTCCCGCGAGCGCTCCTGCAGCTGGCGCGCGACGCGGTAGAGGTACTTGGCCCGCTCGCTGCCCGGCATCGGGCCCCACACCTGCTCATAAGCCGAGCGCGCGGCCGCGACGGCGGCGTCCACGTCGGCCGGGCCGGCTGCTGCCACCTGCGCGAGCGGTTCCTCCGTCGCCGGGTTGACCGTGGCGAACGTGCGGCCGTCTGCGGCCGGCCTGAACGCGCCTGCCACGAACAGGCCGTACTCCGGCTCGACCGAGACGACATCGCGTGACTCGGGCGCCGGCGCGTACTGCCAGACGGGTGCAGCAGGCCCGGGCTCTGATCCCCGAGCCAGCGCCGCAGCCTGCCCCGCCGCCTCGGCAGCCCGGCTCGCCTTCGCCATCGTTCCCCTAATCAAGCGTGAAGTAGTCGGCACCGGCATACTGGCCGGTCAGCTGCTTACTGCGCTGCATGAGCAGGTCGTTGAGCAGCGTAGAGGCGCCGATCCGGAAGTACTGCGGGGTCAGCCATGCCGGGCCTGCCACCTCGTTCACCAGCACCAGATAGCGGATCGCGTCCTTGGCGGTGCGGATCCCGCCCGCCACCTTGACGCCGACCCGCCGCCGGGTGGTCTGCTCGAAGTCCCGCACGGCCGCGAGCATGACCAGTGCCGTCGACGGGGTCGCAGCCGGCGTTACCTTTCCGGTGGATGTCTTAATGAAGTCCGCGCCCGCCAGCATCGCCAGCCAGGACGCTCGCGCGACGTTGTCGAGTGTCGCCAGCTCGCCCGTTTCCAGGATCACCTTCAGGTGCGCCGGGCCGCAGGCCTCGCGAACCGCCTGGATCTCGGCATAGACCTGACCGTACTGGCCGGCCAGGAAGGCGCCGCGGTCGATCACCATGTCAACTTCGTCGGCGCCCGCGCTGACCGCCTCCCGGACGTCGGCGAGCTTCACCGCCAGCGACGCCCGGCCGGACGGAAACGCGGTCGCGACCGACGCCACCGCGATGCCGGTGCCCGCCACGGCCTGCCTGGCGACCGAAACCAGGTCCGGGTACACGCACACGGCCGCCACCGGCCGGACTGCCGGATCGGACGGGTCGGGCTGGCGCGCCTTCGCGCACATCGCCCGCACCTTGCCTGGCGTGTCGGCGCCCTCCAGCGTCGTCAGGTCCACCATGGCAACGGCCATGTCGAGTGCCTGCAGCTTGGCGTCCTTCTTGATCGAGCGAGTGGCAAGGCCGGCAGCCCGCTGCGCCGCGCCCACTTCGTCGATGCCAGGCAGGCCGTGCAGCAGCTGGCGCAGTGCCGCATCAGAGGTGGCCAGGTCGCCCGGCTGGAGCGCCCACGGCGCTGGCGATGCCCGCTGCACTGTCTCGATCCCCACGGTCACACGCTACCGGCCCGCACGGCGGCAGCCGCGGGGACCAGCTGGTCGCCACCGCCAGTACCCGGGCGCGAACCGCACCTCCGCATACACAACGCCGTCGGCGGCCAGGTCCTCGGCACCTTCGGAACGCGGCGGATCTCCTCGACGGTGAGCGACATGCCGACATTGTCACCCCGCGCACTCGAACGTTCCTCGGGAAAGAACAGCGAGCTTTGATCCCGGACGGTTTCGATTCAGCAACATCGGAGTCTGGACTTTAGCTTGATGCTTCCCGGGCGGGCGCGGCCAGGACTAGCATCCGGGCAATCCCGGGGGGGACATCCGGGACGACTTACCCCAGCCGACCCGGTGACGCGCACCAAGCCGGGGGCCTTCCGGACGGCCCGAGCCGTCCCCGAAGAGGAGGTATCCGTGAGAGTCACAATGAGGGCGATCGTCGCGTTGAGCGCGGTTGCATTACTGGCTGCGGCATGCGGGAAGGCGCCGTCCAGCCCGTCGAGCAGCAATACCACGGGCACGTCGGCCAGCAGCAAGTTCCTGGGCTGCATGGTCACCGACACCGGTGGCATCGACGACAAGTCGTTCAACCAGTCATCGTGGGAAGGCATGCAAGCAGCCGCTGCCGCGGACCCCAGCAAGATTCAGGTGACCTACCTGCCGTCCACGACCTCAGCTGACTACGCGTCGAACATCAGCACATTCATCGGCAAGAAGTGCGGGATCATCGTCACGGTCGGCTTCCTGATGGCGGATGCGACCGAGGCCGCCGCTAAGGCTAATCCGAATCAAAAGTTCGCGATTGTCGACTGCTCGTATGCCTCCGACTGCCTGACCGGCACCAAGGAAAAGAACATCGACCAGCTGGTGTTCGACACAGTCGAGGACGGTTTCCTCGGCGGCTACCTAGCGGCCGCGATGTCCAAGTCCCATATCGTGGCCACCTACGGCGGCGAGGACTTCGGCACGGTCACCATTTACGAGGATGGCTTCGCGGATGGCGTCCAGTACTACAACCAGCACAATCACGCCAACGTCACGCTCCTCGGCTGGGACGAGAAGACCCAGAAGGGCGACTTCATCGGCAACTTCACCAACGTTGGTGCCGGCCAGACGCTCACCAACACCTTCATCGGCGACGGTGCAGACGTCATCTTCCCGGTGGCGGGCGGTGTTGGCCTCGGTACCGCGAAGGCTGTTCAGACTGCTGACTCGTCCGGCAAGAACGTGCTGATGGAGTGGGTGGACACCGACGGCTGCATTAGCGCCGCCCAGTACTGCAAGTACATGCTCACCAGCGTGACGAAGGGCATCGTCGCGGCGGTGAAGACCGCGGTGCTCTCGGCATTCGACAAAAAGTTCTCCGGTGGCACCTACATCGGCACCCTGGCCAACGGCGGGGCGGTCCTGTCGCCGTACCACGACCTCGCCTCGAAGGTGCCGGCATCGCTGAAGGCCGAGATCAAGACTCTCCAGACGGAGATCGAAGAAGGGAAGATCAAGCCCTTCACGAAGAGCCCGGTCTGATCCCGGATGCGGTAGTTCGGATCGAGTACGAGTAGGGGTCGGATGAGCCGTGTGGCTGCCTGGCTTCGGCCAGGCAGCCGAACGGCGCGCTCACTTGGAGCTGGCCGGTGAAGCTTGAACTGCGTGGTATCACCAAGCGATTCGGCAGTCTCGTCGCCAACGACCACATCGACCTGGTTGTCCAGCCTGGCCAGATCATGGCATTGCTTGGCGAGAACGGGGCCGGCAAGACCACCCTGATGAACGTGCTCTACGGGCTGCTGCAGCCGGACGAGGGAGAGATCCTCGTCGACGACCAGCCCGTGCACATCCGGTCGCCCAAGAATGCGATCAGCGTCGGCATCGGCATGGTGCACCAGCACTTCATGCTCGTGCCGGTCTTCACGGTCGCGGAGAACGTGACGCTCGGGGCTGAGCCGATCCGCCGGCTGACGCTG
>Ga0335075_10008961_pt1 | contig 15306 bp, 22 predicted proteins | sample Lox_Sample_24_FD_206723 | JGI IMG/M metagenome (GOLD analysis project Ga0335075, IMG submission 206723) | Soil microbial communities from Loxahatchee National Wildlife Refuge, Florida, United States - Lox_Sample_2.4 | ecosystem: Environmental > Terrestrial > Soil > Wetlands | place: USA... | reverse complement strand
CCCCCGCTATTTGCGGGGTTCTGGAGAGGACGAGGGCGCTTTCAGCAGTCTTTCCGTTCCGCCGAGGCCAGCCGAGGCGCCGCGCCCTGACCAAGCAGGGCGGCGCCCTTGCCCTTTCAGACAATGCCGATCTCGGCCTGGAGCGCGCGAGTGGCCGTTCGTGTCGGAAGGGCGAAATCGCACAGCGGTGCATCAGGCCGGCAGATCCTGCGCGCCAGCCCATTAGTCGGTGTCACGATCGCGCGGGACGACTGATCGCTCGCCCCGCGGGCCGGCCCGTCCTGCGTGGTTGCCGCCCTCATCGATCTGCCGGCACCTTGAGCGCGCAGGTGGCGCTCCAGATCGCGCCGCTTCATGCAGCGATCGTCAGATGAAGCGCTTCACGCTCGCGTTGATCATCGGCCTCGCTGGGCTCGGGATAGCATCTGGGACGACCTGCGAACCCCGGAGCGGCCCTGGTTCGGCTGCTCGAGGCGCTCATGGAGCCAGTTGGGCGGGAGACGCGGCGGCGCGCGGCGGAGGCGATCCGACATGCAGATGCTGCTCGGGCTCAATCCTCACCCGGTTGAGCGGCGTCGAGGTCGTCCAAGTCGACGAGATCCCGTGGACGCCCGGCAGCCCGCTTCATCGTCCTCAGGTGCTCGAGCGCGCATATCGCGATCGTCACGCCCGCCATCTCCACATCGATCGCGCTCGCTCGAAGCTCCGCGTAAGGCAGGATGCCCTCGAGACCCTGGACCACATCCAAATCTCCGAGCCGTGTAGCGATCAACGCTCGCTCGCCGCCACGGAGCAGCGACGCGATGGAGCGCTCTGAGCCAAGCAGCGACTCCCCCAGCTGGACATGACCCCCGAGACCAGCAGCAACGCGGGCAAGCATGTCGAGGTTCTCCGGCGCTGGGTCGGGCACGATGTCGCAGTCCTTGGTCCCACGCACCACCCCCCACGATCCCAACGCCAGTCCACCGATGACGACAAAGCGCACCTCCGCCTGAACGAGGCGACCGAGAAGCTCATCGAAGAGCGGAGCACTCAACGGGCACGCTGGGCGGCGTCACGCAACTCGAACAGCTTGCGTGCCAGCAAGATCGTCTCTTCGAGGTTCACCGCAAGCGGCCGTTGCCCATCCGCACGTAGCCGCAGCCGCCGCACGCGCTCCCCGTCCAAGTCATCCGAGTGCTGTGTCGATCGCTCAGCCATCGAGCCAAACACTACTACCGCGCCATTCGCTCTCAAACGAGTGACGCGAGCCGTATGCAAGACGCCTGCCGGCTGTGCATCTGGGGGGACGGAGAGGGGGGGATTCGAACCCCCGAACGAGGTTTCCCCCGTTACGCGATTTCCAGTCGCGCCCGTTCAACCGCTCCGGCACCTCTCCGGGTGCTTGTTCCCGCCGAGCTGATGCCCGGCGGCGGCCGTTCAAGGCTACGACACTCGCGCGCTGCTCGTTGCTAGGCTCCCTGCCGACATGATCCTCGCCACCAGCGAAGCCCTGTCGAAGACCGTCGGGCTGATCATCACCTTCGGCGGCATCGGCGTGGTGGTCAACATCATCATCGTGTACATCGCCATCCAGATCCGCGGCGAGCGCCGCCAGAACCGCGAATACCTGCAGTCCCGCCGGCCCCCAGGCGCGTAGCCGCCCTGCCGGCGCGTGGTCCGCAGCCACGCGCGCCAACCGCTCGCGCTGCCGACACCCAGCGGCCTACAGACGCGCGGCCACCAGCGCGCACGCGGTCAGCACCATCGCCAGCGACAGCGCGGCCAGCGCGCCGTCAATGGGCTCCAGCAGGCTGCTGAGCGACAGGCGCTCCACGCTGCCGTCCGGCCGGGTGCGCGTCCCCTCGACCGCCGCCGTGCGCCTGCGCAGCTCACGCGCCCGCGAGCTCAGCCGCCGCTGTGCGACGCTCGCCATCAGGCAGCCGAGCGCCACCAGCACGCCCGGCAGCGCGATCTTCTGCGCGTCCACGAAGTACCCGGTGAGCGCCGGGAACGCTCCCCAGCCCAGCGCGAACCACAAATCGCCGTGGAAGCGCCCGCCGGCCAGCTCCAGGTTGTACGCCGGCAGGAACAGCGCCCCCGCAAGCACGAACGGCGTGAGCCACACGCTCACCGTGAGGACACCGGCCACCCCGATCGCCACCGCGCCCGCCAGCGCTGCCACGCCGCAGCCCAGCAGCGTGCGATCGGAGATGCTCGTCCGCAACGGCCGGCCGTGAAGCTCGTCGAACGCGTGCGCCGCCACCCCCACCGCCAGCGCGAACGCCGCCAGGCCCCACAGCAGGCGGTCGACGTGCAGCTTCGGCGCGACCGCAGCGCCGATCGCGAAGTAGCTCAAATGCCACGCCGTGTACGGCGGGTGCAGGAGCGTGGCCACGTCGCCCACGCGACCGCCGCCGAGGGCGTAGAACGCCGGCCGCTCGTGCGAGACCGCCATGTCCGCTCACGCCCTTCGCGCGGACATCACGATGCCGCCGCCCAGGCTCATGCGTCGCACGCGCACGTCCTCCAGCCCCGCCTCGCGCCAGTAGCCGACGATCCGCTCGAGCGGGTGGCGCTCGTAGAAGCCGCGGATGCTCGGGCCGAGAAAGCGCCCGACGTGTGCCCACTCCTGCGAGGCCAACCGCCCCAGCGTCGGCAGCCCCACAGCCGTGTACGCGCGCCACGCCAGGCGGGCGGGCGCCCACGGCGGCACGCCGAACTCCAGCGAGGCCACGCGCCCGCCGGGGCGCATCACGCGCGCCAGCTCGCGCATCGTCGCCGCGGGATCGTCCACGTAGCGCAGCAGGTAGGTGAAGCTCAGCGCGTCGAAGCTCGCGTCCGCGAACGGCAGGGCCTCCGCCTGCCCCTCCACGAGTTCGACGCGCTCGCTGCCCGCGAACCGCGCCCGCGCCCGCGCCAGCATCTCTGCGCTCTGGTCGAGCGCCACCACCGTGCAGTCGGCGCGGGCCAGCAGCTCCGCCGCCACCATCCCCGTGCCCGTCGCCACGTCCAGCACGCGCTCGCCGGCCGCCGGCTCGAGCGCGCTCACCAGCGCCCGACGCCAGCGCGGGTCCTGCCAGAAGCTCAGCGCCGCGGACAGCGCGTCGTAACGACGCGGCAGGCCGCGAAACAGCTCGAGCGCCTCGCGCTTGCGAGCCGAGGAGCGCTCGCCGGAGGCGATGTCCTGTGTGCGGCTGGAGGTGGGAGTGCTCATCGCGTCGCCGATCTGACAGGCTAACCGCCGTGCCCCAGCCAGGCAGCTACCCCGCCGACGCGCGCGTCATGCTCGTCACCGGCGCCTCCAGCGGCATCGGCGAGGCGACCGCGCGCCGGCTCGCGCGCGAGCCGCACACCTCGCTCGTGCTCGTCGCCCGCCGCGAGGAGCGCCTGCGCTCGCTCGCGCTCGCGCTCGGCGAGCGGCGCGTCAGCTACGTCGCCGCGGACCTGCTCGACGAGGACACGCCCGCGCGCATCCTCGAGCACGTGCTCGAGCGCCACGGGCACCTGCACCTGCTCGTCAACAACGCCGGCGCCTCGTGGCGCGCGCGCTTCGCCGACGGCGGCTACGAGAACGTGCAGCGCACCATGGCCATCAACTTCGATGCCGTCGTGCGGCTGACCGAGGCGCTGTTGCCGCTGCTGCGCGCGTGCGCGCCCAGCGCGATCGTCAACGTCTCCTCCACCGCCGGCCGCGTCGCGCGCGCGGGCGCCGGCGCCTACAGCGCGTCCAAGTTCGCCCTCGCCGGCTGGTCGGATGCGCTGTGGGCGGAGGAGCGCGAGCACGGCGTCCACGTGGGGCTCGTGCTGCCGGGGTTCATCTCCACCGAGGGCTACCCCCAGTCCGAGCTGACCGGCAAGCCATGGACACGCTGGATCGTCTCCACTCCCGAGCGCGCCGCCGAGACGATCTACGAGGCCGGCCCCGGCGGGCGTCCGGAGCGCTACGTGCCGCGACCGTACGCGCTCGCCGCCGCGCTGCGCATCCTCGCCCCCGCGCTCGTGCGCCGCGCGCTCGGCACCCGCGGCGCCGCCGCGATCACCCCCGCCGCCGGCGCAGACCTGGCCGACCGGCGCAACGGGCACGGCTCCGCGTCCTTGCATTAGCCCGCGGCGTCTCGCGGACGGCGACCGGGCGGGAGAGCCGCGCGTCGGCGCGAGCTACGGCTCCAGGTGGCCGGCGTACAGCGCGAACACCGCGCCCTGCGGGTCGGCGACCACCGCCAGCTTGGCAATCTGGATGTCAACCGGCCCCACCAGCTTGGAGCCGCCGAGCTGCTCGAGCTTGGCCAGCGACTCGTCGAGATCGTCCACGCCGAAGTACACGAGCCAGCCTGGCGGGCCCGGGCCTTCCAGCTCGCGCATGCCGCCGTTCATCGCGCCTGCGTTCTGGATCATCAGATAGCGGTCCGCCATCCCCTCCGCCTGCGGCGTCGTCCAGCCGAACAGGTCCCCGTAGAAGGATGCCGAGCCGTCGAGGTCCGGCGACTGCAGCTCGTTCCACACGAGCGCTCCCGGCGCGTTGACCAGCGTCGCGCCGCGATGATCGCGCGGCTGCCACAGCATGAAGAACGCGCCCTGCGGGTCCTGGATCACGGCCATGCGCCCCGCGCCCATCACGTCGAACGGGGGCGCGTGCACGTTCGCGCCGAGTTCCTTCGCGCGCTCGGCCATCGCGTCCGCGTCCTCCACCCACACGTAGGAGTTCCACAGCGGCGGCACACCCGCCTCGCGCTGCTGCTGAGGCTGCGGCGCGATCGCCGCCACCTGCTTGCCGCCCACCAGCTGCATCGAGTACACCGCGTCATCCCCAACTGGGCGGTCGTCCGCCTCCCAGCCGAGCAGCGACGCGTAGAAGGCCTTCGCCGCCGGCTGGTCGCTCGTCGCCAGTTCCGCCCAGCAAAATGTTCCTGGTGCGTACCCGTCGCGCTCGCCCATGCCCGCGAGCGTACCGCAACGCGCGTCGCGCCGACTGCCCGCGCCGCGGCCGGGCCCGGCGATTGCCTAGCCTCTGGCCGTGGCCCGCCAGATCCCCATCCACGGCCAGACGATAAGGCTCGGGCAGCTGCTCAAGCTCGCCGGCCTCGTCGACAGCGGCAGTGAGGTCAAGGCGCTGCTCGCCGGCACGCCCGCGTGGGTCAACGGCGAGCGCGAGAGCCGCCGCGGGCGCCAGCTCCACCTCGGCGACGTGGTGCGCGTCGGCGAGCACGAGTGCCTGCGCGTCGACGCGGCGCGCACGCCCGAGCAGCCGGCCTGAATCGCGCGAGCCGGCCTCACTCGCGCAAGCGGGCCTGAGTGCTCGTTCAGCTCAAGCGCGCGACTATCAGCGCCGGCAGCGTGGGCACGCGGCTGCCCCCCAACGGCTCGGAGGTGACCATCACTTCCCTGACACCCCTCACGCTGCCCGGCACCCCCACGCTGGCCGCGCCGTCGGCGTCGACGGTGAACAGCGCGTCCGTTGGCAGCGGCCGGCCCGCTGCCGTGCGTTTGATCCACATCTCGTACACGTGGCCGGCGCTCGCCTGGGGCATGTCGGCGATGTTCAGCTGCGCGCGCCCGTCGCTGACGCTCAGCGACGCGCTCGCGCCGTGCGGCAGCACGGTCGCGCGGTACACGTGTGTCGCGCCGCCCCCGCCACCCGTCGCGAACGCGACCACGGCCAGGGCGATCACAGCCGCGGCGAGCACAGCGGCGGCGAGGTTGGGCTGCCATCGCAGCCACGCGAGTCGTGCGGGCCGTCGAGCGGCCCCCGCGTCACGCCCCGTGCGCCGGCCGGCGTCATGCTCCCGGCGACGGTGTGCGTCCTCGCGCACGCTCGACATCACGCGCTGCTTTAGCTCCGCGGGCGCGCGCATGTGCGGCGCGGCCGCCGGCAGCGTCGCCGCCACCAGCTCCAGCGCGGCGACCTCCTCGCGGCACACCGCGCACGACTCCATGTGGCGGCGGAAGTCCTCGTGCTCGCGCTCGGTGAGCGCGCCGAGCACGTAAGGCGCCGCGTTCCCGCCGCAGCCCTCCGGCTCGATTCTCGATCCACCAGCGCCCATCACACGACCTCCGTGGGATCGCCCAATGTCATCCGCATCTTCGACAGGCCCAGGCGCATGCGTCCCTTCACCGTGCCAACCGGCGTTTCCAGCATCGAGGCTATCTCCACGTGTGTCAGGCCCCCGAAGTACGCCAGCTCGATCACGCGGCTCTGCTCGTCCGGCAGCTGCTGCAGCGCATCGCGGACTTCGCGCGCCTCGTCGCGGCGGGCGAACTCCACGTCGGTGCGCTCGGGCGCCGCCAGGCGCTCCTCGATGCCCTCGTCGCTGACCTGGCCGCCCTCGCGCGTGACGCGGCGGCGCAGCGCGTCGATCGCGCGGTTGTGCACGGCGCCGAGAACCCACGTGCGCACGCTGCCGCGGTTTCGGTCATAGCGCGCGCCGCTGCGCCACAGCGACAGGAAGGACTCCTGGACCACGTCTTCGGCCAGCGCCCGCTGGCCGCACATGCGGTAGGCCAGCGAGAACGCCGCGTCGGCGTGGCGGTCGTAGATCACCTCGAACGCGACCGCGTGGCCCGTGTACACGAGCTGCATCAGCTCCTCGTCCGCCAGCAGTCGCAGCTGACCCGCGGAGCCATCTCGACCGGCTGAGCGCAGCGCTTTGAACATCCCATCCCACCTTACGGTGCGAGCCGGGAAGCGGATCACCGCGGCGCGCGCGTCGACCGCTCGCGTCAGCGCCCACCGCGCGCAGCGCGCCGCGACTCGCGGTGATCGATGATCCTTGCAAGCAGCACGCTCAGCTCGAACAGCAGGCACAAAGGGACCGTCTCGAGCAGCAGCGTGATCGCGTCGCCCGGGAGGACCGCAGCGACTGCGCCGCACGCGAGGATCGCGTAGCGGCGGTTGTGACGCAGCTGCCCGGTGCTCACGATTCCCGCGCGCGTCGCAGCGAGCACGCCCACGGGCACCTGGAACACCAGCCCCATCGCCAGCAGGATCACCGCCGCGAAGTGGTAGTACTGGCTGGCCTGCACGAGCACGTTGAACTCGCCGCTGTTGAAGTTCTGGAAGAAGCGCACCGCCGCCGGCAGCACCACGAAGTAGCCGAACACCACCCCCGCGACGAACAGGAACGGGATCGCCAGCATCAGCGGCGTGGCCACGCGCCTCTGCTGCGGGCTGAACGCCGGCAGCAGAAAGCCGTACAGCTCGTACAGCAGCACCGGCAGCGACAGGATCAACGCGAAGATCAACGCGATGCCCAGCGTCGTCGTGAACGGCTCGCCGATCCCCAGCGTCACCGGCTTGTTGCCCTGCGGCGCCGCTGACAGGCGTGTGATCGCGCCGCGCAGCTTCGGCTCCACCTCCGCCAGCGACGCCTTCGTGGCGGCCGAGGCACCGCTGCCCGGGCGCTCGAGCGCGCCCACCACCACCTGCAGCTGTGTGGCCACCGTGCGCGCGCTCTGCTGGACGGTGTACGTCGAGCCGAGCGGCCCGTTGCCCGCCTTCACCTGCTTCTGCGTCTGGTGCGCAAGCGGCTTGTCGATGATGTTCAGCAGCGCGTGGTTCTGCCACATGCACACGCCCAACGCCACCGCCACCACCGCCAGCGAGACGATCAGGCGCGCACGCAGCTCCTCCAGGTGGTCGACGACGCTCAGCCGGTCATCGTGTCCGATGCTGCCTACGGCGACGGCCATGGCCGTTGGTCTAGCTGTCGGCGGGGGTCGTTGACGTGACCTGGGCGGGAGGCGCGCTGTCGTGGTGCGCGCCGTCGCCGCTGAGCGCGTCCTTGAAGCCGCGCATGCCGTCGCCCAGCGAGCGCCCCATCTCGGGTAGCCGCTTGGCCCCGAACACCAAGAGCAGCAGGATCAGCAGAAATGCGATGTGGATTGGATTGTCGAGTCCCATTGTTCGAGCTTCCTCCTATGACTTGATCAGCGGGTTGGCCTTGGCGAGCACCTGCGCCTTGGTCAGCGGCACGTCGAAGCCGCCGTTGGGCGTGGGGCTCTTTTCGATCAGCAAGTCGATCGCCGCCGCGTGGCGCGCCTCGATCTGGACGATGCTGCCGGCGGCTTCCAGCACCTGCTTGCTCTGCAGGGAGGGCGCCGCCCCGTTGTAGGCGCCCACGCCCGTGTTCTCCAGCACCGACGCCAACGCCAGGAACGCGCTCTGGCTGCTCGCGGGGAACGCGAACGTCGGTTTTGCCACCGGCGTCGCGCCCAGCTGCTTGATCGTCGTGCTCAGCGCCTGCACGTGCGCCTGCTCCTGTTCGCCGAACAGCGTCGCGTAGGACCTCGCCCGGCCGCTGAGGCCGACCTGCTTGCCCTTCACGTTGTAGAAGTCCGACTCCAGGTACTCCAGCGTGAGCGCGAAGTTGAGGATTTCAACGTCGCCACCGCCCGCGGCGGCGAGCGCCTGCGAGACGAACGGCGTCACCGCCGAGACGCCGTACACGGCTCCCGCCGCCAGCGCGCCGCGCAGGATGAAGCTCGAGCGCGTGATCCCGTGCACCCCGAGCTCCGCCAGCGCGGGGTTTGCCAGACCGGCTCCCGCGGTGTCGGCAGTTGTGTTGATGGACATTGCTTTCAGCTCCTTTTCTGCAGCTGCGCTCAGGCCAGGAACGGCTTGACCGCCGCCAGCACCGTTGACATGTCAGCCGGTTTGGCGAACGCGCCATCCGGGGTGAGGGACTTCTTGACGAGCGTGCCCAGCGTCGCCGCGTGACGCGCCTCCACCGAGTGGATCGCAAGCGCCGTGGCGAGGATTTCCGGGCTCTTGATCCTGGCCGCCTGCCCCAGGTACGCGGAGGCGCCCAGGTTCTCGACCGTGTACGCGAGCCCCGCCACCTGGCTTGCGCTGGTGATCGGGAACTTGCCGTTCGGGTTGGCCGCCGGGGTGCCGCCCAGCTTTTCCACGGCGCCTTTCAGCGCTTCCACGTGCGTCTTCTCCTGAGCGCCGAAGCTCTTAATCAGATCGCCCACGCTGCCGCTGAACAGGCCGGCCGCCACCACCTTTTCGTAGAACGTCGTCTCCAGGTACTCCAGCGTGAGCGCATAGTTGAGGATCGCCACGTCGCCAGCGCTCGCGCTGGAGTCACTCGACGTGCCGGTGGAGACGGCCGCCGCCGTCGACGCTGTTTTGCCGCTGTTGCTTCCGCACGCCGCCAGCACGAACGCGCCGAAGCTCGCAGCGCCCGCGCCGCCCGCCATCTTCAAGAACCGCTTGCGATCGACATCGTCGCGCACGAGACGCTCGACGATCCCCGCCGGCTGGCTCGCCGGGTCCTCGCTGGTTTGACTTGACATCTTCTTACCTCCGGGTCGGTGACGGGTGTGTCAGACGATGAAGCCGGTTTCCCTGACCGCCGCCAGCACCTTGCTGGCCGCGTAGGGGGTGTCGAAGGACCCGCTCGGCTCCATCGATTCGGGCGTCGGGTCGACCAGCAGCCCGATCACGCTCGCGTGACGCGCCTCGATCGTCAGGATGGAGCCGGCCGCCTTCACGTATTCGGGGTCCTTGATGTTCAGCACCTGCCCCAGATATGCGTGCACGCCCGTGTTCTCGAGGACCTGCGAGGTCTTCATGAAAATTTCCGGGCTGGTGTTGGCTCCTTTGAAGTCGAAGCTCGGAGACTTCACCGCTTTGCGGCCGAGCGCCTTCTTCAGGAACGCGACGTGCGCGTTCTCGTCGCGTGTGACCGTTTGCAGGAACACCGCCGCCTGCGGGCCGAGCGCCATCTTGGCTGCCGTCGCGCCGTTGTAGAACGCCGCCTCCAGGTACTCCAGCGTGAGCGCGTAGTTGAGGATGCCCACGTCGCCCGTGCCGTACGGGTGCGCGGGAGGACGTCCGCCGGCGCCCGCCGCGAGGGCGCCCGGCGCAAGCGCCGCCGAGAGCACCGCTCCCGTGCCCACCATCGCGCCCCCCGCGACGCCCGCCTTCTTCAGGAAGCCCAGGCGCGTGTCGCCGGCAACCGCCTCCGCGGCTTCACGAACGGCGCCATCTACGTCTATCTCGTCCAAGTTGAGGGTGTGTGTCATCGTTTCTCCTGTAAGGGATTTGCGAGGGTGCGCCGCGAGGGGCCCGTCTGCTGTTGCGGCCGTGTCGGTGTGTGATACGGCGACCGGGGCGATCCGGATCACTGCACGCCGGACCGCGCGCCCGCATCGGCCGCTCGCACGTTGGCGCCACCAGAGCGCGGTCCTAGAATGGGAGCCTCAGACCACGACAGGAGAAGGGGCATCGACCATGAGCGATCAGCAAGACGCCGAGTGGAACGTCGCCGAATGGCACGGCAAGATGCTGATCGACAGCAACGGCGAGAAGATCGGCAAGCTGGAGGACGTCTACGTCGATGTCGAGAACGACGAGCCACAGTTCGCCACGGTCAAGGAAGGCTTCCTCAGCCGCCATCTGACCTTCGTGCCGCTTGGCGGGATCAAGGTGGGCCCTGACGGGCTGCAGGTGGCGGTCGTCAAGGAGCAGGTCGAGTCCGCGCCCAACATCGAACAGCATGGCGAGGAGCTATCGCAGGCCGACGAGTCGGCCCTCTACCACCACTACGAGCTGAACTACACCCCTCCCGACACCGAGAGCGGGCGCCGGCTCGCCCGCCGCTGACCCCTCGGCACTGCGACAGGCCAGCCGACTGCAAGGGGCCCACGAACAGGCGCAAGCACGCCTTCGCGCCGCTGAAGCCGAGAAGCAGGGGCACGACCGCCGCTAAGGCAGCGGGTCGCGCCACATCTGCCACATGGTGGGACCGCGCAACAGGCGCAACTCACCTGTCACGCGGAAGCCGTGACGCGCGTAGAAGTCGATGTTGCGCTCCTTGGAGGACTCCAGGTAGGCGCCCACCCCGTCACGGTCGCACTGCTCGAGCACGCCGCCGAGCACCGCGGAGCCGAGGCCCTTGCCCTGCGCGTCGGGCTCGGTGCCGAGCACCGCGAGATAGAAGTGCGACGGTGCGCGCGGGTGCGCGCGCTCGAGTTTTTCCCAGCCAAGCGCCACCAGCGGCATGCGCGCGAACAGGCGCGGGCGCAGGAAGCAGGGGACGAGCATCGCCGTTTCGCGAAGCGACATGTGCCAGCGCTTGGGCGGCGCCCACAGTGCCGCGGACGTGAGATCGTCGGTCGTCCACACCTCCTCGCCGCCGATCAGCTGGCGCATGCGGATCGCCTGGAAGCGCTCCAGCGCGTCCAGGCGCAGCTCGTCCGGGCGCCACGCCCAGCTGGCGACCGGGTCGTCGAGAAACGCGCGCGCGAGCATCGACGCCAGCGCGGGGATGTCCGCGGGGCTCGCGCGGCGGACCGCAGGGCGCTCGCTCACCGCGCTCCCGCGGCGTCGGCCGTCCTCGTCATCGATGAAGCGTTCGCGCACCGTCCGGAACATACCGACCCGCGCCGGCGACCTCGCGACGCGGTAGGCTTTGACAGCATCTTTTTCGGAGGAGGGTGATGTATCAACCAACGCTGTTGCGCGATCGTTCGCGCCCCGAGCAAATCGTCGCCGGCGGTGTCATACCGGCGATCGCCGGCGCCATCGCGGGCGTGCTCGTCGGCGTCTCCAGCGGCGCCTACTGGGGCTACGCGGTGCTCGTGGCGATCGGCAGCGTGGTTGCCGGCTTCGAGCACCAGGACGGCTGGGGCGGCGCCGACCGCGGGCTGGTCGCGGGGGCGATCTACGGCGCCGCGCTGCTCGTGGCGCACGCGATCGTGGGCACGCACGCGAAGGTCTCGCTCGGCAGCTTTCCGCCGTTCCTGGCGGTGATCACCGCGATCATCGGCATGCTGCTGAGCGCGCTCGGCGGGCGCATCGGACGCGGACAGCGCGAGCGCGCGCAGGAGCGCGCGGGCACGATCCCCGCCGAGTGAACGCCTGCTGCGCGCCGCCACCGGTAGGCTGCGCGCTCAGATGAGCGACGCAGCCTCGGAGCCAGCGCCCCCCTACCACCTGTTCCTGGACGCGAACGAGGTGCCGATGGCGGCGCATGCGCTGCGCCTGTTGATCTCCGACGAGGCGCACGAGCCCGACATCCGCAGGCTCGCGCGCGAGGTCATCGCCGGCCTCGAGCAGCCCCCCGACGCGCAGGGAGCGCTCGTGGTGGCGCTGACCCCTCAGCAGATGAAGATCACGCACAGCGCCCTCAGGCTGCTGCTCAAGGACCTGCAGCGCGAGCAGGCGGACGAAAGCGAGGTGCTGCGGGACATCCTCGACAAGCTGCCCGACGAGCACACCATGCGCGCGATCGAGCTGCCGTAAGGCGCCGGTCAGACGTCTTCGCCTGCCAGCTTCGCCAGGCGCCTTCGCAGCCACAGCGCGTTGCGCGGGGCGAAGCCCTCCCAGTCGTTGTTGAAGTACACGAGCAGCTCGTGCGTGCGCCGCCAGCCGTGCACGCGACGCGCCCATTCGTCCAGCTCGCGCGCGGAGTAGTTGCCGCGCCGGCCGCGCGCGCCGAAGTGGAAGCGCACGTAGCGCCAGCCGGCGGTCGCCTCCCCGCTCTGGAACGGGCGCTCGGGATGATCGCCCAGCACCAGGGCCGCGTCGTGCTCGCGCAGCAGCGCCAGCACCTCTCTGGTGAACCAGCTCGGGTGGCGGAACTCGAACGCGTGGCGACCGGCGGGCAGCGTGCGCAGGAAGCCCGCGAGCACGCGCTCGTCGCGATGGAAGCTCTCAGGCAGCTGCCACAGCACCGCGCCCAGGCGGCCGGACTCGCACAGCGGCTCGATTCGCTCGTAGAAGCGCGCCACGCCCTCGCGGGTGTCGGCGAGACGCTTGATGTGCGTGAGGTAGCGGCTGCCCTTGACCGCGAACACGAAGCCCGGCGGCGTCTGCTGCAGCCAGCGCGCCACCGCAGCGCGGCTGACGAGCCGGTAGAAGGTGGTGTTGACCTCGACCGTGTCGAAGCTGCGCGCGTAGCACTCCAGCCAGCGCGACGCCGGCACGCCGTCGGGGTAGAGCGCTCCCCGCCAGTCGCGGTAGTTCCAACCCGAGCAGCCAACGTGCACCGTTCGCGAGGGCGCGAGGACCGAGGCAGGTCTCCCATGCGAGGTTTGTGTCGCCCGGGAGGCGGGCATGCCGATCAACATGGGCTTCTCTTTCTCTACTACCCGCTCTCCCGCAGGCGTCACCGGGCGCTCGGCCAACGGCGCCGGACACAGCGGGCAGGAGCGGCCGCTCGCCGGCTACGCCGGGCTGACCGCGATGTTCGCATCGCTCACCGGCGCCTTTGCGGCGTGGCTTCATCGCTCCGGGCGCCAGCTGCCCGAGCGCATGGGCACGCGCGACCTGCTCCTGATCACAGTGGCGACGCACAAGCTCTCGCGGTTGATCGCCAAGGACCGCGTGACGAGCGCCGTGCGCGCCCCGTTCACGCGCTACCAGGAAGACGGCGGTCCCGCCGAGGTCGAGGAACAGGCGCGCGGGCACGGGCTCAAGCGCGCGATCGGGGAGCTGATCGTGTGTCCCTACTGCCTCGGCCTGTGGATCGCCGCCGGCTTCTCCGCGGGCCTGGTGGTGGCGCCGCGCGCGACACGCTGGATCGCGTCGGCGCTCAGCGCGGTGTTCGGCTCCGACGTGCTGCAGGTCGCCTACAAGCACCTGGAGGACTCGCTGTGAGAAGGAAGGCCTCGGGCGCGCGAGCAGGGCCGCGGTAGACGCTACGCGGCGTGCGCGGCGACGCGCAGGTCCTGGCACAGCGCTTCGAGCGCTGCGTGGCGAGACTGGCTGTCGCGCTCGCGCAGGATGCTCGACGGGTGCGCGGTCACGAGCACGGGGGCGGAGAACAGCGGGCTTTCGAGCAGCTGCCCGCGATTGGCGGCGATCGGCGTGGCACGATCCATCAGCGAGCGTGCGGCGCTGGCGCCGAGCGCGACGATGACCTCGGGCGCGACGACGCCGGCCTCCGCCTCCAGCCATTTCCTGCACGCACGGATCTCCCCCGCCGCGGGGCGCTGGTGGATGCGGCGCTTTCCTCGCGCCCGGTGCTTGAAGTGCTTGACGCAGTTGGTGAGGAAGGCTGCGGAACGATCGATCTGCGCCGCCTCAAGCGCCTCGTCGAGCACCCGCCCGGCGGGGCCGACGAAGGGGCGGCCCGCGAGGTCCTCCTGGTCGCCGGGCTGCTCGCCCACGAGCATCACGCGAGCGTCGGCAGGCCCCTCGCCGAAGACGGTGTGGGTGGCGTCTTTCCACAGCGGGCACGCACGGCAGGCGGCCGCCTGGCGGCGCAGCTGGGCCAGTCGCGCGGGCTGGCCTCGGCGCGCAGCGCCAGCTGCGCGGGATCGGGAGGAAGAAGAGGACAAGCTCATCTCCAGGCCACGTGTACCCCGCTGCCAGGAGACCAAATCCCGGGGTTCGCGCCGGACGGCGTCGGGTACAAGGTACAAGCTACGCAGCGATCGGGCGTGATGCCGTACCTGGGAATTGACATCGACGATCACGAGCAGGACGGCGTGCGCACGCTCCGCATGAGCGGCGAGCTCGACATGGCGGCGGTGCCGACGCTCGAAGCGACGGTGCGCCGCGCGTGCGAGCACGAGGACACGCGAGCGCTGACGCTGGACCTGAGCGGGCTGGCGTTCATCGACTCGACGGGGCTCGCGGCGATCGTGCTGGTCAGCAGCATCTGCGCCAAGCGCGGCCTGGCGTTCGAGCTGGTGCCCGGCTCGCGCTCGGTGCAGCAGCCGTTCGAGGCGACGGGGCTGATCGACGCGCTGCCGTTTCGACGCTCCGCGGCGACGGACGGGGCGGGACGCGACTAGAGCGGGGCGCGGGTTTGGCGATGGCGTGCGCGGGTTCGGCGCCCCGCGCCGCCCCGGCTCGCCGCGGGTCGGCTTTTCATACGCTACGTGAGTGATCAGGATGGTGCGACGCACGCGCGACGCGGCCGAGCGGCTGCGCCGGAGGCTGCCGCCGGCGCTTGCGGGCTTGATCGAGCTGGTGCTGATCGTCGCGCTCGCCCTGGGACTGGCCGAGGGGGTGCAGGCGGAGGTGGTCAAGCCCTTCCGGATCCCGTCGGGCTCCATGGAACCGACGCTCGAGATCGGCCAGCGGGTGCTGGTCGACCGGATCGGGATGGACTTCTCGGAACCGAGCGTCGGCGCGATCGTCGTCTTTCATCCCCCGGAGGGCGCCGAACAGGAGCAGTGCGGGGTCCCGCATCCGGCCACCGAGGCCTGCCCCGTGGCCCAGACGAAGGAGTCGAGCGTGAACTTCATCAAGCGCATCGTGGCCGGCCCGGGCGACACGCTCTACATCAAGGAAGGGCACGTGTACCTGAACGGCAGGCGCGAGCACGACCCCTACATCAGGCCCTGCGGGGCAGCGGCGGAGTGCAACCT
>Ga0335075_10008959_pt1 | contig 15307 bp, 12 predicted proteins | sample Lox_Sample_24_FD_206723 | JGI IMG/M metagenome (GOLD analysis project Ga0335075, IMG submission 206723) | Soil microbial communities from Loxahatchee National Wildlife Refuge, Florida, United States - Lox_Sample_2.4 | ecosystem: Environmental > Terrestrial > Soil > Wetlands | place: USA... | reverse complement strand
GCGATGAAGCAGAACCCCAATCTCAAGGTCATGGTGAATGGCGGCTATTACGATCTCGCCACGCCCTATTATGAAGGCTGGTACGAGATGCACCATATGCCCATTCCGGCTTCGCTCGCAAAGAACATCACCTATCACTACTATCCGTCGGGCCACATGGTGTATGCGCACCACCAATCGCTGATGGACCTGCACGACGCCGTCGCCGCCTTCATCCGCCAGACTGACAACGAACCGCGATCGTAGATTTCGCCTCCTCTTGCGGGAGGAGATAGCCCAGGAATTCGTGCCTCCGCCCGCGGCTGTGGCACGGGGAGGCGCGGAGAAGGAATATTGAAACGCTGCGACGCCGGGCGCGCCGAGACTTTCCGGCGGGTCTTCGGGTAACTTTCTCTCTGGCGACCTGATGGTTTTGCTCTGCGGCTCCGCGCCTCTGCATGGTGAGATTCCCCCGTTACCCCACGGTATTTCCCTGAGACTGTGCATCGGCATCCTGGTCCACCGCCTGCGCCTTCCCATACCCGACATCCATGAAATCGCTCGCCTGCGTTCGTGTCTGCAGGGGCATAAACCGATTTGGTTTGTTATGCATGGCCCGCACTTTGCGGAGCCGTGCGTCGGGCGGAAGCACTGGCGAGCATGGAGCTGGCCCGCTCGCGGAAGCCTCGGCGAAGGCGGGCCTTGCCACCTCAAACCCGCGGACGCTATAGCACTCGCCCCCGACGGGACGGGCGCGTAGCTCAGCGGGAGAGCACTACGTTGACATCGTAGGGGTCACAGGTTCGATCCCTGTCGCGCCCACCATTTAAGTCATTGAATTTTATATTGAATTACATTTTGACCTGTTATGGGTTATTTTCTTGCAGCCATTTCGGAAGCGTATCGGAAGCATTTGAGAGAACTCGGCTCGCGCCAATTTTTTCGGTGGGGGCCGCTTACCTCAGCCCTGTCAAATTTTTTGCGCCCTCTTCGCCGATTCATCGCCAGCGACGCGTGCTCGCAACCGACCCCGCCGACAATCGACCATCACGACAGGCCCCGAGGCTAGCGCCGTGCTCGCGCCGTCGAGATCGCGCCGCCTAGCGGTGGCCGCGGAGCTGCTCCCTTGGCCAGCCTCGAGCGCACCTATGCGCGGCGCTCCCTCGGACGGAGGAACGGCATGTTTTTGCCCGAACCGAAGAATCGGCTTGAGAGGGCCTGCGCTTTACAAAACTACCTTGAGGAGCGTTCCCGTGGGGGCCTTGAAGCGCATGCAGAATGGTCAAGGGCTTATGGCTCTGACAGTGCGAGGCGCGCGACCGAAGCTACCTTTGCATCTGCATCAAGTGCGACATGGGCATGAGATTGTGGTTGAGATGCGCCATGATCCACACGGAACCAAATACGACGAGGCAGACAACCATCAGCCCAAACGCAAGCGCGAGCACGTTGTTTGTATTGTCGGGGGCGGTCGTCAGGTGCAGAAAAAACACGAGATGGATTCCCATCTGCGCGATTGCGAGCGTCGCTAACGCCACAGGAATTCCCGGTCCGTAAATGAGATCCGTTTTCGCGATCCAGAAGGAAGCGGCTGTCAAGAGGACCGCGAGACCAACGCCTAGGATATAGGTTCCCAATTTTGCGCTGTGTTCGTCGCTCGCTCCACCCTTGTCGTCGCCTTCGTATTCGAGGATGTGCACGTCAGCATTGCTCATAGCCGTGTTCCTACCAGATAGACAAGCGAGAAAATCGCCACCCAAACAATGTCTAGAAAATGCCAGAACATGCTGAAGCACAGAAAGCGTCGACGGATATCGGGGCGGAATCCTTTGGCGAAGAACTGCGCCATCATGGTCCCCAGCCACAATAGCCCGGCGGTAACGTGCACACCGTGGCAGCCGACAAGCGTAAAGAAGCCGGTGAGGAAGCCGCTGCGTGTTGGGCCGTCGCCCAGAGCGTATAGCCCAGAAAATTCCGACGCTTCGAGCAGCAGAAACGCGAAGCCCAATAGTCCGGTGGCCGCCAACGCGGCCTGCGTGAGAAACTGATTTCGCCGCGCCACCGCGATCGTCGCCAATCCGCAGAAGAAGCTCGAAGCGAGAAGACAGGCGGTCTCGAGCGCGACGCGCTTCAAATCGTAAATGTCGCGCGCTCTTGGACCATCCGCTATTGCATCGGCAAGAACGGCGTACGCTGCGAACAGGCAGGCGAAGATAACGATGTCCGAGAGCAGAAAGAGCCAGAAACCGTAACCGACAATGACGCGCTTGCTGGCCGGTCCGCCCCCGCCATGACCACGCGCAAGATTGGGGCCGCGATTACCAAGACGGTAGGGATCGCTGAAAGCAATGGTGGATTCTGCGGTGCTCATGCCGATGCCCCTAGCAATGCCTGCTGTCGAACTCCGCGATTGGCACGATCGATGCGCGCTACTTCGTCCGGCGGGATCTCGTATTCAGGGACGTCGCGCCACGCGAAAATGACAAAAGTCGCATAGGCGCCGACGAGCCCCACGATCGCCAGCCACCAGATGTACCAAATCAACGCAAACCCGATGATTGTCGCGAAAAAGGCGCAGACGAATCCGGTAGCGCTGTTCCGCGGCATTTCGATGGCTTCGTAATGCGGCTCCTGGCCGAGCCGTAGCGCTTCGCGTGCGCGCTGCTTCACGTCCCAGTAGGCTTCCGCGCCTTGGACCTGAGGCAACACGGCAAAATTGAACACCGGCGGCGGGGATGGCGTCGCCCATTCGAGCGAACGGCCGTCCCACGGATCGCCAGTGGTGTCACGCAGCTCGTTCCGGTGTTTGACACTGACGACGATCTGCATGACCTGACAAGCGGCGCCAACGATCAGAATCACTACTCCCAACGCCGCAACCATTATCCACGGGCGCCATTCGGCCACGTCGTAGTGCTGCAGGCGGCGGGTCATACCCAACACGCCGGTTATGTAAAGCGGCACGAAGGTGACGTAGAAGCCGGCAAGGGCACACCAGAAGCCCGCCTTACCCCACCCTTCGTGCAGCCGGAAGCCAAACGCCTTGGGCCACCAATATGTGATTCCGGCGAATACGCCGAAAATGACGCCACCAACGATCACATGGTGGAAGTGGGCAACTAGGAACATACTGTTGTGTAGAAGAAAATCGGCTGGAGGAACGGCGAGCAGAACACCGGTGAGTCCCCCAGTAATAAAGGTCGTCATGAAACCGAGAGACCACAACATTGGTGTGGCAAAGCGGATCCGCCCGCCGTACATGGTGAAGAGCCAATTGTACATCTTTACGCCCGTGCCGACAGCGATGATGCTGGAGGCGATGCCGAACACGGCATTCACATCGGCGCCAGCGCCCATGGTGAAAAAATGGTGCAGCCACACGCAAAATGCTACGACGCAGATAAAAAGTGTGGCGGCCACCATCGAACGGTAGCCAAACAACGGTTTTGAGGAAAAGGTAGGAACTACCTCCGAAAAGATGCCGAATGCTGGCAGAATAAGAATGTACACCTCGGGGTGCGCCCAGCACCAGATGAGGTTGACAAACATCATCGGATTTCCGCCTGCCTCGTTAGTGAAAAAGTGAAAGCCGAGATAACGGTCAAGCGTGAGCATGGCGAGAGTCGCGGTCAGCACCGGAAAGGCGGCGATGATCAGCATGCACGACGCGAGCGCGGTCCAGCAGAACATCGGCATCCGGAGATACGTCATGCCCGGCGCGCGAATCTTCAGAATCGTGGTGACAAAATTCACCCCGGTGAGCAGAGTGCCAATCCCCGATATCTGCACTGCCCAGAGATAGTAGTCGACGCCGACACTAGGGGAATAGCGCAACTCCGACAGGGGCGGATAGGGCAGCCAACCAACCCGCGAGAACTCCCCCACGACGAGCGAGATATTAATGAGCAACGCGCCGGTAGCCGTCAGCCAAAAGCTCACAGAATTGAGGGTGGGAAATGCCACGTCCCGCACGCCCAGTTGCAGCGGGATTACGAAATTCATCAGGCCAATGACGAGTGGCATGGCGCCGAACAGGATCATAAGCGTGCCGTGAGCCGAAAAGATTTGATCGTAGTGCTCGGGTGGGAGATAACCTTGCGCATGAAACGCAAGCACCTGCTGGGAACGCATCATGATCGCATCGGTGAAGCCGCGTAGCAGCATCACCAAGCCGAGCAGTATGTACATGACGCCGATGTGTTTATGATCGACGCTGGTGATCCACTCCTTCCATAAATATGGTGCCCAGCCTTTGATTACGACCCAAGCGGCAACCCCCAAAAGAACCAGCATGACAACCGCACCCGCTACGAGCGGGATCGGCTGATCGAAGGGAATGGCGTCCCAACCGAGTTTGCCAAGCATTATGGTGTCCCCTCGTGCGATATTGCCTTCTGTCCGCCCAAGCCGCCGGTGGCGCTTAGGGGACCTTCCCCCGGACCCAATTGACGCGACACAATTGCATCAAAGAGCGACAAGTCCACGCTGCGATAAGTGTATGGCGCGACTGCACGACTTTGTTTGAGCAACTGGCCGGCGGCAGCGCGATCAAGCGCTGCGCCCTTGACGTTCGTGGCCCAGCCGGCGAACCGGACAGCCGGCATCGCTACTGTTTCGAATTTCATGTCGGGAAATCCGTCACCACTGAACTGCGCCGAGAAACCGAGGTAGGTGCCGGACTTGTTTGCCTGGAGATTGAGCTGACTGACCATCCCATTCATGGCGTAGATCATGCTACCGAGTCTCGGAACGAAGAACACGTTGAATACTGACGCCGAGGTGATACGGAAGTGCAGTGGTCTGCCTACCGGAATCACTAGCCGGTTGATGCTCGCAATTCCCTGCTCGGGATAGATGAACAGCCATTTCCAGTCGAAGGCGATGGCCTCGATCTCGAGCGGCTTGACTGTTGAGGAGAGAGGCCGAAACGGATCGAGCCGTTGACTGCCGATCCAGATCACGCCGCCCAGGAAGAAGATGACCAGCGTCGGTATTGACCAGGTGACGAGTTCAATGCGGCCTGAATAGGTAAAATTAGGCCGGTAGACGGCGCGCGTGTTCGACCTCCGGTACCACCACGCAAACGCTAGCGTCGCAATCATTGTCGGAATGACAATCGCGAGCATGATGACAACGGCATCGAGTAAGATGATCCGGTCGCCAGCGCCTATGGGGCCGACTGGGTCAAGGATGGAGTCGGAATGGGCGACTGCAGGCGCGAGCGCAATTGCGAGATAACATACAAACGCTACTCGACGGATCCACCCGTTAGAACGACCGCTGAATTTCATCTCGGGACACCATGCGGTGAAAGAAGCGTCGAAAATCCGTTGACGCTGTGGTCTATCAGCAGGGCCGTAAACAGCAAGAACAGATAAAATATCGAGAAAACAAAGAGCCGACTGGCGTCGCGCCGGCCGTTATTCGTGCTTAGACGTAATCTGAGAGAGAGCAATACCAGGATTGCTCCGCAGGCTGCTGCAGCCCCACCATAGATTGCGCCGGCAAAGCCGAATGCCCAGGGCAGCAACGAGACCGGCAGAAGAAGAATGCTGTAGCTGAGTATCTGCAGGGTAGTCGCGCGGCGTCCCGCGACTACCGGCAACATCGGTACAGCCGCCCGCGCGTAATCGGCAGACCGATTGAGCGCCAACGCCCAGAAGTGCGGCGGTGTCCAAAGGAAGATGATGAGAAACAGAATTAGAGGCTCTGCGCCCACGCTACCTGTGGCGGCGGCCCAACCGATCACCGGTGGTAGCGCGCCTGCCGCGCCGCCGATGACGATATTTTGCGGTGTATTTCGCTTCAACCACATCGTGTACACGACGGCATAGAAAAAGATAGTGAAGGCGAGCAGGCCTGCAGCAACCGTATTGGCAACAGCTGCAAGAATCGACACGGCGACCACGGCTAGAACAAGCCCGAGTGCCAGTGAATGGCCGCGCGTGATCTCACCACGCGGGATTGGGCGCATTGCAGTGCGCGCCATCATTGCGTCGATGTCGGCGTCGAACCACATGTTGAGCGCGCCTGCGGCGCCAGCACCCGCGGCGATTGCGAGGAGTGCGACAAGACAATGCAATTCAGCAGGGTGGACGGGTGCGATCGTGAGTCCGACAAAGGCGGTAAAAACCACCAGAAGCATGACCCGCGGTTTCAGGAGCGCGGCAAAACCTGGCAGGCGCGCCCACAACGCGACCGAATGGAACCGACCATCGGGACGTCTTCGCGCAGGCCGATCCCCGAATTCCGAAGTCGCGGTGGTCCCGGCGAGAGGAAGGGCTTGCAGGTATTGGCCGGCGACGAGTCTCATGCCTCGAACTTCCCAATGCCAGTGCGATCACCCTGATCGCAGCACTGAATTTTCGGGGCTTTCACTTTGATTTCCATCGTACCTTCGGTTTACCGAGGCGTACAATGGTCTGATTGCGTCAAACCTTAGTGCGGCCGAGGTGGCGTCCCTCGTCCCGGACACTCCGGATAGTGGCCGGCGGTTATTTGATCTTCGTCAAAGTTCGAAGGAATTATAGGGGATATACGAAGGTATAGTGGCTAAACGCACCGTTTGCCCGGATTCTGCGTTCTACACTATGGTCCCGCACTCGTCTCCCACAAGAAGCGAATATTATGGCGTCAAATAAGTCAGTCATAGCGATCATCGAAGATGACGAAGGCTTCCGGGAAGCTTTGGCGGGAATGCTGACGTCCTTTGGTTACGAACCTGTCGAGTTTTCGGGAGCCCGGGAATTCCTGGAGTCGTCGGAGCGTGGACGCGTTTGCTGCGTCATCTCGGACATCCAGATGCCAGGAATGTCGGGGCTAGAGCTCCAAAAAATTATATCTGCCGAGGAACGGCCGATTCCGACACTTTTGATCACTGCCATGCCCAGCGATGACGGTCGCAAGCGCGCATTGGAGGCCGGCGCTTTCTGCTATCTCGCGAAGCCTTTTGCCGACGAGGATTTGCTGGGCTGTATCGAACGAGCTCTTCGTAGTCCCCATTCATCAGAAAGCGCTCTGTCCTAAAGCACCTTCAACTTCCAGTACTTGTGGCGAGTTTTTCGCCCATGCGGGCAAGATCAGGCAGCGAGGTCGCCTGCATCTTGCGCATCACATTTCCGCGGTGAATCTTTACCGTGATCTCGCTCAAGCCTACATCAGCAGCAATCTGTTTGTTCAATCGTCCCTTTAACACGAGCGCCATGATTTCACGCTCTCTGGGCGAGAGTGATTCATATCGTGCGCGCAGACTCGCCAGCTTGTGTTCGCTCTCAAGCCAGGCGCGGTCTTTGGCAAGTGCAAGCTGGATTGCATCCAGAAGGTCCTGATCACGAAAGGGTTTCGTCAGGAATTCAAAAGCTCCATCCTTCATCGCCCTGACCGACATCGGAATATCCCCATGGCCCGTCAGAAATATTATCGGAATCCGAATATTTGCCGCGGCCAGCTCCTTCTGAAAATCCAGGCCACTTTTCCCCGGAAGACGCACGTCCAGAACGAGGCAAGTCGGGACCTCCGGCCGTCCCACGCGCAAAAAATCGGGTACCGATGGCAACGTCTTCACGTCCAGTCCTACGGACTGAAGCAGACCTTCGATTGATTCCCGTATTCCGCGGTCGTCATCTACGACGATAACAGCTGGGCCCATCAATCAATTCCCGACAAGCGACCCCATAACACTGGAATTCCATTCTACAGGGAGCTTCGCAATCAGGGAAGCCGCATATTTAGAAGCTACATTGCCGCCTGCTTTGCCTCCGCGGTGGGGGGAGACCAGCCGCCACCTAGGCTCTTATAGAGCTGGACGATTGCAGTGAGCCGGTCCGTGTGCGCCTGTACAAGCGACAGCTGGGCTGAGAGCAGACCACGTTGGGCATCGAGCTGATCGATATAGGGGGAATAACCAGCGCGATATCGATTCCTTGCCAGCGTGAAAGCATGGTCGAGAGCGTCGCGCTCGGCGACCAGCGTATCCTCCTGTTCACCGAGGCGCTGCACGGAGGCCATAGCGTCCTCGACTTCCTGGAACGCGTTGAGCGCGGACTTGCGATAGGCGAAGGCGGCCTCATCGCGTCGCGCGGTTGCTGCATCTTGCTGTGCGTCGAGGCGCCCTCCGCTGAACAGCGGCGCGAGGATGCTGCCGCCCAGCGACCAAAGTGCTACGGGGCTTGCTGGTACTAGCGTGGAGCCGACGAACCCGCCAGACGCGGCCAGACTGATATCCGGCATATAGTCGTCTCGGGAAACGTCGAGCTCGTGATCAGTAGCGGCAAGTTCCTGCTCGGCCGACGCGATGTCCGGTCTGCGGCGCAGGAGCGAGGCGGGCACGAAGACCGGAACGGAAGGTGCGGCGAGCTTGTCGAAATCCTTGCCGCGTTCAATGGCGCGGGGGTTTTCGCCCAAGAGCAGGCTAAGCCCGTCTTCCTGTTTGCTAAGCGCCAGTATCGTTGCTGGGATCAGCTGCCGCGTCTCCTCGTACGCGGCTTGGGCTTGCGCAAGATCGAGTTGACTCGAATAGCCAGTCTGTGCGAGCCGGCGCGCGACATGGAGCTCGTCTTCGCGTGTCCTGAGCGTGTCCTGAAGCACGCCCAAGCGGGCGTCAAGTGAACACAGCGTAATGTAACCCGACGCCGCGGATGCAGCGACGGCCAGGCGGACATTGTCCCGCGCGGCTTCGGTTGCAAGGAGGTTGGCACGCGCTGCGGCACTTGAATCCTTGAGACGTCCGAACAGATCGAGGTCGTAGGAAACTTCGACCTGCACGCCACCTTCCGTCTGCAGTTCGGGGACGCCAAAACCGGGATTGACATCGCGTTCGCGCTCCCCCCCTCCGACAGCGGCGACACTCGGCATCAGCTGCGCGCTCGCGAGTTGGAAGTCCGCACGCGCTTCAGCGACATGGCTGACTGCGATCGCGATGTCGACGTTGTTTTGCAGCGCCGTCTCCACAACGGTGGAGAGAAACGGGTCGTCGAAGGAACGCCACCAAGCTGCATCGACACTGGCATCCCGAGTAACTGCCGCGCTACGCCAAGCCGCGGGAGTAGTGACGGCCGCTTCAAGTGGGACGGGAGCTTTTTCACCGGCACAGCCAGCCAAGAGAAGTGTGGTGCAGACGAGGAAGCGCCTCATGAACGACCTCCCGTGTCGACGCACGTGACGACCGACATACCGGGCCGAAGGCGCGCCGAAGCGGACTGCCCAGTATCAATGGCGATGCGAACGCCGATACGTTGAGGCACCTTGATAAAGTTGCCTGTCGCGTTGTCGGGCTTCAGTACAGCAAATTCCAACCCCGTCGCCGGCGATAGACGCTCCACGTGGCCTTTAAGTTGCGTGCCTCCGAGCGCGTCCACGGTGAAGGTCACGGGCTGTCCCACCGCCATGTGGGCGGTCTGCGCTTCCTTGTAGTCCGCGATGATCCAACGATCCGGTGGCACCAGCGACATCAGTTGCGTGCCGTTGGTCACGAATTGTCCGAGACGCACGCCGATTTCGCCTAGTTGTCCGGATTCGGGGGCACGCACCACGCTGTGAGCGAGGTCAATGAGCGCAGCATCCAGTTGCGCTCTTGCCGCAGCAACTTGCGCAGCCAGTCCGCCGCGCCCAACGTCGACCGTGCGGATGTTTTGTTGCGCAACATCCACGGCCGCTTCGGCCTGTGTCAGTGTTGCTTTTGTCTGATCGCGTTCGCGTACCGATACGGAACCGTCCATCACCAGATCGCTTACACGCGCCATATCGGCCTTGGCGCGCACAAGAGTCGCCGCCTGGCTCTCGAGCGATGCGACGTCGGACGCGCGCGCCTGTTGATTGTTCGCGAGAGTTGCCTCGGCTGCGGCCAGATTTGCCCGCGCCTGCGCGACGCGCGCGCGATAGATGCTGTCATCGATGCGCGCGAGTATCTGGCCAGCCTGCACGAAGGCGTAGTCTGTCACAGGAACGGCGACGACATAACCACTTACTTGCGGCGCAATCACCGTTGTTCGGCCATGAACGTAGGCGTTGTCGGTGATTTCGGCTGACCTGCCGAAGGGCCATAGATTCCACGCATCGAGGACGGCCAGCACCGCGACGATGGCCACGATTACGGTAGTGATGAGCACAAGAGGCTGTCGCTTCGGTGGATTCCACGTCGACACTCTTGCCGTTTGGGCGACTGTTGTCATGGCTAAACCTCCGTGAGAGCTGAACGTCGGCGGAGACCACTCAGAAGAACGTGGACCGCGACATAACTCGCCGATACGACGGCCAGAACGGCGACCGCCCGAAAAACATCGTTGTATGCGAGGATGTTCGCTTCCGACCTGAGGCTCTGGGCCAGCAACGCTGCGCCCCCCGCGCTCCGCAGGAGCGGATCCGTCAGCGAGCCGGATAGTGCCATCGCGCCGCCTTGCAACCTCTCGACAACGTGCGGGTCGGATGCGATCAGATGCTCCGACAAGGACACGGCGTGTGCTCGTGCCTGAATGGTTTGATAGGTGCCCAACAATGCCGAGCCGACTAAACCGCCAACATTCTGCGTCGTGCTGTAGAGCACCGCCATGCTTACGAGGTGATCTGGGCCTTTCGCGAAGACGCGGGCTACTCCGTAGACCAGGGCAGGTCCGACAAAGAGCGTTGTGCCGAATCCGATCAGGACTTGGCTTAGATAAAGCTGGGGCGGCCGCGTTACATTGGTCGCGTGGCTGTCGATGAATGCGCCGGCTGCAATGATGAGTGCAGCAAAGACGACCTGCCACGGAAGGCGCCGCTCAGAGAGCGTCACCACCGCGGTCAGTGTACCCAAAACCATTGCCAGCAACACGAAAGCGAATAACGTGTGGAGCTGATCGTTGTTGAGGCCGCCGGAAGTGAGCAGTCCCACGGAGCCGTATGTCTGCTCGGCAAGCACTATGCGCACGAGAAGCGCAACCGACGCAAAGCGCAGGATGGTGGCGCTACCCATCCAGCCGAGCTGCAACAACGGCTTCTTGCGATTTGCCTCTACGACACCAGCGATGAAGAGAAGGGGTACGGCCGCGGCCAACATCCAGCCAAGCCAGGGCGTATCGGTCCACCACATCAGCCGCCCCTGACCAAGAACGCCGCAAACCAGCAGCATGGCAGCCACAACGAGCGCGATGGTGACCAGATCCAGCGGCTGAAACGCTTTGCTTCTTTCGCTGGGTGGCAACGGGAGACTGAGGACTAGCGCGAGCACGAAAAGCGCCACTGCGGGTTCCAGCAGATGCAATCCGTGCCAGCCGTTTGCAGACAAAAATTCGACCGGTACGAGCCGCGCAAGCGGCGTCCCCATCTGCGGCAGAGCCACTCCGATTACCACTGCGAGAGGCCGAAGCTTGGCAGGAAAGACCTGCAGCAAGTAGTAGATCGAAAGCGTAACAAGCGCTCCGGCCGTCATGCCGGATAGCGCACGCGTCAACGCAGCAGTCGCGAAACCGGGGAGCAAAATCTGCGAAAATCCAATCAGCGCATAGGCGATCAGAAGTCCGTGCACGACGGTTGGAATTCCGAATTGCGCGCGCGCCTTGACCATCGTCAGGTTGGCGGTCGCGTTCATCGCGACATATATCGCCGGCAACCAACTGGCTTCGTTCACATAGAGACCCAGAGGTCCTGAAAGATAAGGGACGTTGACGTTGACCAGCGCGTTGCCGAATGTACTGGATATGCCGATAATAATTCCGATCGCTGCATACGCGATGCGCCTTTTGGGGGAATGATGGGGCGAAAACGGCGAACCGGGAAACGCGGGGCGCTCATCCGGCGCAAATTGGTAATCCGCCGGGGTGGTGGTGTCCGACAACGCGGGCACCGCATTGGAAGTCTGCGCGGGCGGGTGATCTGACATGCAAGCTCTCCTGGCCTCGCGTCCTATTTGACTGGCCGGAGCTGCAGGTTTTCACGGTGTTGGGGGCCGCGCGGCCCATAGTCGAGTTCGGCGCCTTTGTTGCTACTGACGATGACCGGTGCCGGAGCGTCGTGCGGGTCCATGATCGATTCTATGAAGATCATGGTGTCGTTCGGCGCGCTCAGTGCTTCTTTGAGATCACTCGTGGTTTTTACCACAAAGGACCGCGCAGAAGTGTCGGGACGAAATAGCTTTGGCAGATCGGCGTAGGCCCAATTGGCAACATCGTTGTAAGACTCGGATTTGCCGAGATAACCGCGTTCTATGGTGTATCCGCGGTTGTTGATCAGCAAAATTACCGGTTTATGGTCGTGTCGCAGAATGGTGGACAACTCTTGCGCCGAAACCTGGAAGGAGCCGTCGCCGACCAACAGCACGTGACGACGGTCTGGCGCAGCTGTCAGCGCCCCGAGCAGGGCCCCCACCGAAAAACCGATCGACCCCCAGTTGACCGATCCGATGAACGTACAGTTTGCCGGCAGCTTCAGCCCGAGGATGCTGAACGACGTGCCATTGTCGACGTAGAGGACATCCCCGGACCGGAGATACGACTGAATGGCCTGCCAATAGGCGAGCTGCGTAAGCTCGGTGGAGTGACCGGAGTGACTGGCCGAGGTAACCGCAGCAGCTATGGCGACATGGCGCCGAGCGCGGTCCTTGACCCGCGGGACCGCTTCATTAACACCCCGGAGCACTTCCTTCAGCGTGATGGCTTGATAGTTGTCCTCGCCAACATCCACTGAATATCCGCGGACGTGGATCGCGCTCGTGGGCAGCATAGCCGTGAAATCGCCCGTCGTCACTTCGATCGGCCTATGGCCTATCGAAAGGAGGCAATCGCTGCTTTCGATCGTCTCGTGAACGTTTCGCTCGCTCGCCTTGCCGTTGTAGATGCCGAGAAAGTGAGGAAACGTCTCGTCAATAATGGATTTCGCCGCGTTGATGACTGCGACTGGAATCTGCATTTTCTCGGCGAGCGCCATGATCTCAGGCGCGACTCCGAACCTCCCCGCATCCGCATCCACCAGGATCGCCGGCGACTTCGCGGCGGACAGCCGCCCCGCGATCGCAGCGACGCACGAACTCAGCCGTTCTGGATCGCTCGGGGGGGTGGCGAGCACGAGGGGATCTGCAGGAACTTCGATCTCGAGGTAAGCGATGTCGGAGGGAAGCTCCATGTACACGGGGAGCTTTTCCCGCCAGGCGATGAGGATCAGCCTGTCGACCTCGGCGGCGGCATTGCGCGGTGTGAGTCTTGCCTGCGCTGCGGTCACGTGTGCGTACGCGTTGAGAAAGTGATCCCACGTTCCGTCAGCCATGGTGTGGTGCATCCCTAAGCCACGCTCGATGGACCTGAGCGGAATCGATCCGGCGATGCAGATGACCGGTACGTGTTCGCTGTACGCGCCGCCGATTCCGTTGATGGCGCTCAGCGCGCCGACGCCGTTCGTGACCGAGAGCGCTCCCAGGCCCCTCAGGCGCGCATAACCGTCGGCCGCATAGGAAGCGTTTAGTTCATTGCACGTACCGACCCATTTGAGCGAGCCGCCGTCCTGCAGCTGCTGCAACAGTTCGAGATTGTAGTCTCCGGGAACGCCGAACAGGTGCCGCACCCCTGCTTCCCTGAGGCGACGGAGCAGGAAGTCGCCGATCTTCATTCGTAGGCTGGTGCCGCTGGACATTGCTCTTGATCTCCCTTTGGCGCGCGGCCCCTGTCGTAAGGGACCAACGATCGCTCCTGCTCTGCCATCAGCAATAAAGGAGCGAAAACACGATTCTCCATTGAACGAATGGTGTGGCGCGGCACCAAAACGGATGAGCCCCCTATACTTCCGTTTGATCAAAGGGGCGCTCCTTCGAATTCCCGTACCAATCGACCACATACTTTCTCGTTTCGAAGAGGCGCGCACGTCACACCAAGATGTTAATCAGCTGAACCACGGTAGAATTGAGTATCAGCTCTGGCTGGCTAAATCTTGCATGGCAGTACAAGAACGCAGTCGAACGAATGGACCCCGTCGCAAATCTTCTGACCGAGCCCGCAGCGCAGGTATTTTCAGTTCCCTGTACGCCGGTAGCAGTCACAATCATCGAGGTGCTTGGCAGCGTTCTCGTTGCTTTGTGTATGCTCAGCCGGGTCGCCGGTATAATCTACGTTGGTGAAATGATTTCGGCCTACTGCACCGCTCGAGCGTCACACCATTCGCGCAGTGGCGAGCTTTCTAAATACCAGCGGCAGTCGAGGTGTCCTGCCGGTGTCTGTCCTTCTCGGCGCGTTGCGCTGCCCAATCACCGTTGAAGGGAGTTCCAAATGACCAATACGCAAACTGCAGCCTGTCGAAGCAGCAGCGAGCCATTCTCGACGGAATTGGCCAGCTACATTCCAGCATTGCGAAGTCTTGCAAGATCTCTGACGCGCGATGCGGAATCCGCCGCCGATCTGACTCAAGACACCCTTGCCAAGGCGTGGCACGCTCGCTCCTCGTTTGTTCCAGGAACGAATTTGAGAAGCTGGCTCTTCACGATCATGCGCAATCACTTTCGTTCAGAATTGCGGCGCGTGTGGCGTCAGATGTCGTGGGACCAGGAGTCGGCGGAACGCATTGCGGCACCGAAAGACGAGCAGACCTGGTCCATGGAACTTGATGATGCCGCACGCGCGATCGGAGCGCTTCCGGTACGGCAGCGGCAGGCCCTCATAGTTGCTGGCTTGGGCGGTTACTCACCCGAAGATGCCGGCGCGATCATGCGCTGCCGAAGTACGGCAGTAAAAAGCAGAGTATGTCGCGCCCGTCGTGCGGTCGCTTCAATACTGGATGGAACAGCACGCCTCGACAAGCGGCGGAACCACAACACGGGTTACACGATAGGTAAACTCTTGCACGAGCTGGAGCAGTTGACGGCAATCGCGGTTTGATCCATCGCCGGCCCAAAGAACGCCGGCGGTCACAGCTGCCAGCGCCTGTATGCGCAGCTCGTCCGCGCGATTATAGGCCATGTTGCCGCTTCTCACCCTTCAAAAACCGTCATTGAACCACAGGACCAAAAAAGCCGTCACCCCTGGGACTTGGCTCGGCAGCCCCGCTGGCTCGCTTCGGCCCGACGGGGCCCGACACTGAAGAAGTGGTGGCGGACGCCGCAGCGGAAACGCATTATCGGGCGACAAAAGGGAGGCGCCCTGGCATGTCGCCATGGCCACACTGGTGATGCTTGACTCTCGCGATCTAGAGATTGCACGACTACGCGCCGCGCTGGCAAGAGCCAACCAGGGACAGAAGGGCGAAGCGGAGGCGCGCAAGCGCGATGAGGAGTTGCAGTTCGCCTCTGATTTCTACGGACGCACCGTAATTGATAACATTCCCGGCTTCGTCGTGATTCTTGCGACCGGCGGCATTCTCGAAGCCTGCAATCGTC
>Ga0335075_10008958_pt1 | contig 15309 bp, 13 predicted proteins | sample Lox_Sample_24_FD_206723 | JGI IMG/M metagenome (GOLD analysis project Ga0335075, IMG submission 206723) | Soil microbial communities from Loxahatchee National Wildlife Refuge, Florida, United States - Lox_Sample_2.4 | ecosystem: Environmental > Terrestrial > Soil > Wetlands | place: USA... | reverse complement strand
CTGAATATGATGAGCCGGTGATAGACATTGTTGTAGGTCACATGGATCAGGCTGTGGATCGCGCGCAGCGCCACATAGCTCCAGGCGAGATTCAAGAACATCGCATCGACGCGGCCCGACACGAACAGCATCAGGCACAGCACATAGAACAGCATCGGCAGTTCGAGCAGGTTCATGTAGGCGCGGTTCGGGATCGAAACGTCGCTCGGCACGTTCTGGGATTCTCCGAACTTGAAATCGTCCGGCACGATCCGTCCCGCAAAGCCCGCGCGGAAGCGGCGGATGGGGATCAGAGCCAGCACGAGGAAGGTCAGCAGCGCCAAAGCGCCCATGGGATAGAAAATCTGATCCTGCGGCATCTTCGTTCCCCTTGTGCACGCATCCAAATCCTAGCCGGATTCGTTTTGCCGTGCGCGCCGCAGCATGACACATTGGCGGCATAGCTATTGGAATTCGACATGACGCAATGGGTTTACAGTTTCGGCAACGGCAAGGCGGAGGGCGAGGCCTCCATGAAGAACCTGCTCGGTGGCAAGGGCGCAAACCTTGCCGAGATGAGCAATCTGGGTCTTCCGGTGCCGCCGGGCTTCACGATCACGACCGAAGTCTGCACCTATGTGAACGCGCATGACGGCGCCTATCCCGACGATCTGAAGAAAGCCGTCGCGACCGCGATGGCGGATGTCGGCAAACTCGCCGGTGGCACGTTCGGCGATCCGGCGAAACCATTGCTCGTGTCCGTGCGCTCCGGCGCGCGCGCGTCCATGCCAGGCATGATGGACACGGTGTTGAACCTCGGCCTCAACGCCGCGACGACCGAAGGGCTCGCGAAGCTCACCGGCGATGCGCGGTTTGCTTATGATAGCTATCGCCGCTTCATCCAGATGTATTCCAACGTCGTGCTCGGCGTGGAGCATGCGCTGTTCGAAGAAATCCTCGACACGCAAAAGGAAGACAAGGGCGTCGATCTCGACACCGATCTCGATGCCGATGACTGGAAGCGCATCGCCGGGCTCTATCAGGCGGCAGTGCAGAAAGAACTCGGCAAGCCATTTCCCGAGGATGTGCAGGAACAGCTCTGGGGCGCGATCGGTGCCGTGTTCGGCTCGTGGCAATCGGCGCGGGCGAAGACCTATCGCCGCCTCCACGACATCCCGGAGGAATGGGGCACGGCGGTGAATATCCAGGCGATGGTGTTCGGCAATCGCGGCGCGACCTCGGCGACCGGCGTGGCCTTTACCCGCGATCCCGCGACTGGCGAGCACCTGCTCTATGGCGAGTTCCTGATCAACGCGCAGGGCGAGGACGTCGTCGCCGGCATCCGTACCCCGCAGCCGATCTCCAAAATCGTCCGCGAGCGCCAGGGTGGCAAGAAGCCGTCCATGGAAGAGGCGATGCCGGAGACCTACGCCGAGCTCAAGGCCATCGGCGCCAAGCTCGAGGCCCACTACCGCGACATGCAGGACGTCGAGTTCACGGTGCAGGAGGGCAAGCTCTTCATGCTCCAGACCCGCTCCGGCAAGCGCACGGCCGAGGCGGCGCTCAAGGCCGCCGTCGACATGGTCGGCGAGGGGCTGATCGACAAGAAGGAAGCGGTTGGCCGGGTCGATCCCATGGCGCTGGACCAGCTTCTGCACCCGACCCTCGACCCTAACGCGCCCAAAGAGCAGATCGCGGCCGGCCTTGGTGCTTCGCCGGGCGCGGCCACAGGCGAGGTCGCCTTCACGGCGGAGGAGGCCGAGAAGCTGGCCGGGGATGGCCACGACGTCATCCTGGTCCGCACCGAGACCAGCCCGGAGGACATCCACGGAATGCACGCCGCCCGGGGTATCCTGACCGCCCGCGGCGGGATGACCAGCCACGCGGCGGTCGTGGCCCGCGGCATGGGGCGGCCCTGCGTGTCGGGCGCAGGCATGATCAAGATCGATGCCCAGAAGGGCGTGATGACCGTGGGTCAGAACGCCATCACGCGCGGCGACATCATCACCATCGACGGCACCAGCGGTCAGGTCTTCAAGGGTAAGGTCGCGATGCGCCAACCGGAGATGACCGGTGATTTCGCGACACTCATGGGCTGGGCGGATACGATCCGTACACTGAAGGTTCGCACCAACGCCGACACGCCGAACGACGCGGCGGCGGCACGGAAGTTCGGCGCGGAAGGTATCGGTCTGTGCCGCACCGAGCACATGTTCTTCGAACCCGATCGCATTCTTGCCGTGCGCCAGATGATCCTTGCGGATGCAAAAGCGGAACGCGATGCGGCGCTCGCGAAACTTCTTCCGATGCAGCGCAGCGATTTCGAAAAGATTTTCGCCGCGATGGAGGGTTTGCCGGTCACGATCCGGTTGCTTGATCCGCCGCTGCACGAATTTCTCCCGCAGAAGGATGAAGAGATCGCCGAAGTCGCGCGCGCCGCAGGATCGACTCCCGGAAAACTGCGCGCGCGACTCATCGCGCTGCATGAGTCGAACCCGATGCTCGGTCATCGCGGCTGCCGACTCGGCATCACCTATCCCGAGATCTACGAGATGCAGGCGCGCGCCATCATGGAAGCGGCGCTGAATGCCGAAGAGTCTGGCGGCAAACCCGTTGCGCTCGAGATCATGATCCCGCTGGTCGGCTTCAAGGCCGAGTTCGACATGCTGCGCGACCGTATCGCGGGTGTTGCGAAGGCGCTGGAAGCCGAACGCGGGAAAGCCCCGAAATACCTCATCGGAACGATGATCGAATTGCCGCGCGCAGCGTTGCGCGCCGGCGAGATTGCGCAGTCGGCGGAGTTCTTCTCTTTCGGCACAAACGACCTCACACAAACAACACTCGGTGTGAGCCGCGACGATGCCGGCACGTTCCTCAGCGAGTACATGACGAAAGGTTTGATCGCGCGCGATCCATTTGTGTCGATCGATGTCGATGGTGTTGGCGAACTCGTGCGCATCGCTGCGGAACGTGGACGTGCATCGCGCAAAAGCATCAAGCTCGGCATTTGTGGCGAGCACGGCGGCGATCCGGATTCCATTCGCTTCTGTCACGAAACGGGACTCGATTATGTGTCGTGTTCGCCCTTCCGCGTGCCAATTGCGCGACTCGCTGCCGCACAAGCAGCGTTAAGAAATGTAGGCCAAAAAACCTAACATCATTTGATACGTGTACGGACGATACAGGGAAACACTGGATTTTTCGGTGTTAAATGACGCTGTGTCACGCTTAATGTGATTTTTATTTGACGATTCTAGAATTCGCTGGCAGAACGCACGCCACTTTCAACGAAGGGGCGGGACTATTCGGAATTACGACGTATCTCAAACGCCAAACTGAATCCGAAACGAGTCGATTGCCAATGACCAAGAAAACCACTGACGTAATTCAGCGATCCGATCGCGTGCTTGTCGTCGCGCTTGCCGTCATTCTCGCGGCCGCGAGTGCTGCCGTCGGCGCCGCCGCGAACAATCATCCGTCTACGGAGCAAATCGCGGCTGCTTCCGTCGCGCCCGCCTCCGTGGCCGCCGTCGTGAAGACGGTCGCGCCGGCGAAGACGCCGGCCCTTCGGGGCACCGTCGTCGATACGGCCGCCGCACAGGCGATCGTGTCGGTGACGTCGAAGCCCGCCAACTCCGCCGACATGGCGATGGCCCAGCTTCTGGAAGAACACCGCTGCCTGTCCGAGGTCATGTATTACGAGGCCCGGGGCGAGGGCACGGAAGGTCAGATGGCCGTTGCCGAGGTGGTCTTCCACCGGCTGCGCCACGGCCATTACGGCCATTCGATCTGCGGGGTGGTCTATGAGGGCGCGGATACGTCCTCCTGCCAGTTCTCCTTCGCCTGCCACGGCGCCATGGCCGAGCGGAAATCCCCGGTCGCGTGGCACAACACCGAAATCCTTGCCGCCCGTATTCTGGCGGGGCAGATTGCCCTGCGCGACACCACGGGTGACGCGACTCATTTCCATGCTGTTTCCGTCACCCCCGACTGGGCCGACAACATGGAGCGTACGGTCCAGATCGGGAACCACGTGTTTTACAAGCCGGCCCGGTCGCACGCCCTTTGATAGGGGTTAGGGATCGCGAATGATCCCGCCCGTCAGAGCCTTGATCCGCTTGCGCATGTACTCCGGCGCGACGCCTTTTATGCGGTCGATCCAGGCGATCTCCGGCGGGACGTACCAATGGAGCTTGTCGCTGCCATAGGCGGCCCAGACGGCCTCCGCCACGGCGCTGGGCGGCATCAGGCGGAAGGGCCCCTTCTTGGGGGCGTTGGCCAGCATACTTTCCGTATCGTCAGGTTTTCGGGCGTCCGTCCGGTTCGGCGTGTTGCGCAGGATCGCGGTGTCGATCAGGCCGGGCAGGGTATCCCCCACCCGGATGCCATGGCGCGCGAATTCGATCGACAGCGCCTCCGTCAGCCCTTTCACGGCGAACTTGGTCGCCGCATACACGGCAAGCCGCGGCATGCCGTAGGTCGCAGACGATGATGACGTCGTGAAGCACAGCGAATTCTTCGTTGCCTTGAGCAACGGCAGCGCGGTGTAGATGCCGTTCAGCACGCCGACGAAATTCACCTGCACCACGCGCAGCGCCGCTTCATACGGAACGTCTTCGAAGAAGCCGCTCTCGCCGATGCCGGCGTTGTTGTAGAGCACGTCCATCTTGCCATCGGTCTCGGCGCTGAACGCTGCGACGGCGTCGTTGAAGTTCTCCTTCTTCGTGACGTCGAGAATTCCGGTGATGCAATTGTCGCCGCCGATTTCCTGCGTCAGTGTCGCGAGCCCGTCGGTGTTCACGTCGAATGCGCCGATGAACCAGCCCTTCTCCGCGAACAACACCGCCGTCGCGCGGCCGATGCCGCTGGCGGCGCCGGTGATGAAAATGGATTTGCGTCCCCGCGCCTTGCCGGCCATCAGAAATTCACCCTGCGTGAGATGGTGCCGTCGACGAGCAGATTGACGCCCGTCGTGTACGTCGATGCCGGGCTTGCGAGGAACACGGTGGCGTTCGCGATCTCCTGCGGCGTGGCGCAGCGTCCGGTCGGATTGCGCGCGACGGCCTGCTTGAAGAAGTCCGGATTGCCTTTCTCGACCATGTGCCACACGCCACCCTCGAAATAGACCATGCCGGGCGAGACAACATTGGTGCGGATCTTCCGCTTCGCATGCTGCCGCGCGAGACCTTTCGCGTAATGGATCAGCGCGGCCTTGATCGGACCGTACGAACTCGCATTGTCGCTTTCCGCAGCGGAGACCGAGGCGATGATCGTGAAAGACGCGTCGCCATTCTTGTCGGCCGCTTTCTCCAGGAACGGCCGTGCCGCATCGAACGCGTTCACCGCGCCGAGCACGTCGAGCTTGAAGTTTGACTCCCATGACGCCGGGTCGGGGCCTTGTGCCATCGCGCCTGCGTTGGAGACGAGAGCATCGATGCCGCCGAGTTCCTCTCCTGCTTTCGTGATCCATGCCTTCAATGCGTTGCCGTCGGTGATGTCGACCGAGCCGCCGTTTGCCTTCACGCCTTTGGCCTGAAGCGCGGAGACCGCTTCCTTGATCTGATCCTCGTTGCGCGCGCAGATCGCGACATTCGCGCCTTCGTTCGCGAACGTGTCCGCGATTGCGCGCCCGATGCCGCGCGTGCCGCCAAGCACGACGGTATTCTTGCCTTTGAGATGAAGATCCATGTTCGCTCCCGATTTTTCCGGCGGGCAGCTTAGCGGCTCTCAGCCTTCAGTCCATCGCCGTCGGTACGACCTGCACATCGGAAACAAACAATCCGAAGCCCTTGTCGCGGCAGAGCGGTGTCGTAGCGGCAGTTTGGCGATCCGTGCGCGCCGCGCAGGAACGCACGCGGCCGAACACGACCGCGAAGGTCGGTCCATGGCGATAATGCGCCTCCGTCTTTTTGTCTCTCGCATAGGCCGCGAACACGATGCCCGGCTTCGGCGCGAGCGCGTGATTGGCATCGTGCACAAGTGTGAGCCCGGTGAAGTAGGCATTCACACGGACGCAGGTCTCATCGTAGCGCTCCGGGTGTGCGATCAGGGCGTCCAGCGCAACCTGTTTAGCATCGGCGTGCGTGCAGGTGAAATCGCGCGCGATCCAGGCGGCGTTCTCGGCATCGTGACTGGGCGGCGCGGGCGCCGTGTTCGGCGTTGGTGTCGTCGAAGAGCAGGCGGCAAGTGCAAGCACTGCCGCGAGGCTCAGAAATCTCCGGATGGCCCCCGCCATGACGCGATCACATCAAAAATCGAGGCCGAGGTCCAGATTGGATACCACGCTACCAACGCACTGCTATGTGAGAGTTATCCAAGATTTCAGCGCAGTCATACGGCCACGCGGGTCCGGGCGCGGTGTCTACGAGCGAGATTGGCCAACGTCCGCCGCAGTTCTCGGTGCGACAGACACAAGCGACGTCAAATTGCGCTTTGTCCTCTCTGTTTCGGGACTGGTGGTGGAAATAGGCGATGGCCCCCTTTACTGCAGACGTCGGAATCGCCAGCGGCGCGAGCAGGTCGTCGCTTGCCGCGGTCCAGCCCATCAGATCGCGCATCTTGGCGATGTCGTGTGCTCGCGCAGCAGCGAACCAGTTTTCTGCAGGGACCTTCGCCTGCGCATCTACAGCCTGCACAGCTACCGGCGTCAGATCGCCATAAGCGGCGAGGGCAGATGGTCCTGTGAGCCGTGCCGGTTCGACATCGAGGTTCTTGTAGCTGGCGACAACGACTGCCGCGCCTAGGAACGTGTGACAGGGACCGACAATCATCACCCCGCGACCGGGATTATCGCGAAGTGCGTCGGCATCGATCTGTTCGCAGGATGTTGCCAAGCCAATAACATCTATGCGTGCGCGCTGGCGTGTGAAGCCATCGTCCATAGCTGTCGTGCCGCCATAGACTGCAATGACGTCCGGGTTGCTGCCCGCCTGCTCGCGGTAAATGCTCTCGACGCTGTCATAAAGGTACCGCTCCCACAGCACGCCCTCGACGTGGACACAGCTGTTGCCATGGAAAGTGTAGTACCTGGCCAAATTTTGAGCGGACACACGTTGCGCTGTCGCGGCAGTGCACGCCGACAAGGGCGGTGCTGAACGCAGACTTCCGCAGCCTATCAGCATCATCACCAGCAGCGTCGCGGTGACGAGTAAAGCAAATCCCCGACCCATGCCCCAACAATAGCGCATTCGAGCGCTGCAGGAAATTTGAAGGCTAGAAATCCAGCCCCAGATCCAGATTGGGTGCGGAATGGGTGATCCCGCCTGAGGATATGTAATCCACGCCGGTCTCGGCGATGGCGCGAACGGTGGCGAGGGTGACGTTGCCGGAGGCTTCGAGGACCGCGCGGGCCTTGGTCATGGCGACGGCACATTTGAGATCGTCGGTGCTCATGTTGTCGAGCAGGATGGTATCGACGCCGAGGACGAGCGCCTCTTCGAGCTGCGCGAGCGAATCCACTTCCAGTTCGATCTTCGCCATGTGGCCGAGGCCGGCTCGGACGCGCTCGATGGCCGGCGCGATGCCGCCGGCGGCGATGAGGTGGTTGTCCTTGATCAGCACCGCGTCGTCGAGGCCGAAGCGGTGATTGAACCCACCGCCGCAGCGCACGGCATATTTCTCCAGCAGGCGCTGGCCCGGCGTCGTCTTGCGCGTCTCCACGATGCGCGCCGTGGTGCCTGCCACCGCATCGACCAGCGCGCGCGTTGCGGTCGCGACGCCGGAGAGATGCCCGGTGAAGTTCAGCGATACACGCTCTGCCGTGAGGATGCTGCGCGCGGAACCTTCGATTACGGCCAGTCGTGCGCCGGCTTCGGCTTGGGAGCCGTCCGGGATTTCGATCGTCACGCGCAATGCGGGATCGACGAGATTGAAGACGCATTCCGCCGCGACGAGTCCTGCGATGGTGCCGGATTTGCGCGCGACCAGCGACGCGAGCAGGCGGCGCTCGCTTGGAACCGTCAGTTCGCTCGTGATATCGCCCGCGCGGCCGAGGTCTTCTTCGAGCGCATGGCGCACGATGGGCTCGACCAGAAGCCGATGCGGCGGTCGTGTGAAAGGCAGCGCTGCGGTCATAGTTGAAGCGCGAACTTCGTGGCGGGGTTCGCGCGCACCGAAGCCGCGATGTTGTTCGCGTCGTCCAGCGTCATCATCGTGCGATGGCCGACGGTGTCGGTCTGCGGATAGTCGGTGCGGTAGTGGCCGCCGCGGCTTTCGTGACGTGTGAGCGCCGCTGCCGTTACCAGCTTCGCTGCGGCCGTCATGTTCAATAATGCGGGTTCGGTACCACCGGCGCGTTCGACCTGGCCGATAACGGCGAGCGCATCGATGAGGCCTGCTTCATCGCGTTCCAGACCAACCAGCTGTGTCATCGCTTTCCGCAGCACATGCGGCGGGGCAGGCGCGGCAAAGCGGTCCGGCGCGGGCGGCGTGCCACGCGCGATGCCTTGTGTGATGTTGGCACGGATGTCGTCTGCGGCGCGGGCACCGAACACGAGACCTTCAAGCAACGAGTTCGAAGCAAGACGGTTGGCGCCGTGCAACCCCGTCGAAGCACATTCGCCGACGGCCCAGAGGCCGTCGAGCGTCGAGCGTCCCTGCGCATCGCTGGCGATACCGCCCATGTGGTAGTGCGCGGCGGGCGCGACGGGGATTGGCTGCTTCACCGGATCGATACCGGCGCTCATGCACGCGGCATAGACCGTCGGGAAATGATGCGGGAATTCCGCGCCGATGGACTCGCGGCAATCGAGATAGACTTTGTGTCCGCCTGCGATCTCGCGATGGATCGCACGCGCCACGACATCGCGCGGCGCGAGTTCTGCATCTTTGTGCACCGCTGGCATGAAACGCATGCCGCGCTCGTCAACGAGCATCGCGCCTTCGCCGCGCAGCGCTTCGGTCGCGAGCGGCGCCGGATCGCGCCCGATGGCGATGGCGGTCGGATGGAACTGGACGAATTCCGGATCGGCGATCACGGCACCTGCGCGCGCCGCCATGCCGAGGCCTTCGCCCCGTGACTCCAGCGGATTGGTGGTCACGGCATAGAGTGCACCGAGCCCCCCGGTCGCGAAAATTACAGAGTGCGCACGGAAAAGAACCAATCGCGCGCCCAAACCAACGCCTGTACGAGCGAACAGTCCTGTAACGCGGCCGTCTTCGATGGCGAGTTCGACGGCGTGGAATCCTTCGAGGATATTGATCGACGATGTCTTCAATGCGCGTTCGGCCAGCGTGCGCATAATTTCCGCACCGGCGCGGTCGCCGGTGACGTGAACGATGCGCGCCGCGGCGTGGGCTGCTTCGCGTCCGACGGCGAGTGAGCCGTCTGCATTGCGGTCGAACGGCACGCCAAGCTGCACGAGATCTTCGATACGATCCGGCGCTTCACGCGCGACGAGGTCGACAATGTTGGCGTCGCATATGCCAGCGCCGGCAACCATCGTGTCGGCGGCGTGGGATTGCCATGTGTCACCTTCACCGACGGACGCCGCGATACCGCCTTGCGCCCACGCGCTCGATCCCGACGTGCCGGGGCGCGTTCCTGCGAGCACGGTGGCCGGGTAGGGCGCAAGCTTCAGCGCGGTAAACAGGCCCGCGATGCCCGCGCCCAGAACCAGCGCGCCCTGGCATTCGATGATGTTGTCGATGTGCTTCACGCGAAGGCCTTCACAGGCTTGCCGACGGCGAGCATTCGTTCAACGGCGGCGCGGGCACGGACGGCGATGGCCGGATCGACGAGGACTTCCGTCGTCATCGTCTCGAGCGAATGCAGGATCTTCGGCAGGGTGATGCGCTTCATGTGCGGGCAGAGATTGCAGGGCCGCACGAATTCGACATCGGGATACTCGACCGAAACGTTGTCGCTCATCGAGCATTCGGTGACCATCACGACCTTCTTCGGCCGCTTGTCGCCGACATAGTGGATCATCGCCGCGGTCGAACCCGCGAAATCGGATTCTGCGACGACTTCCGGCGGGCATTCCGGGTGGCTGAGCACGATCACGCCGGGATTGGCTTCGCGATAGGAGCGGATGTCGTTCGCGGTGAAGCGCTCATGCACTTCGCAGGCGCCTTCCCAGGTGATGACCTTGATGTTGGTCTGATTGGCGACGTTGCGGGCGAGATATTTGTCCGGGATCATGATCACGGTATCGACGCCGAATTCGCGCGCGATCTCCTCGACCACATCTTTCGCATTGGACGACGTGCAGCACACATCGCTCTCGGCTTTCACCTCTGCTGACGTGTTCACATAGGTCACGACCGGAAGGCCGGGGTATTTCTGTTTCAGCAAGCGCACATCGGCGCCAGTGATAGAGGCCGCCAGCGAACATCCCGCGCGCATGTCGGGGATCAGCACGATCTTCTCGGGCGACAGAATCTTCGACGTCTCGGCCATGAAGTGGACGCCGGCCTGGACGATCACCTTGGCGTCGGTCTTCGCGGCTTCGCGGGCGAGGGCCAGGCTGTCGCCCACGAAGTCGGCGACGCAGTGGAAGATTTCCGGCGTCATGTAGTTGTGGGCGAGGACGACGGCGTCGCGCTGTTTCTTCAGCCGGTTAATCGCGTCGACATAGGGCGCAAAGGTCGGCCATTCGATCTCCGGCACCACGGACGCGACGCGTGCGTATAGAGGCGCGGTCGCCGCCGCGACCTGCGGCGTGTAGTTCAAGGTTTCCATTTCGGACGTCCTTTCACCGGAGAGCAATTATGCTCCGTTTGAGCATATAGGTAGGGCAAAAAGACCGGCCTTCAAGGCCGGGGAACAATGCTTATGCTAGCTATGAGTATAAGTCCGTCAAGCCATAAAGCGCTGCGTTATAAAGTTGCAAATTGCCGGACCATTGCGCAACCCGAACGTGCTTTCCCGGAGACACTATGGGCAAATTGCTCAACTTTGTGACAGTTTCCCTCGACGGTCTCGCGGTCAGCCCCTACCTATCGTCCGTCGAAAGGCCCTGATTCAGGGGCGCATCAATGGGGAATCCATGAAAAAGTCTCTTCTTCTTTCTTCCGCCGTCCTCGCTCTCGGCCTGACCTTCGCGGCGACCGCCAACGCGTCCGTTTCGGGCACGCTGGGTGCGAGCTACGCGAGCGACACCGACAACAGCAGCGGCGATCTCTGGAACATCAATGGCAGCCTGACCGGCATGATGGGCGCCAACTGGGGCCTCGAGGCGACCGGCGGCTATCACAGCATCTCGGGCAGCGGCAGCAACCTCGACATCTGGAATGTCGGCGGCAGCGCGTTCTGGGCGATGACGCAGGGCCGTCTCGCGGCGACCGTCAACTACTACAGCACCAGCTCGTCGGGCCTCGACCTGAACCAGACCAGCTACGGCGTCGGCGGCGAGTGGTACGCCGGTTCGCACTTCACCATCGCCCTCAAGGGCGGTGGCCAGACGATCAGCGCGTATGGCTCGAACGCCAGCGGCGGTTACGTCGGCGGCATGCTGAAGTGGTACGCGATGCCGAACCTCGCCCTCAGCGGCCAGGTCGATTACACCGAGTTCTCCGGTGCGCACTACACGTCGGAAGGCATCCAGGCGGAATGGATGTTCTCCAACTCCATGCCTCTTTCGATCTACGGCGGCTGGCAGCACGAGGAAGTCTCGGGCGGCTCCAGCGGCAACACGTTCGACGTCGGCCTGAAGTTCTACTTCAACAACCCGACGGGCGGTTCGCTGGTCGATCGTCAGCGCAGCGGTTCGCTGGGCTACATCGCCGAAGGTTCGTTCCTCGGCCTGCCGACCCACTAATTAGGTTTGGCGCATTGAACAGCGCGCGTTCCTCGAAAGAGGGGCGCGCGTTTTTCTTTGTACAGCGCTTCTGTACAGAAGATGCGAATGACTCGCGCCGCGCGGATATGGCTCCGCCGTGAATGCCTCTTCCGATTTTGAAAATGAATGGGGCACGCGTGCGTTTGCGCGCCGCGTGATGCGGGTTCGCTTCGGATGCTCCTGTCGGGATATGGGAGAAATGGCGATTGGAGCGTGGCGCTTCAAGAGGGTGCGCGAGATTTATTTTCTCAAGGAAGCCGCGGATTTTTGCGTTTCAGGTGTTCGATAGCGCGGCGAAAATAAATTTATCCGACACCACGCGCGCGTGAACCGAGGCGCACGCCGGGCGCAGGGCGCTCGCTCAGGACCTCGCGGCGGAAGCGGAAAAGCTCCGCGGGGCGTCCGCGGGCCAGTGCGGCCGACTTGCCCGTGCCTTCCACCAGCCCCTGGCCTTCGACCAAGCGGCGGAAGTTCTGCTTGTGCAGGCGGATGCCGGAGAGTGCCTCGACCGTCCGTTGCAGTTCGAGCAGCGTGAACGCCGGCGGCATCAATTCGAACACCACCGGGCGGTATTTCATCTTGCCGCGCAGGCGCGCGATGGCGGTCGCGAGAATGCGGCGATGGTCGAACACCATGCCCGCGCCGATGGCGGTGTCGCTTTTGGCCGTGCGCCCGTCACGCACGGATTCCTGAACCAGCCCGGCTTCGTACAGAAGCTCGTAGCGCTCCAGCACCTTTTCTTCGTCCCACGCGATGCTGTCGCTGCCGAAGCAGAGGCGCACGCGCTCACGCCGCTGATCGACCAGTGCCGCATTCGGCGCGTCCTTGACGAACTGCTTGAGTGCGGGCGCGATCGTATCGGTGATCACGGTGGGCTTTTCGCCGCGCCAGTCCTCCCACGGGAAATAGCGATACCAGTCGCTCCAGTGCGTGTCCGGCGCCTTGAGATCGGTGGTGGCACGTGTGAGCGCCAGATAACCGACGCTGACGACGCGCGGGCCTTCGCCCGTCTTCACCAGATGCCGGCCGCGATCGCCGAACGTATAAAGTTGTTCGGCGTAACCGAGATCGAGGCGTGTCTGCTCCGTCACCCAGCTGCGCAATCCGCTTTCCAGCGTGCGGTGATGGAGTGGATCGAACGGACCGAAGGGCAGAGCATCGTCCTTGTCGCCGGTGCGATGCACGACCAGCACCGACGGCCGCTCATCCGCAATCGACACGATCGCCGCCGACAGGCCGATGCTGACGACATGCTGGGCGGCGGCGCTGCTCATGCGCGCTCCGGGCCGAGCGGCATGTCGACGGGAAATCCTTCGGTCGCGATCTCGCCGCTGCCGATGCCGTCGATGGCGCGGATCATCGCGCCGTTGCGTCCAAGGGCTTCGTCGGCGAAGCGAACGAGCAGCTTGTTGGGCTGTGCATGCGGCGCGCGCGCGCGAAGCGATCGCGCAATCTCAATCTCGCTTCCCGAACCGGCACGGTCGCAGAGCAGCGTGTATGTCGCTGCGGTCGAACGGCTGATGCCCGCCCAGCAATGCACGATCATCGGGGCCTTCGCATCCCAGCCACGACCGAATGCGAGCAGGTCGTCGATGTGGCGTCGCGCCGGCGCTTCCGGGCCGCCTTGATCCGCGATGTCGTGCATCGACAGGCGCAGATGCCTGTCTGCCGGAAAACCATTCGGCGTTTCGATCATGTAGCCGCTCGAGAGCAGGGACACGATGTGCGACGGCCGATGGGTCGCCATGGTGTCGGGCAGGTCGGCCAGGGAGGTGATGAAGATGCGCGACATGCCGCCTTGCTAGCCCAGCATTGCGGCGGGGGAAAGACGGCTCATGCCGTGAGCCGCCGGAAACGCTCGAGAAACTGGGCCTGGGCGTCGGCGGCGGCCAGCGGGACAAGCCGCGGCGTGCGCACGGCTTTCGACGGGGTGCCGAAGATGCGCCTGGCTTCTTCCTGCGAAAACCCGGCGAGCTGCGTGGCCTCAAAATAGGCCGACGCGATATCGGCCTGCTTCAGAAGCGCCGTGAGGTCCGCGGGCACTTTCGCCGGCAGCCCGAAGCGAAGATGGATCGCGGACATCAGCCGGTTCTCGAAATCCTTGTAGTCGATGCCGACCGCCGCTTTGAACGGGCTGATGAGGTCGCCGATCACATATTCCGGTGCATCGTGCAGCAGTGCCATCAACCGCGCTTCGCGCGTCAGCCGCGGCCCGAGCTCGAAGGTGATGCGCTCCACCAGCACGCAATGCTGCGCCACCGAGAACGCGTGCGCGCCTTTTGTCTGGCCGTTCCAGCGTGCCACGCGCGCAAGGCCATGCGCGATGTCCTCGATCTCGACGTCGAGAGGAGACGGATCGAGCAGGTCCAGCCTGCGGCCGCTCAACATGCGTTGCCAGGCGCGGGGTGGTGGGCGCTTCGTCATGCTATCGGCCTCTTTCGGGGAGCGTCATGGCCTGCGTTCGGCAGCGTGTGAGGGAACTTCCATAACGTAATGTTTTTCTGCGATTTTCTTGAGCAAAGCAGGCCGGCATTTACCGCCAATTAAGCACGCTTTTCCACGCAGCGTTAATGACCGTTTGTCATGCTGTGTCCGATTTAGAACCGGACTTTGGTGTGACCGCCGATCAATCCATACGCAGCCTCAGCGGGCTGGGCACGGCTTCTTCGAGCCGTGTGCTGAACCTCTCGGCGATTGCCGTGGCGCAGGCCGACAATCCGCAGCACCAGGCCGCGCCGTTCTTTGAATCTCCGATCATCAACAGCGCCATCGTGCTGAAGCACCGCCTGCGCGCCGATGAATCGTACCTTTTCCCCGAGCCGCGCGCGGTGGCGACGAAGATCATCATTCCGTTCGAGAAGTCGGATCTCAAAGTCGGCGGCCGCTCGTTCTTCATTGGCCAGCGCGGGTTCCTGGAGTCGCTGCGCGAGGTCGGAAACTACAAGGGCGCTATCGCGATGAAGCGCGATCTCGACGTGCTGAACCTCATCGATGCGGTGCCGTCGCTCGATCCGTTCCTGCTGCGCGAATTCCTGCGCAGCCACGAATTCATGCCCGACGAGTGCTATTTCGAGATTTCCGCCGCGGATCAGGCGCGCATGTATGCGCATGCTTCGACCGAGGTCCGGCGGCTGACGAACATGGCCGTGACGACGAAAGGGTCTGCGCGGCTGGCTTCGACGGCCAAGATCATATCCGCGCTGCTGTCGAGCGAGGTTGGGGAGAAGCTCGAGCCTTTGCGCGCGACCCTGCGCCTGGATGCGGAGGAGTTTCGCGAGGGCATCTTCAGCTGGCGCGGGTTTCTCTATTACAAATGGGCGATGGGTGAGCTGCGCCCGGAGATCTTCAAGGTCATGCGCGACCTGAGTTCGATCCGCGTCGTGGGCAAGGCCGATCCCGAGCAGCTCGGTTATCTGAACCAGACCAAGCGCGCCATCGTGACCGCGGTGAAGAACAACACCGACGAGGTCAACCGCGTGCTCAACATCTACAGCGCTGCCTATGACTCGCTGGTGGACCGTCAGGATCCGAAGACGTTTCGCGATTTCCT
>Ga0335075_10008957_pt1 | contig 15310 bp, 14 predicted proteins | sample Lox_Sample_24_FD_206723 | JGI IMG/M metagenome (GOLD analysis project Ga0335075, IMG submission 206723) | Soil microbial communities from Loxahatchee National Wildlife Refuge, Florida, United States - Lox_Sample_2.4 | ecosystem: Environmental > Terrestrial > Soil > Wetlands | place: USA... | reverse complement strand
ACGCGGCGATGCTGCGCGACCGCGCACACAAAGTCATGTCCCGACAGAGCGGCCTAGCGGACCAGATTGTCGAGGGGCTTCTCTTTGCCGCGAGCGAGTCCATCCTCGATCCCGTGATGCGATACATCGTCGACCCCGAGAGCTCCAGCCTCGCTCAGCGAGTCATCGAATCTCGGAATTCGGAGCTGCTATCCAGCGAATTCTTCGACCCTTACCTCGACGTCGCGTATGTCAACAATGAACTGGCGCGCGACCTGCCACGGTCGGATATCTATCTGTGGTTGACCAGCGTCGGGCTGATGATGATGCGCGGGCTCAGGGATGGTGACGTGGACCTCGCGCGCTATCGCGCCATATTGCGTCGTTTTGTCGCTCCGGCTTTCGCCGGCCCACCAAAATAGACTGTCGCGGGCCACCGTCAAAGCCCAAGCGGTGCATAGTGTTTGCAGTCCGGTCAGGGGTTGGTAGCTGGGCTGGCGGCATCGATGAGGATCCATGACCACGTTGTATCGACCAGTCACGTCTCTACAGGCGCACGATCGTCCGGCCTTTGACGCCACCACTGAGGATGTTCGCGGTGATCGCGGGGATTTCGTCGAGGCTGACTTCGTGAGAGATGCTGTCCGCCAGATTCTTTGGTTTGAGGTCCGCTCCGAGACGCTTCCACACCGCGGCGCGTACGTCGGGCGGGCACTGAACGGAGTCGATCCCCAGCAGGTTGATGCCGCGCAGGATGAAGGGCAACACGGTGGTGTTCACCGCGAAACCACCGGTGAGCCCGCAGGTCGCGACCGAGCCGCCGTAACGCGTGGTACGCAGCAGGTAAGCGGTCGTGTCTGCACCCACCGGGTCCACAGCACCGGCCCAGAGCTCGGCCTCCAGCGGGCTGTCGCTGTGCGCGCAGACATCTTCGCGACTCAAAATCTTGCTGGCGCCCAACTCTTGCAGGTAGTCGTGCTCTGTTTCCTTGCCGGTGCTCGCGGCTACTTCGTAGTCGAGGCCCGCAAGCATGTTCACCGCCGTGCTGCCCACGCCACCGGTGGCGCCCGTTACGAGCACGGGGCCGTCGCCCGGCTTCAGCCCGTTCTGCTCCAGCCGTTGAATCGACAGGGCCGCAGTGAATCCGGCGGTGCCCAGTGCCATCGCCTCCCTCAGCGTGAGCCCGGCGGGGAGCGGCTCCAGCCAGTCGCTGGACAGGCGTGCGTACTCGGCGTAGCCGCCGAATTGGGCTATGCCCAAGTCGCGTCCGATCGCGAGTACTTCCTGACCGGTGGCGAAACGCGGGTCACTTGACTCGACGACCGTGCCCGCGAGGTCGATGCCCGGCACCATCGGGTAAGACGCCACCACGGGGCTCTCCGGTAAGCAGGCGAGGCCATCCTTGTAATTGACGCTCGAGTACTGCACGCGCACGGTGACGTCGCCTGCAGGCAGGTCATCCATCGTGAGCGCCTGTATGCCGGCACTGAACGCGCCGTCATCCTTGTTCAAGACAAACGCGTTAAACGAATCGGACATGACACCCTCCTAGATCGGGCGCCCAGCGACAACGGCTGCGGAGGCCGCAGCGAGTGTGGTCTCGGGCAAGCGCTTTCTTCACTGGTTACTGCAACGAAGACCGCATCGATCGCCGGTGTGCCGGCCACCTGCATCCTGAAACCCGTAGAGGGCGGCACCATGCGCGCAAGCGGGGCAACTGAGCGATAGATTGATCTAGTTAGCGAGCGTAGCCTTTGCGGAGGCGCCTCGTCAACAGGCGAGTCGAGGCCGGGTGTGCGCGAAACCAGATACGGCCCGTTCTGTGTGGGAATCATTGACGACACCGCGGGACTGTGACTAAGCTCATCGTTTTAGATCAATCTATCTAGCGACGGTGTCGGGTCGAATCTGCATTGCCGCTGCCAAATGGAACGCAGGCAGCGGGGAACGACCCACGTGGCGATGGATCCGATCTCAGCCCGGTGATGGATCGAAGGAGACCCTGCAGGCCATGACAGAAATGACCAAGAACGAAATGGAAGAGATCCTGCTCGCGCACGAGAAGGGCGAGCTGGAGGAAGACCTCGACGCGACGATGGCCACCCTGGTTGACAACCCGCACTACGAGCTTCCGACCCTGGGATTCGCGTTCGACGGATACGATGCCGTCCGCGAGGCCTACAGCCGCATCATGCCTGGCACCCGGAAGCGGAATGTGGCAGCCAAGATGCGAGTGCATGCCATCGACAGCAACACCTTGGTCCGTGAGGCGCACGTGTCGTTCACGAAATCTAACGGCGAGCGCGTGACCGGTAACTACATCGTCGTGATGTCGTTCGATCCCGAGCAGCGGCTGATTTCTGGCGAGCGAATGTACATGGACACCAACTTCGCGGAGATGATGGCCGAGAACCTCGGCCCGGATTTCGCCGAGGTGCCCGGCGTCACGAAGCTGAGCGATGTCGCTCCGATGATCGAGCGGCACGACGCGTACGAAGTGGCCGAGCGTAAGGGAATCACCATCAACTAGCCGCCGGCTTTCGCCGAAACATTCGGTAGCGGTACGGCATTGGCGACGGGCTGGCGGCGAATCATGCCCCGAGGAATTCGGTAAGGGAAACGGCCGAGCCATCGCGAGGGCCGCGCATCTCAACACAAGGAAGGCGAGGAAGTGCTCGTAGCAAAGCAGTACTGCCAGATTGCTTGGGTTGTCGACGATCTCGACGCGTCAGTGCAACAGTGGCAGCAGACGGCCCGGATTGGGCCGTTCTTCGTGGGCGCGCATGTCGGCGGGATTTTTACCGAGGCGGTGCACCGGGGCAACCCGTTTGAGGTGGACATCAGCTGCGCGATCGCCCAAGCCGGTCCGGTTCAGATCGAGCTCATCAAGCAACACGGTGTGGCCCCGTCGCCGTATCGCGACGTCTTTGCCGAAGGCGAAAGCGGCTTGCACCATATCTGCAGCTTCGTCGACGACGTTGAAGCCGAATGCCGCAACTACCAACAGCACGGCTTCGAGGTGGTGATGACCGGATCGGTCGCGGGCCAGACGCCGGTGGCCTATGTGGATACCCGGCCGACGCTGGGTTGCATGACCGAGCTGATGGGTCGGTCCGATTTTGTGGAGGGGATGTACACCGCTGCCGCGGCGGCCGCCGCCGACTGGGACGGTAGCGACCCGATCCGCGATTTCATGACTCTTTTGTCTTGAGGTTCGTCAACTCACGCACTGGCTACGGAGATAGGAACACATCATGGTTTGGCCGCAGGGGAAAGCAGCATTCGTCACCGGTGCCGCATCCGGCATCGGGCTTGGCATCTCACACGCGCTCGTCGCGGCGGGGGCGAAGGTCGCACTCGCCGACATCGACGGCTCGAGGCTTGCCGATGTCGCCAGAGAACTGACCGACGCCGGGGGCGTGGTCACCACCGTGGAACTCGACGTCAGCGACGCCGACCACTGGGAAGCCGCCGCTGATCGCGCCGAGGACGCGCTTGGGCCGATCTCGATCTTGTGCAACAACGCCGGCGTCAACGGCGGCGGCGCGATCGATGACACACCGCTCGAAGTCTGGCGCTGGGTGCACCGAATCAACACCGACGCGCAGTTCATCGGCGTCTCAACGTTTCTGCCGCGCTTCAAAAGTCGCGGCGGGCGCGCGCACATCATGAACACCGCCTCCATGGCGGGCATTGTGCCGATGGTCAACGTCGGCGCCTACGTTTCCTCGAAGTTCGCCAGCTTGGGCTTCTCCATGGTGTTGCGCGACGAAGTCCGCGGCACCGACATCGGCGTCTCGGTGTTGTGTCCGGGCACGGTGGCCACCCGGCTCGGTAAAACTGCCGAGGAGGGACAGGCGAAGCTGCTCGGCCGCCAGCCCAATGCGGCGGTCGCAGAGCAAAACCTGGCCCTGCTTGCCCAGGGCGCCGATCCGGCGCGTGTCGGCGAGCAGGTCGTCGAGGCGCTGCAGAATAGGCAGTTCCTGATCATCACCCATCGTGAATGGGAGCCCCTCGTCCTGGGGGTGCATCGCGAGGTCGAGCAGGCGTTCGCGGAATTCGACGGTCGGCACGGTCCCGACGCAACAGCGCAGATGCTGGCCGCCGGGGCGAATCCCGTTGCATCGTAAGTAGTTCTGAACAGCAGGTCGAGGCAGAGGCGATGATCGCTCTTGAGTCAATGAACGCCGATCCCGGTCTGCTGCGCCGCGCGTTCGGTTGCTTCCCGTCCGGGGTCACCGCCGTGTGCGCGCTGGTCGACGACGAACCGGTCGGCATGGCGGCCAGTTCGTTCACGTCGGTGTCGATGGAACCTCCACTGGTATCGGTGTGTTTCCAGGCAGCCTCGTCCACGTGGCAGAGGCTGCGTCACCGGCCCCGGCTGGGGATCAGCGTGCTGGCACAGGGCCAAGACGAGATCTGCATGAGCCTCGCCCGCAAGAGCGTGGACCGCTTCGCCGACGTCGGCTGGGACCGCGCCGCTGGGGGAGCGGTGTTCGTACACGGGGCTACCGCGTGGCTGGAGTGCTCCCTACACGCTGAGGTTCCGGCAGGCGACCACGCTGTCGCGATGCTCGAGATCCACGGGCTGCGAGCGAATCCCGAGGCCGCGCCGCTCGTCTTTCACGGCAGCCGGTTCCGCCGACTCGCTGTCCTCGGATTCGTTGGCGATGTAGCCGACTTCGTGGACGACGAGTAGCGGATGGCGCGTCACCGCGCCAACAAGGTTCTCAGAAGATTGAGTATCCGCCGTCAATGACGATCTCGTCACCGGTGTGAAAGCCGCCGGCGCCGCCGGCCAGGTACACCGCGATCCGCGCGAAATCGTCGGGCGCACCCCAACGGCGCTGCGGCATCCGCTTCAGGACGTTCTGCTCGAACGCCGGGTTTCCGAACTCTCGCGACACCAGTGGGGTGTCCGTCCAGCCGACCACCATCGAATGCGCATTGATCCGGTGCCGTGCCAGTTCTACGGCGCACCCCTTGATCATTGCCGTCAATCCGGCCTTGCTCGCCGCGTAGGCCTGACCGCGGGGAGTTCCGTGGTGCGCCGAAACGCTCGACGTGCCCACGAGTACGCCCCCGCCGCCGCGCTCCACCATGTGCCTCGCCGCGGCGCGCAGGCTGAGGAATGCCCCGTCCAGGTTCACCCGGGTGACCCCTTGAAAATCGGCGAGACTCGTGTCGACGAACGCAACATCGGGGGCGCGCACTCCCGCGTTCGCGAAGCAGGAATCGACCCTGCCGAAGTGCTCCAGTGTCTCAGCAAAGCTCGCCGTCACCGCGTGCTCGTCTCCCACGTCACACCGGATCGCCCGCACCTGTGTGCCATGCTTTGCGACTTCCTGCGCCGCGGCCTCGTTGCGCTCAGCGTTGGTGCCCCAGATGCATACGTCGGCGCCGCTCTGAGCAAGTCCGTGTGCCATGCCGAGTCCGATCCCAGAGTTGGCTCCGGTGATCAGTGCAACGTGTCCGGTGAGGTCAAAGAGCGAACGCACGAAATATCCTCAGGGTCGTCCTGCCAGGCCAGCGCCCTGCGGGGCGGAACCGCGTGAATGCGCCACCGGCGGTGGAGCTTTCACGCGGACATCAGCGCAGTTTCGAGAATTCCGTGGGTTCGATGAAGACGGACGTTGCGCCTGCCGTGACTTGCTCGCCGTTAGACCTCGCCGCAATCCACTCGGGATCCGCCCAGAAGGCCTCCCATGATTTCTTGGCAGCATCTCTACTTGCATGCGCCACAACGTAGATGAGGGTGTCGGTGGGCTTGCCCTCGTCGTCGGTTTGTACCCAGAAGCCGATGTTGGTCATACCGTGCTTCTCGAACAGCGCTGCGGCGTGATCCCCAATGCGACCCACGAGCGCGTCGATCTTGCCCGGCACTGCCTCATACGTACGGAGTTCGAAGATGCGGGTATCAGCAGTCATTAGATCAATCTATCATATGCTTGGCTCGTCCGGTCGGCGTCCGTTGTGGAACGCGATCGCAAAAGGCGTTGCCCCAAGGCAGTGCCGTATAGATGAGCCGAGCGTCACAGTGTGACAGATTGATCTAGCAGGGTACTGTAGACACGTGCCTACCACCTCAACCACCGAAAAGCAGCCTGACACACGCGTCCGGCTCGTGGAGTCAGCCGCCGAACTGTTCAGCCGACAGGGCTTCGGGGCGACCGGCATCAAGGCCGTCCTCGCGGCAGCCGCCGCGCCTTACGGTTCGCTCTACCACTTTTTCCCCGGCGGTAAGCAGGAGCTGGGCGCCGCCGCGCTCACTTACGGCGGCGCGCGCTACCGGGAGCTTCTCGAGTCGGTGTACCCGCCCGGGGCCGACGTCGTCGAGGCGACGGCTGCCTCCTTCGTCCAGGCGGCCGGTCTGCTCGAGGAGACCGACTACGGCTACGCCTGCCCGATCGCGACGATCGCCCTGGAGGTGGCCAACAACGACGAGCTGATGCGGACGGCCGCCGCCGACGCGTTCGAATCGTGGCTGCAGGTGCTCGAGCAGCGCTTCACAGCGGCCGGCATGACCGCGGAGCGCGCCCGTGACGTCGCGGTTGAGATCTTCTGCCTGATCGAAGGAGCGGTCCTGCTTTCGCGCACCACGCGATCATCGGTACCGATGCACACCGCCGGGCGGGCGGCGGCGACAGCGGTTGCCGCCGGGCTCGGCGACGACCGCAACGACGCCCAGGGTCGGGCGAAGACCGAAAGCTGATCAAGCCGGCAAGGCGATCGAAAACTGGTTGCCAGCTCTTGTCAGTATATAGATTGATCTAGTATCGTACGCCTTGCTGCTCTATTAACGAAGCAGCGCATCGAGCGCGCTGTGCCGCTGAGCTGACCGCGTCGTAAGAGTCGCTCAACGTCGCCGCATCAAGTGGAATCGGAGAGGTTTAGGGCAAATGATCAAGATCGAGAGGGTGGCGCACGTCGTCATAAAGGTCCGCAGCCTGGAGAAGTCGCTTGATTTCTACACGCGGATCCTTGGACTGAAGGTGATGGGCACAATCCCTCCGGCGGTCGTCTTCCTTTCGACCGGCCGCGACCACCACGAACTGGGAATCGCTGAACTCGGTTCGGAGGCGCCTGATGGAACGTTTTACCAGATCGGAATGGAGCATTTCGCCTTCAAGCTCCACAATGAGGAAGATCTGCGCGAGGCTTACGACACGCTCCTGCGCGAAAACGTCAAGATCGCCTACACGGTCAACCACGGCGTGACGAAGAGCGTCTACTTCTACGACCCTGACGGCAATGAGCTTGAAGTCTATGCAGACAATTCTCCAGAGGAAGTCGCAAGCTTCGAGAATCCTTATGGCGGCATGGAAAAACTGTCCTTCGCTACCGACAAGCCGTCGTTGATGGATTCACTCATCGAGGCTCAGCAATCAATGGCTGCCGCGGCGGCACCCGAAGCTTAAGCGGCCGCGGCAGTCTGACGTGCGTTGTGCACGAATTTCTTGATGCTCCAGCCGGTTTGGTAGTCGATTCAGTGCGATGCGGCCCTCGCCGCGAACACCATGCCCGGGTGGTGCGCTGAGACGCGTCGGTCAGCCTTGGGCCACGATGCGGCTGGCCGCAAGGTGATGCAGACCCGCCCTTCGCGCTGCCCGGAAAACGGCGGGGTCAGGCCTGCTGATGCGCGATCGCCCTCGAACACGAACCAGAACGCGATCACTTGCACTGTCCCTTCGGCACCCACGGTGGACAGCGACGCGACAATCGCCGCCGGCTAAGGGTTGACGATTTCGGACAATTGTGATTGTCTGATTGCACTAGAGCAATCTATTTAGCCGCGCTGCGCCTAATCACAAGCCAGAGAGGTTGCAATGAAGCTCCTTGCACATGACGTTGACAGTCACGAGATGATCCCCAGTCACCTGCTCGAGGATGTCTTGGGCCAGCCCGGGCGGATTATGGGCAAAGTCTTCGAATCCGCAGACCGGCTCCGTCCAGATCCGACTGCGACCAACATGCACCAGACGGACATCGTGGGCGACATGAAAGACATTGACCCCGAGGGCATCTGGAAGGTCAAGGGACCGTCGGCCCCGAGCGCGATCGATCTCGGGCGGCGCGTCGAGGTTCTCGATGTGATGGGGATCGACCGCCAGCTGGTCTTCCCGACCACGGCGATCGCGGCGATGATCATCGGCGGCATGCAGGACATTGCCTACGAAATGCGCTTCGGCGGCGACATTTCGGTGTTCGAGGGTATCTCACGGCCGGACTTCGCCAAGAGCTTCCTGAAGGCGTACAACGACTGGGTCATCGACAATGCGGTTCTGGCCGATGGCCGAATCCGGCTGGTCGGGATCGTCCCCACCAGATCCGATGTGAACGAAATGATCAGCACGGCAAAAAGATTGATCGACGCCGGCGTCCGCGCAGTGTACCTGCAAGCCGACGTGCCGCCGGGCGGAGTCTCGCCGGCACACTCGCAGCTCGACCCGCTGTGGCGACTCTTCGAGGAGAACGACGTCGCCATGACGCTGCACATCGGAACCGAGTTTGCCTTCTTGGATCCGGGGTGGATGATCGCCGAGACCTTCCAAGATCTGTTCCAGTCGCCGGAGATCCCGAATACCAATATTCAGCTCTTTTCGACGGTCCACATGGCGGTCGAGAATTACGTGTCCGCCATGGTGCTCGGTGGAGTGTTCGAAAGATTCCCCCGGCTGCGACTCGGTCTCCTCGAGGTCGGTGGATATTGGGTGGCACCGGCCGCGCAGCGAATGGACATGTACATCAACGTGTTCCCCGGCGCGGCCGCGGCGAAATTCCCGCTGAAGCCCTCCGAGTACATCGCGCGCAACGTGCGGGTGTCGCCGTTCAACTTCGAGCCCGTCGACCGTTACATCCAAAACGACCCGTCCTTAGTCGACGTGTACTGCTACTCGACCGACTATCCGCATGTCGAAGGCACAAAAGACTCGATGAAGAACATGCTCGCCAAGGTCGAGCCACTGGGCGAGGAGATCACCACCAAGTTCTTCCGGACGAATGCCGAGTGGCTCTTGCCGTGAGCGACGCTGACAAGGCCGCCGTTCCCCACCTTGGTCCACTCGGAATCTGGTCGTTTCACCTCGATGTGCAGCCGATGGCACGCGCGCAGGAGGCGGCCGCCGAGCTCGACGAACTCGGCTTCGGCGCGCTCTGGGTGCCGGAGGCGGTGGCTCGTGAGCCATTCGCCAACGCCGCGCTTCTGCTGCAGGCAACCAGTCGTACGACGGTGGCGACCGGTATCGCCAGCCTGCACGCCCGTACGGCCATGACGATGAACGCAGGCTGGCGCACGCTCAGCGAGGCATTCCCGGGACGGTTCCTGCTCGGGGTGGGAGTGAGTCATCAGCCCTTGGTCAACGGTGCCCATCAAGGCCAATACGGCGACAAGCCCTACACCACGATGGTCGACTATCTCGACAGGATGGACGTCGGCACGTTCATGGGGGCCGCCCCGACGGCCGCCCCTGTGCGCGTACTGGCAGCGCTCGGGCCGCGGATGCTGCGGCTGTCCGCCGAGCGTGGTGTGGGTGCCCATTCGTACTTCGTGCCGGTCGAACACACCGCCGGAGCCCGCGAGACGCTCGGCGGCGACGCGCTGCTCGCCCCAGCGCAGACCGTCGTGTTCGAGACCGACCCGACCGTGGCGCGCGGGGTTGCCCGCCAGTTCATGAAGATGTATCTCACGTTGCCGAACTACACGAACAACCTGCGCCGCTTGGGCTTCGGTGACGACGATCTGAACGGCGAGGGAAGCGACCGGCTTGTCGACGCGATCGTCGCGTGGGGTTCCCTCGAGCAGATCGTGGCCCGCGTGCAGGCGCACCTCGACGCCGGTGCCGACCACGTGTGTGTGCAGGTGCAGAACTCTGATCCGCAGTGTTTGCCGACGGCCGAGTGGCGCGAGCTCGCGTCAATCATTCCCTCGCTGCGCACCAGGTCAGCTGCCTTACAACCATCCAGGTAACCAACAGAGAGCTTCCAATGTCACAGACCGCCGCTAGCCGCTATTTGACCGCGCTTGCCGAGCTCGGCATTGACTCGTTCTTCGTCAATGCCGGGACCGACTTCGCGCCAATAGTCGAGGCCTATGCCGACAACAAGGAGGCCGGCGGCCCAACGCTGCCGACGCCCGTCATCTGCGCTCACGAGAACCTCGCCGGCGGCATGGCACACGGCGCCGCGCTGGTGTCGGGACGACCACAGGCGCTGATGCTCCACGTCAACGTCGGCACGGGGAACGCCGTGTGCTCGGTCGCCAACGCCGCTCGCGACCGCGTACCGCTGCTGGTCACCGCCGGCCGTTCGCCGATCCTCGAGTCCGGCGCCGTCGGCGCCCGTGACCTGCCGATCCACTGGTCGCAGGAGATGTTCGACCAGGCCAGCATGGTCCGGGAGTTCGTCAAGTGGGATTACGAGCTGCGCGATCCGCGCCACGTCAAGGCGGTCGTCGACCGCGCGCTGAGCGTCGCCGCCGCCCACCCGCGTGGGCCGGTGTATCTCTCCCTGCCACGCGAGGTTCTCGCCGAGACCGCGGACGAGGCGGCGGAGATACACCCGCGGACACCGGTGCCGACCGCAGTGCAGCCCGACCCCGACTCCGTCGAGGCGCTCGCCGACCGGCTTTCCGCCGCCAAGTTCCCCGTCATCGTGGCGACGGCGGCCGGCGCCGAGCCCGAGTCCGTCGGACTGCTCGGCGACCTCTGCAGCCGGTTCGGGATCGGCGTCGCCGACCCGTGGGCCCGGTATCTGAACATCGCGTCCGACCATCCGTACCGCGTCGGCGTAACTGTCGCGGGCGTCTTCGAGAAGGCGGACGTCGTGGTGTTCCTGGAGTGCGACGTGCCGTGGATCCAGGCGCGGGAGACGCCGCCGACCGATACCTTCGTCGCCCAGGTCGGCGTCGATCCGCTGTTCTCCAGCTATCCGATGCGGTCACATCGCTCCGACCTCAACATCAGCGCCACGCCGGCCGCGTTCCTGACCCGGTTGATCGCGGCCCTCGAGGACCGCGCTTACGGCATCGATCGTTCCCGGGCCGAGCGCATCCGCGCCGTGGCCTCGGCGAGACGCGACGGAATCGAGGAGCAACGGCGACAAGAGAATACCCGCGACGCTGACGCAGCGATCACCACCGCGGCCATCTCGGCCGCCCTCGGTGATCTGCTCGACGAGGACGACATCGTGTTCAACGAGTACGTGTCGACCCCCTGCCTGCTACGCCGCACACGGCCCGGCACGTACTTCTTCCTGCCGGCGTCGGGCGGTCTCGGTTGGGGCCTCCCGGCAGCTCTGGGCGCCCAATACGCCGCGCGGGACCGCACCGTGATCGCCACGCTCGGTGACGGTGCCTATATATTCGCCAACCCGGCGGCGTGCCACCACGCGGCCGCCAAGCACAAGCTGCCGGTGCTGACGATTGTGGCCAACAACAGCAACTGGACGGCGGTCGACATGGCGACGGAGCTGGTCTATCCGGACGGCACCGCGGTCACATCGGGTGAGGACCGCTTCTCCAACCTGTCACCCTCGGCAGACCTCGCGGCCTACTGCACCGCGTCGGGCGGCCACGGTGTGACCGTCCACCACCGCAGCGAGCTCGTCGGTGCCCTCAAGGAGGCGCTCCGTGTCGTGCGCGACGAGCGACGTCAGGCCCTTGTCGATATCCGCTGCAAGTAACCGGGCGTCACGATGCGATACAACCACGCTGAGCTGTTCGCCGGTGTTGCTGCGGCGCTACCCGAGCGCGACTGCATCGTGTTCCGGCAACGGCGGCTCAGCTACCGCGATGTGGCTGCGCGCGTCAATCGGCTGGCGAACATATTGCTGTCCCAAGGGATCACGTGCCAGCGGCCACGCGCTGAGCTGCAGCCGTGGGAGTCCGGCCAGGACCATGTTGCCCTATACCTGCACAACGGCAACGAGTATTTGGAGGGGATGTTCGGCGCTGCGGCGGCCCGCGCGGCGTCGTTGAACGTCAACTATCGCTACGTCGAAGCCGAACTTAGCTACCTCCTCAACGATGCCTCGGCTCGCGCGGTCATCTATCACGCCCGTTTTGCGCCGACGCTCGCCGCGGTACTCGACTCTCTGCGCGAGCCGCCGCAACTCCTGCTTCAGGTAGCCGACGAGTCCGGAAACTCGTTGCTTCCTGGCGCCCTCGACTACGAGGACGCCCTGTCCGCCTCCGACGCCGCCCCTCCCCAGGTGGCGCCGGAGGCCGACGACCTGTATCTGCTCTATACGGGTGGCACGACAGGGATGCCGAAGGGAACGATGTGGGGCCAGGCGGACATCCTCGAGAGCGCGTTCGCCGCGTTCCTTCCAGACGGCATGCTCGGGGCGGCGTCGCTGGCCGAGGGCGTCGCCCGGGCCGCGGCCGGTGAACCGCGAGTCGTGCTGCCGCTGCCTCCGCTGATGCACGGCGCAGCCCAGTGGCTCGCGCTGTCCGGTGTTTTGGCCGGGGGCACAGTCGTTTTCCCCGCCGTCGTCGATCGACTCGACCCCGCGTCGGTGTGGGAGGTGATCGACCGGGAAGGGGTGCAGTTCGTGAACCTCGTCGGGAACTCGTTCGCGACCCCGCTGTGCGATGAGTTCGAACGCGGCGGCCATCACGGACGTTCACTGCAGCTGGTCGGTGTCGGCGGCGCCGTCACCAGTGCATCTGTCAAGGACCGCATCTTGCGGCTACTGCCGCATGTCGTCATCGCTGACGTCGCCGGCTCCTCGGAGACCGGCTCCGAGATGACGAACTTGAGCGCGAGTGGGGCGCCGGCGATTTCGGGTGTCTTCACCCCAGCGGCCGGCACATGTGTGGTCGATGACGACCGTCGCCGGATCCTGGAGCCGGGCGACCCTTCGACGGGATGGCTGGCCCGGCACGGTGCCATTCCGTTCGGGTACCTCGGCGACCGCGACAAGAGCGAGCAAACATTTCCCATCATCGCCGGGCGTCGCATGGCGCTGCCTGGCGATCGGGCGCGGCACCAGGCTGACGGCAGCATCGAACTCCTCGGTCGTGACTCGGTGACGATCAACTCCGGCGGCGAGAAGATCTTCGCCGAGGAGGTCGAGGACGCGCTGATGGCCCACGCTGCTGTCCGCGATGTCGTCGTCGTGGGACGGCCGAGCGAGCGGTGGGGCAACGAGGTCGTCGCGGTCGTGCAGCTACTCCCGGGAACCGATCCGACCGACGAGGAGCTGCTGGCCGACGCCGAGCACCGGCTTGCCCGGTACAAGCTGCCGAAAGCCATTGTCCGCGTGGACGCGGTGGTCCGCGGACCGGCGGGCAAGGCGGACTACCGCTGGGCCGGCGAGATTGCCGCACAGTATTCGACTGCACAAAAGGAGCTGAGCAGATGACTATGACCCCAGTGACCACTGAACCGATCGTCGACGTCGCGCCTGCGGAATTGCAGCGCCTCCTCGATGCGCAGCGGGCCGCTCAGGCCGCTGATCCGATCCCCGACGCCGCGACCCGCCGCGATCACATCGATCGCTTCGTCGCGGCTGTCCTCGAGCACAGTACCGAGCTTGCTGACGCGCTCGACGCCGACTTCGGAAGCCGGCCATCCACCACCTCGATGGAGCTCGACATCTTGGGCGGGATGGGGACGATTGCCTACGCCCGGGAGCACCTCGAGGCGTGGATGGCCCCGACCGAAGTGCCCGCCGGACTCGGCGGTGCCTTCCCGACCGTCGTCCAGCATCGCCCCAAAGGTGTTGTCGGAGTGGTCGGTCCGTGGAACTTCCCGGTCGTGCTGGTGTTTGTGCCGACCGTCGAAGCACTGGCCGCCGGTAACAGGGTGATGATCAAGTTCTCTGACATGACGCCGCGCACCGGGGCGGTGTTCGCTCGTGCGGTGGCATCCAGGATGAGCCCCGAGGAAGTCGTGGTCGTCAACGGTGGGTTGCAGACCGCCGCCGCGTTCACCGACCTGCGTTTGGACCACATATTTTTCACCGGCTCACCAAAGGTCGGACGTCTCGTCGCGGCGGCCGCCGGACGCAACCTGGTGCCGGTGACGCTCGAGTTGGGCGGTAAGAACCCCGCGATTGTCGCCCCCGACGCCGACATCGTCGATGCCGCAACGCGGCTCGCCGCCGCTCGCCTGGTGAATAACGGCCAGGTATGCCTGTGCCCGGACTACGTATTTGTCCCTGAATCAGCCAAGCAGGCGTTTGTCGAGGCTTACCAGGAGGCGGTGCTCGCGCACTTCCCGACCTTCATCGACAACCCTGACGTCGTGTCGATCGTCAACGACGCCAACTACGCACGGGTCACCGGACTTGTCGAGGATGCCAAGTCCAGGGGTGCTGTGGAGATCGTGATCGTGCCGGAGGAGGAAAAGAACCGGCTGCCTGACGCCGGGTCTCGCCGCTTCCCGCCGACGCTGCTGCTCGATACTCCCGCGAACGCGGCGATCAACGCCGAGGAGATCTTCGGTCCGGTGTTGGTGGTGCACACCTACTCCGAGGTCGACGAGGCCATCGCCTTCGCCGCGTCCGGCGAACACCCACTGTCGTCCTACTGGTACGGGGCGGCCACCGATGACTTCCAGCGCTTCGTCTTGAACACCACTTCAGGTGCGGTGTCGCGCAACGACTTCGGGCTTGCGTATATCAACGACGCTGTGCCGTTCGGCGGCGTCGGGATGAGCGGTTCGGGCGCATACCACGGCAAGGCCGGGTTCGATACCTTCTCCCATCAGCGTCCCATCGCCCAGAGCGATCTGCCGACACCCTTCGCCAGCGCTTTTGTCCCGCCCCTGACACGCGAGCGGGTCGAGGGCGTCGTCGCCGCAGCCGCCGCCGCGCTGGCCGATACCGCGCCCCGGTTGCCTCGTACCGGAGGGCGGGCCTGAGCTTGAGAGAGTTCGAGACCGTCGTATACGAGCGGCCTGCCGAGAAGGTCGCCCGGATCGTGCTGGACCGGCCCGAGGCGAGGAACGCGCAGAGCATGCGCATGCTCTACGAGCTCAATGATGCGTTCGACGTTGCCGCACAGGATGATTCGGTCAGTGTCGTCATCCTCGCGGCGAATGGTCCGCACTTCTCCGCTGGACACGATCTGCGCGAGAGTGACGCGTTGCAGGTGGTGACCGACCATCAGCGCGTCGGCACATGGTGCGGCTTCGGCTGCGCAGGCGCCGAGTCGCAGATGGCTGTGGAGAAGGAGATGTACATCGGGTTATCCGAGCGGTGGCGCAACCTACCTAAGCCGACCATTGCTGCCGTGCAGGGCAAGGTCATCGCCGGTGGTCTCATGCTCGTGTGGCCGTGCGATCTGATCGTTGCCGCCGACGATGCGCTGTTCCAGGACAACACCGTG
>Ga0335075_10008956_pt1 | contig 15312 bp, 10 predicted proteins | sample Lox_Sample_24_FD_206723 | JGI IMG/M metagenome (GOLD analysis project Ga0335075, IMG submission 206723) | Soil microbial communities from Loxahatchee National Wildlife Refuge, Florida, United States - Lox_Sample_2.4 | ecosystem: Environmental > Terrestrial > Soil > Wetlands | place: USA... | reverse complement strand
ACCTTCGACTACAATGCCGACGGCGAGCTGACGGAGGCCAGCGATCCGTATTCGACGTACACCTACACCTACGACGCGTTGGGCGACGAGACGAGCGTGAGCAATGCCGGCACGCTGGGCGTACCGACGGTGACATTGGATTATGGTTATGATAACTACGGCAACCGTACGAGCTTGACGGACAGTCTTGGCGGCAGCATCAACTACAACTACGATGGGGACAACCAGCTGACGAGCTTGGGCCTGTCGGTGAGCGGCACGCTGGACGCGCAGGTGACGATGGGTTATGATGCGGCGGGCAATCTGACAGGCATGACGCGGACGGCGCCGTCGGTGAGCGGCGACACCATCACGAGCAGCTACAGTTACGATCAGGCCAACGAGCTGACGAACATTACGGACGTGGATGCGACGACCAGTACGACGCTGGCCAATTACACCTATGGCTACAACGCCAACGGCGACGTGACCAGCTATCAGGACAACAGCGGCAATTCGCTGACCTACGGCTATGACGCTGACGATCAGTTGACCAGCGCCACGGGTGCGCTGGCGGGATCGAATTATACCTTCACCTACAATTACGATCTGAACGGCAACCGCACGAGCACGAGCACGGACATCAACGGCAGCTTGACATCGGCGACGTACACGACGGGCACAGGCAACGAGCTGACCAGAGACGGCACCTACGATTACACATATGACAACAACGGGAACATGACGTCGCAGACGGACATCGCCACCGGCTCGGTGACGTATTACACCTGGGACTACGAGAACCGCCTGACGGAGGTGAAGCAGGAGTCGAGCAACGGAACGGTACTGAACGACGAGAAATTCACCTACGACGTGTTCGGCAACCGCATCGGCGTGTCGCTGAATGCAACGCAACAGTTGTACACCGTCTATGATGGATCGAATCCGTACATCGATTTCAACGGCAGCGGCACGTTGACCGAGCGCTACCTGACGAATCCGAATGCCTTGAGCCAGTTCTACGGCCAGGTGGACGCCAGCGGCACGCCCGAGTGGTTCCTGACCGACAATCTCGGATCGATCCGCCAGGTTATCAGCGCCAGCGGTACGTCGCTGGATGCGATCACCTACGATCCGTATGGCAACATCGTCAGCCAGACGAACTCGACCAACGCGCCGCGGCTTGGGTTCACGGGTGCTGCGGTTGATTCGCTCACGGGCAACAATCTGTTTTGGGCACGTCCTTATCTCCCGGCGGATAGACGCTTCCCGATCCCAGACTGGATAGGATTTGCGGCGGGAGATACGAATCTGTATCGCTATGCGTTTAATTCCCCGACGAATGGGATCGATCCATCTGGCATGGGATTAAGTTCCCTTAACGGGAACCCTCAAAACGCGACGACTGCTGCCTGGTGCTTTAAGCAGTTGGGGATGGGTGGTCTAGGAGCGGGCGCTGGGGGATTGCTTATTGGAGGGGGGGGAGGAGGGCCTTTTGCTCCACCTATGCAACCGCCACCCATTGCTCCTATAAAACCTGCGCCCGTTCAACCTCCGATTAGACCGCCAATTAAACCGCCGATTAAACCGCCGACGGAGCCTACGGAACTTCCACCCATAATAAAAGGGATTATCATAGGCATCGGGTGGATCCTGAGTCCATTCTTGGTGAAGTGCTGTGTATACCGACTCCCCAACGGGAAAATCGATCAAATACAGGTGCCGATTGGCGCTATTTGCGCAAAGGCTGTAACAATTCCAGGGCATGGTACGGCCCGGCTGATCGGGATCCATCTTGGTCCCTGTTTTTCTAATAACTAAGGTTAATTTTAGCGATTCGGTGAATCTTGAATGTTTTTAGTTCATATTTCTGGCTCGCGGGACAGAAAGTGTTCTGTCGGGAGTGATCCTATGAGTGTTCAAGCATTTTCAGTGTCAACAGAAGCCGCTGCTTGGATCCTAGAGGCTCTGGAAGAGGGGGCGAAAGATCTTGAGAAAGAGGCGGATGGCATGTCTCTCGTACCTATCTTGTGCTATGCCATCGGGTACCAGAGATTCGATAAGGATTATAAGACCCTCCTTGAACGTTGTGGTGCAGATCACTTCTTTCTTGGGTGGGATTCCGCTAAAGAAATGGACCCTGGCGGATTCCATCAGATTGAAATAGGTGGTTTCAAGGTTTTCGTTCAACATATAACATTGAAGGCGCTTGAGGGAAAAGAAATGATACTCGAGACGGTCGATGTGGGTTATCCAATACCGGCAAGCAAGAATCGCCAACTATTGAGGGCAAAAAAAAAGTAACCGTTCACCCTCACAAGCCGGCGCAGCTGTAAAAAGAAAAGATGTACCGATGAAAGTCAAGAGGAAAACGGTGACACTTTACGCATCTGTTTTGGCTTGCTTGCCTTGTGTTGAAATGCGGGAAAACGGTGACGCTGTACGCTTCTGCTTTTTCCTGCTTGACTTGCGCTGCAATGCGCAGCATCTGAGGAGCTACCCAGGGAAGTTAAGGGCAGGGAAGATAAGCGGGAAACCTGAAGGATCCCTGAAATGAAACCGCGACGAGACCCCTAATTATTGAGGATCGCTAAAATGGCTATAGGCATGGAACAACGTGGCGCGGAGTTGTCCCATCGTCTTGCCTGCGCGCCTGCGCGAGACCTGACCGACATCAGCGGCACGACCACCCTCAATCTGCAAGGCACCTGGGCCAGCTTCACCGGCGACGCCCGCACCGACACCATCAGCGTCACCGAGACCCCGCAAATCGGCTCGCCCATCACCATGACCATGACCTTCTCGGTCGCGGGCACCAATTCGCCGGCCTACTCCAGCAGCCGACCCACGTCGAGCAGCACCTGGCCGACGGTCATCACGCCCGATCAGCTCACCAGCGGTCAGCCGACGCAAGCGGCCGGTCCCTACGCCAGCATCGGCGAGGCCGACGGCTCCGTGCAGACCTCGTTCTCGATGCCGTCCTACAACCCCAATACCACGCCGGTCAGCCTCGATTACAATTCGACGACCGCCAATCCGCAGCCGATCTTCCTGACAGAATATCAGCTGCCCGTCGGTCAATCGGTGCCCTCGACGATCACGGCGCAGCTGACCTTCGACGGCACGGCCCTATCCACCGTGACCTACGATACGTCGGAGCTGAATGCCGGCGACATCATGCAGGTCGCCCTGCAAGCCGACGCCACCGATCTGAGCACCGGCCGCTATCCGTGGTCGATCGTCGTCACCAACGGCAGCAATCAGACCACCTACAGCGGCGACGTGGACATCGTCAACCAGGCGAGTAGTGCTTTCGGTGCCGGCTGGTCGTTGGACAATGTAGAACAATTAGTATCGGTATCGGGCGGCATGATGCTGGTCAATCCCGACGGTACGAGCTTGTATTTCGCCAGCAACGGCCAGGGCGGCTACACCACGCAGGCCGGCGATTTCTCGACGTTGGTGCAGAACGAGGACGACAACTTCACCCAGACGCTGACGGATGGCACGCAAATCAACTTCAACAGCAGCGGTCAGGAAACCTCCACGGTCGATCCCAACGGCAACACCACGTCGTTGGCACGAGCGGCAGCGTTCCTGGGGACGACAAATCCACGTTCCGTTTCTATCCGAGTGCTTCCGCCCATTTGTGCAGCGTAGCCAGCGTGCGTTTCAGCACCTTGCCCGTTTCCAAGCGCGACAGCGGCGGCGTCGATGCCCATGCGCTTGGCTACCTCTGCCAGCGTCATTCCCTGGCCTTCCCGCACCGCTTTGAACCGCGCCAACAGCCGTAAAGTCACCAGGGAACTCTGCGGATTGACAGCCGCGGCCGACCGCCGCTCATTTGGAACCCGTTGGTCTTCCGACCATTGGGCCTGATCTCCTCCCCACCACCTCCGCGCAGCCGTCTCTGCCTCGCAGGATCTCGACTGGTTCCGACGACCAACCTGCGCTGACGTCATCCTTGCACACCGTTGCGAACCGTGGCATCGGAGGGGACAAATGTCGCGCGGCTATTAACCCGTTTGTGGTGGAGTTTTGTGAAGAAACGATTTCTACAAACGGGTTAATATTTCGGCGCGAGCGCGCGACATAATTCCGCGTCTCACTCGCACCCCGAGTGGGACGCGAACTCCATCCGCCTCCAGAGGCCAAATCGTCACAAGACCAATTGACACAAGGGCTTCACCGATTAAAAGAGCGCGCGACTCTCAAGAGATCTTTTCCGAGGAGTTCGAAGAGCGTCCGGCTCGGGGAGCCTTGCGATCGGCAGCGAATCTTCCGACCCACCAGTTACCACCCGACGCCGAGAGTGTCAACTCCCGGCGTCGGCCATTTCCGGGCCTTTTCTTGCCCGTTGTCGCAACAGCACGCCGCTGGTCTCGACCTCTCAAGTGGCCAACGAGAGTCGTCAGCCAACGGCCAAAAACCACCCGATTTCCGGCTTGCTGGTGCCTCCGGACGGGCCAAACTCTCCCACACACGGCTCCTCTCGTCACACCAGAGTTAATCCTTGAGAGTTCAGGATGGGCCGGATCTCGACCCAAGACGATTCCACGCTCATGAACCATGGGAATGCTGCGATCCGTAGGCCCGACCGCATTTTGGCAGGTCAAAAAAGATTTTCCAGGACACACAGGGGCTGGAGCATCGATTTCCTAACATGCTCAATGGAAAGCAGTTCGGCAAAATGCCTCGGCTCTTTCCCGAGCTGCGGCTGCGTCTAAACACGGCCCCAACCTGACATTATCGGCCATAAGTGCATGTGTAGACAGCAGTTGCAATATGGCAGAACCTGACATAATTCCGGACGCCGGCAACTCGGAAGGCGGCGGACCTGGCATGAGACAAGCAGAACTCCTTTTGCCGATAGGACTTGGCTACGCTGCCTCAACACGACCCCGAGCAGCGAAGCACACGCCTTCGCTGCCAAAATGCAGCGTCAGACGTTGCCAACGCGACCCAAAAGGGCTCCCAAAGTACCCCGAAGTGTACCCAAACCACCCGGAATAGCCTCGTTGTAAGCGCAGAATTCCTGGGAAGCACCGCCGAAATAAGGACGCGCGAGCAGTTACGTGGAGCCATGACGCGGAACGGAGAGCCGTGAAAAGCAGGGAAGAGAACGAACGACCTGGATCCCGCTCTCGACAAACGGGAAGCCGGTCGACGCACTCGGAGCCGTCCGGCGACGAGACACTGGCTGGTGGTAGACGCCGAAGGACTCCTGTTCCTCATGTACCAGCCGGCGTCAACCAATGGATGGCGCGGACCGCGCGCACCCTCCCCTTGCGACCGTTGGCCAGTCGGAAAACAACCACGGCTGGCAGGAGGGCGCACGATCCTCATCTCTCTGGAATCCGATTGTGACTCCTTGGCGCTGACCGAGGCAAATGGATCACACCCCCCACCCCAGACATCCTCACACGATTTGTCCCACGCTTGCCGACCCCTCGATTTGGGCTCGGCGGTTCGAGTCTCTTCCTCGGCGCGCGATGCGCCGATTTGCCTGGCCGATCTCCCGAGCGTTAGTCTGGCCTACGCACATGGGGCATGAGTGTCGTGCCCCGACCCGTTTACCGGAGGCGTCCATGCACGTCGAAATGCGCAAAGTCGCGGACATCAAACCGTACCCTCACAACCCCCGCCACAACGACCACGCCGTCGAAGCCGTCGCTGCTTCGATTCGTGAGTTCGGCTTCCGGCAGCCGTTGGTGCTTGACGAAGACAGCGTAATTGTCGTCGGCAGCACGCGCTACAAAGCCGCGCTCCAGCTGGGTCTGGACGAAGTGCCCGTTCACATCGCCAGCGGACTGACACCGGCACAGTTGCGAGCCTACCGGATCACCGACAACAAAACCGCCGAGATCGCCGACTGGGATTATGACTTGCTCGTGCAAGAAATCGCCCAACTGCAGCAAGCCGACTTCGACCTGGATGTGACGGGCTTCTCGGCTGAGGATCTGCAGGCTCTCTTTCCATCGGAGGTCGCGTCCGGCCTCACCGACGCCGACGACATCCCGCAGCCGCTTGACGAACCGGAGACGCGGGCCGGAGACCTGTGGCTGCTCGGCGAGCACCGTCTGTTGTGCGGCGATGCTTCCCGAGCGGAAGATGTCGACCGGCTGCTGGACGGCTCGCTGGTGCATCTGGTCAATACGGACCCGCCTTACAACGTGCGCGTGGAGCCGCGCAGCAACAATGCCATCGCGGCCGGCCTCAGCTCGTTCACGGGCGTCACGCCGCACCAGAAGTTCGACGTCGAGCGACATCCCGAGAAGGCCAAAGGGACAAGCAAGAAGCTGCGCGCCAAGGACCGGCCGCTGGCCAACGACTTCGTCTCGGACCGGCAGTTCGAGCGGCTGCTGCACGCCTGGTTTGGGAATCTGGCCCGCGTGCTGCTGCCGGGACGCGCTGCCTACATCTGGGGCGGCTACGCCAATTGCGCCAATTACCCGCCGGTGCTGAAGGCCACGGGCCTGTACTTCTCCCAGGCCATCATCTGGGTGAAGGAGCATCCGGTGCTGACGCGCAAGGACTTCATGGGTAACCACGAGTGGTGTTTTTATTCCTGGCGCGAAGGCGCCGCCCATCAGTTCTTCGGACCCAACAATGCCACCGATGTCTGGTCGGTCAAGAAGGTCAATCCGCAAAGCATGATCCACCTGACGGAAAAGCCCGTGGAGCTGGCGAGGCGGGCGATTCAGTACTCGTCGCGGCCGGGGGAATGCGTGCTGGACCTGTTCGGTGGCAGTGGCTCGACCTTGATCGCCGCCGAGCAGACGGGGCGGCGGGCCTTTCTGCTGGAGATCGACCCTCCGTACTGCGACATCATCCGGACACGCTGGGAGAAATTCACCGGCAAGCAGGCCAAGCGCGTGGAGGGCGCGTAGTGACTCGACGCGCTGCCCGGCGCTCGTTGGAGGTTCTTTCGGGAGAGTGAACGTCCATGGCCAGGAAAAGCAACAAGGCAGCCGAGCAGGCGTTGCTGGCGGCGCTGGCCATCGGCGCCACGGTAGAGAATGCTGCCCGCAAGGCGGGGATCAGCGAGCGCACGGCCTATCGCCGCCTGGCCGACCCGGACTTCCAGGCGCGTGTCGACCAGCTGCGTCGGGAAAACTTGGCCCGCACCGCCGGCATGCTCTCCGGCGCCGCGTTAGGATCGGTGAAGACGCTGGTCGATTTGGCGCAGGACGTCTCGGTGCCGGCCAGCGTGCGGCGTGGGGCGGCACGGGACGTCCTGGATATGGCCGTCAAATATCGGGAGTCCGCCGAGATGGAGCAGCGCGTGGCGGCCATCGAGAAGCGGCTGTCCCAGGCACGCTGAGGCGTGAGGCAGGACCGGAAGTGTGCGGTGGGCCGCTCGGAACGCGACGCGAGCGAGCGCCGCCTCTCCGAGGAGCTCGGCGTACCTGTCGGTCCCCACGTCGTCGGGGACCACCAGGCGTCTTTCGAGACGAACGGGAGCGAGGGTCATCATGCGGAAGCAACGGATTCGACATTTGGAGATCTTGGTCGAGCGGTTGGATACTGCCGAGAAGCTGCCGCCTCGTCGGCTGCAGACGGCGCAGGACGTGATCGACCTGCTTGAGGAGCAAGTCGAGGCGTTACGGGCCGAACCTTGGGCTGGGGTGGTGCAGAAGGCGCGGGCCATCGGCTACCTGGCCGGCATCGCCCGCAAGGCCATCGAGACGGGCAACCTGGCCGCGCGTCTGGAATTGCTGGAAGCGGTGCTGCGTCAGCGAAAGGAGAACACGCCAAGATGAACCCCAATGTGTTGACCAAGCTGTACGACCAACTGACGGCGCGCGAGCGACTGGCTTTGCTGATTGCGGCATCGTTCCGCGGCGACCCGCTCGATCGGCAGCGTCTTGTCGACTCGGCGCCCCGGGCAGCCTATGTGATTCCGCATCATCATGGTCTGGCCCAGGCGTTGTCCGAAGCGGCCACGATGCATCTGCTCACCTTGCTCGAGGTGGCCGCCACGTTCTGGCAATGGTGGGGCCTGTGGGGCTGGGGCGAGCTGCGGAGGCAAAGTCGATCGGTCCTCGATCAAGCCGGTGCGGCTGCTCCCAAGGATGCGAAAGACGAGGAAAAAAAGCTGGTGCGGACTATGTGCATGGCTCGCTATCAGGCCTATCTGTTTGTGACGCATCGCGAGGGCTGGAGACAATTCTGCAAGGAATGGCCCATCGAGCCGGATGCGTTGTTGCAGAGCAAGCCCGGCTGGGACATGGTCGTGCGAACCGAAGCGCAGGCGCGGCAGCAGGCGTATTCGGTAGAAGATGCGGCGATGTTCCTGCTCAGCGAGATACGACTGCCGGAGGAAAACACCGACGAGGAGCTTGAGCTGCCTCGCGTTCTGACGGTGGCCGAGGTGGCCCATGCCTGGCACCAAGTTATCGACGTGCAGGTAAACAACGGAAGCTGATGATGATGATGACGACGAATCACCTGGCCCGCTATTACCAGTCGCTGACGCCGTGGGAGCGACTGCCCTTGATCGTGGCCGCCTGCGAACGCGGCGATGCGGTCGAAGAGGAGCGCGTGGCTCGGTCGGCGCCACGCCAGGGTTTTCGGGTTCCCGACTATTGGGGACTGGCGGAAGGGCTGAGCGATCTGGCCAAGCTGTATCTGCTGGAGCAGCTCGACGCGGCCGCCTTGTACTGGCGTTTGGCCGGCGTGCTGGACCAGGAGCCTCTGGGCCGTCCGACCCCCGAGGAGCGGCAGCGGGACGAGCGCCGCTGGCAGCTGCTGAAGATGCTGGCCTATCGCTATGTGGTGCGTGCCGACGGCTGGCGCTTGCTGTGTCAGCAGATGCACATCGATCCAGCGGTCTTGCTGAAGGATCTGCCCGGCTTTGACGCGGTGCAGCAGATGGAGCCGGTCGCTCGCCAGCTCGCCTTCAGCGCTGAGGAGGCGTTGGCCTTCCTGCGTGCCCAAGCCGAAGCGGTCCGGCCCCCGGACGGCGAGACGGCAGCCGTGCAGCGGGAATATAAGATCGACACGGCGGCCGACGTGGCCCAGTCGATGCGCGCGTTTCTGCAGGAGCGCTTGGATGCATGGCGCTGAAATGCGCTGTTCCTTCAGCCGACCCAAAGCGCCCATCGACAGCGTCTCAGTCGGACTCTCACGGACCGGAGCGTTGACCCTGAGCGCGGGTCGGCTGCGTCCGACGGACGAGTGTCGGACGCCCTTGGAGCATGAGGACAAGATCGATGTTTGAGATGGCGACCTTCCCCAGTCACTACGAGCTGTCGGCGCGAATCATCGAACACATTTTTTCGACTGCGTTGACCTGCTGAGCTACTGTCGTGGCTCGGGAATGGTTCTACTGGATGATTATTGGAGGCGGTATTTTTGAGAATTGCCCAAATCGCGTCGTGGCGGACCTTGATGACCCAAACACCGAAATCTCCAAAACTCAAAAACGCACCCCTTGTGGGAGACAGCGCAGATGCCCGAAACGCTGATGTATCAACGCGAGGATTGGACCGATTTCCGTAACCTTGCCACCCTGATCCGCAGGGCCGGCGTCCCGGCCAAGCGGCTGGTGCGTGTGGTACTGAAGGAATTGACGGACAATGGCTTAGACCACGGCGGTACAACCCGCTGCGGCCAGCTGGACGATGGCACGTTCTATGTGGAGGACGACGGCGACGGCATCGCCGGCACGCCGGAGGAGATCGCCTTCCTCTTTTCCATCAGCCGCCCCCTGACATCGTCCAAGCTGATACGTCTGCCAACCCGTGGCGCGTTGGGCAATGGCCAGCGTGTCATCGTCGGCGCGGTCCTATCCACGGGCGGCACATTGGTGGTGCGGACTAGGGGCAAGTCGATCTATCTGGAGCCGCAGGCCAAAGAAGGCAGCACCGCCGTCAAGGCCGTGGAACCGTGGGACGGCACCGGCACGCGGATCGAAATAAGCTTTGGTTCGGACCTGGAGCTCGATCCCACACCGATGGCCTGGGCCAAGCAGGCCATCCGATTGGCCAACAAAGGTTCCGGGTACAAAGGGAAGACCTCGGCCTTTTGGTACGATTCGGATTCCTTCTGGGAGCTGTGCCAGGCAGCCGGCAACCGGACCGTGCGCGACCTCATTGCCCAATTCCAAGACTGCGCCGAACCGAAGGCCGGCCCGATCGCGGAGCCGTATCTCAACAAGACTGCCAATTCTCTCACACGGGATGAGGCCGAAAAGCTGCTCCTGCGAGCGCGCGGACAATCCAAGGGTGTCAAACCGAGCCGGCTCGGCGAAGTCGGTCCTCTCGCCGACTACCCCGGTTACCTGAAGCGCCCGGGCGAGTTTGAAATCCGCGCGGCCCGCGGCGGTGTCGGCGGGACCATCCCCGTCCTGGTCGAGGCGTGGGCCAGGAAAGCGGATCGCCCTCACATCAACCTCTGCATCAACCGTACGCCGACGACGGCCGAGGTGTGGTTAACGCGCGACGGCGACAAAAAGACGAACTACGCAATCTATGGTTGCGACCTGGGATATAAGGTGACGGTCGGCCAGAAGCACGACTTCCAATTCCTGCTAAACATCCAGGCCCCCTACCTGCCGCTGCTCACCGACGGCAAGACTCCGGCCCTCGGCGGGATTTTCTTTCCCATTCTGGAGGCGATGGAGGGGGCGGCGAAGCGGGCGGCGAAGCTCCTGGGGAAGAAAGCGCCGGGGGAAGAGGCCAACCAGAAATCCCTGGTGATTAAGCTGCTGCCGCAGTTAATCGACTGGGCCAGCGGCGGCGGGAAATCGAGGTACAGCCCTCGTACCCTGTTCTACCGATATCGCGACGTGAGCGGCCACCTCCGCATTTTCGGTAAGGAGCCACGCTGGGGCACGTTCAACCGGATCATCACCGAGTACGAAGATGAGATCGGCCACGACCTACCGGGCATCGCCCGCGACAACCGGGGCGTTCTGATCCACCCCCACACGGGCGAGGAAATCCAGCTCGGCACCATCAGTATTGAAAAATACCAGCGGCCCAAGTGGACGTTCAACAAAGTTCTTTACTGCGAAAAAGAAGGCCTTTTTCCCGTACTGCGGGACTCGCGGTGGCTGGAACGCCACGATTGCGCGCTGTTGACAAGCAAAGGATTCGCCACGCGCGCTGCCCGCGACGTGATCGATCTGCTGGGTGACACGGACGAGCCGCTCACGTTTTTCTGCATTCACGATGCGGACGCCTCGGGCACGCTCATCTACGACAAGCTGCAGAACGCTACCAAGGCGAGGGCGGCCCGCAAAGTGGAGGTCAAGAACCTCGGGCTGGAGCCGGAGGAGGCGCTGGCCATGGCGTTGAGCCCCGAGCCGGTCGAGAAGAAGAAGGGTAAGAAAGGGCAGACCAAGCGGCGCCCGGTCGGCGATTACGTGACGCCGCAATGGGCCGACTGGCTCCAAAACAGCCGCATCGAGCTGAACGGCATGAGCTCGCCTCAATTCCTCGCATGGCTCGACAAGAAATTCGAAGGGTGCGACGGCAAGCTGATCCCTCCCCGACCCGTCCTGAAGGCCCAGCTGGAGGAAACGGTGCGGCGTGAGCTGCGCGAAGACCTTACCCGGCAAGTGCTGAAAGAAGCGAACCTTGACAGCCGAGTCGATGCCAAGATCGAGGTGCTGAAACCGGTACTTGAGGACCGGGCCGACGGCCTGGAACAGGCTATCGCGGAAGCGCTGGGTGAAGTGCAGGAGCAGCCGTGGACAGCGCCGATCGCTCGGATCGCCGAGGAAATCATGGACCACGAATGAGCCGCAGATCCGCCGCCTTCGAGCCGCACATCCGCAAATCCGCGGAGATCGAGGCGCTGCTCCGCTCGCTGGGCTTCGTGGGGGTGATCCCACAGGTGCTCCCCCGCATCAATCTGGATGAGGAGGTCGAGTTCGTGGATCGGCAGGGCGTCTGCTCGCTTCTCTGGCACAATCCTCAGACGCGGCGGAGCAGCGTCCGCGCCGTCGGAACGGCGTCGCGATGAAAGGCTCATGTTTTGCTGGTGGCAAGCCGAACCCATCGCGCGATGATGATGACCGTTCCGCTGACCTCAAAGGTTGTGAAGTCGTAAAACATCTCGGCTCACATTCGAGCTGACCCGACCGAGGCGGGCTGTAGACGCTAAGCGTAATCCTCTGCGACCCGCTGCGAGCCATCGACAAGGACCGGCTTGGCAAGTTTGCCTGGGCAACCGTCTCTGCCGCGACTCTGGCGGATCTGAAATGATCCTGCCCATTCTACTGGGACCGTGAGGGATCGTATGACCTTGACATTCCAATCCGCCCTGGCGCGCTACGGCGCTCAGGCCAAGGCCAAACTCCACAATGTCGCCGCCACCGGAGAACCGGAAGATCAGCTCCGCGCCCCGCTGGAAGGGTTGATCGATGACTTGGCCAATCTCTGCGGCTTCCCTCGAAATGCGGTGGAAGCCGTCGGCGAGTCCACGATTACCGCGCTCCATACCCGTCCCGACTATGCGATCACGCTGCGCAATCTGCTGCTGGGATTTCTTAAGATCAAGGCGCCCGGCAAAGGAGCCGATCCGCGCAAGTTTCGCGGACACGATAAAGATCAATGGGAGAAACTGAAATCGCTGCCTAATCTGCTCTACACCGACGGCAACCAATTCAGCCTTTTCCGCAGCGGCCAGTTGGAAGGAGCGGTCGTGTCGCTCAAGGGGAATGTCGAAACCTCGGGCGCCGCCCTCGATGCGCCGCCCGAATTGCTCGCCTTGTTCGACAACTTTTTCCGCTGGGAGCCGATCCCGCCGGCCAGCGCCAAGGAATTGGCCAAGATCGCCGCCCGCCTCTGTCGCTTGCTTCGCGCGGAAGTCGCCGAACAGCTGGACCTGCAAAGTCCCGCCCTCACCGCCCTCGCCGCCGACTGGCGAAAGCTGCTCTTCCCCGAAGCCAATAATGCGCAATTCGCCGACGGCTACGCCCAGGCCGTTACCTTTGGCTTGCTCATGGCGCGGGCGCGGGAAATCCCCTTGAGCAGCGGACTCGACCAAGCCGCCAAAAAGCTCGGTCAAACCAGCTCGCTCATCGGCGCCGCCCTTCGGCTCCTCACCGACGACGCCGACAATCAGAAGACGTTGAAAACTTCCCTCGGCACGCTCACGCGCGTTCTCGACGCCGTCAGCTGGAACACCATCAGCAAGGGCAATCCCGATGCCTGGCTCTACTTCTACGAGGATTTTTTGGAGGTTTACGATAACGAGCTGCGAAAAATGACCGGCTCGTATTACACGCCGCCCGAAGTGGTCGGGGCAATGGTTCGGCTCGTTGATGATGTGCTGCGAAGCCGTTTCCGGCAACCCGCCGGCCTCGCGTCGTCCGCCGTCACGGTGGCCGATCCCGCCGTCGGCACGGGCACCTTCCTACTTGGCATTCTGGGCCGCATCGCCGCGACCGTCGAGGCCGATGAAGGGGCCGGCGCGGTGGCGGCAGCCATCGACGCGGTCGTGAAACGGCTCCTTGCCTTCGAGATGCAGCTGGGACCGTTCGCCGTCGCGCAGCTTCGCATTTACGCGGAGCTTCTGCACCTCATCGGCAAAACGCCGGCAACGGCCCCGCGCATGTTCGTCACCGACACGCTGGGAAACCCGTACATCGAGATGGAAACGCTCGGCTCGTGGTACGCTCCCATTGCCGAATCGCGCCGCCAGGCCAACAAGATCAAGCGCGAAGAGCCGATTACCGTGGTGATCGGCAATCCGCCCTACAAGGAGAAGGCCAAGGGGCGCGGCGGTTGGATTGAGGCCGGCGACACCGCCCGCGGAAAGGCCGCTCCGCTGGCTGCCTGGATGCCGCCGCGCGATTGGGGCGTCGGCGCCCACGCCAAGCACCTCCGCAATTTGTACGTCTTCTTCTGGAGGTGGGCGACCTGGAAAGTCTTCGATCACGATCCCAAGGCCAACACCGGCATCGTTTGTTTCATCACCGTGGCGGGTTTCCTCAATGGGCCGGGCTTTCAGAAAATGCGCGACTACCTCCGCCGCACCGCCGACGACATCTGGGTCATCGACTGCTCTCCGGACGGCCATCAGCCCGAGATCAACACGCGGATTTTCCAGGGCGTTCAGCAGCCCATTTGCATCGTCCTGACGTCGCGCTCGTTCAAGGCGATGCCGGACAAACCGGCTACGGTGCGCTATCACGCCTTGCCCGTTGGACGCCGCGAAGACAAGTTTACCGCCCTCGCCCAACTGACGCTCGACGGCGACGCCTGGGCTGACTGCCCGACCGATTGGCGCGCTCCGTTCCTTCCCGCTTCCAGGGGCGCCTGGGCCGACTATCCGGCCCTCGAAGAGCTGTTCGCCTATAACGGCTCCGGCGTGATGCCTGGCCGAACCTGGATCATCACCCCGGACGCCGAGTCTTTAATCCGCCGTTGGCAGACGTTGATTAAGGCGAAGGCCGAGCTGAAGGAAGATTTGTTTGTTCCGCACCTTAACAAAGGGAAGTTGGGAGACAGGCATGTCAAGCGCGTTGTGGTGAAGGGATTACCCGGTTTCACGGACAATCCAACGCCTATCGCCGACGACCGAGCTGATTGCCTTGCGCCGCTTCGCTACGGCTTCCGCTCGTTCGACCGCCAGTGGATCATCCCGGACAACCGCGTCATCAATCGGCCCAACCCGGAGCTGTGGCGGGCACACTCGGACAAACAAGTGTATCTGACCGCGCCCAGCGACCGCTCGCCCTCTTGCGGGCCGGCATTGAGCTTCAGCAGTTTGATTCCCGATCTTCACCACTATAACGGCCGCGGTGGTCGCGTCTTCCCGCTGTGGCGAGATCGGGCGGCAAGCGAGCCGAACCTGCCGCCGAAGCTGCTCGGTTTCCTGGAAGAGAAGTACAAAAAGCCCGTCCGCGCCGAAGACGTGATGGCGTACATCGCCGCAGTGGCCGCCCATCCCGCCTACACGGCCCGCTTTCAGCACGATCTCGCGCAACCCGGTCTGCGGATACCGCTGACGGAGAACAGTAAACTCTTCTCCCAGGCGGCGGAGCTGGGTCGTACCGTGATCTGGCTGCACACGTTCGGCGAACGCTTTACGGACCCGAAGAAGGGCCGGCCCGCGCAGCCGCCGCGCTTGGCCAAGGAGAAGGCGCCGCGCATTCCCGCCGCCGGGGCGATCCCCCAGGAGCCGGAATCCATGCCCGATGAGATTGGCTACGACGCGAGCCGGAAGCGGCTCCTCGTCGGCGGCGGATACGTCGAGAACGTGCCGGCCGAGATTTGGAGCTACGAAGTCTCGGGCAAGCAAGTGCTGTCGCAATGGTTCAGCTACCGCAAGCGGAACCGAGAGAAGCCGCCCATGGGAGACAAGCGTCCCCAGTCC